>Ga0131853_10019121_pt1 | contig 12464 bp, 8 predicted proteins | sample TergutLab28metaG_FD_92764 | JGI IMG/M metagenome (GOLD analysis project Ga0131853, IMG submission 92764) | Labiotermes labralis P1 segment gut microbial communities from Petit-Saut dam, French Guiana - Lab288 P1 (version 2) (version 2) | ecosystem: Host-associated > Arthropoda: Insects >...
CCCCGCCCCCCTTACCCCCCCCCCCCCCCAGAAAGTAATCTTGGTACTCATTTCTGTTAAGGGCTGGGTCGACTTCCGGGTAATAGTGCGGTCGCAAAGATTAAGCCAATGAAAAATTCCAGAGACACCACCGGGAGTCCGGCTTGTAGCGCAGTGCCTCAACCAAATGCGCCACCAAGTGCCCCCCGTTATGACAGGTGGTACACGTAACTGTAACTGATGTTTGAAGGGGTTTCGTTTCACATATATTATTACCATCGCTACCGCTCAAGACGTAAGTGCAACAGTCCCACATCAAGTGGTCTGTCGCTTCTGTCCTACCTTTTTGTCTTTTAAACTTCACAAATCTTGAAGACAAGTAACTCACTTCCGAGGTATGATGCTGTACAGGATGGAAGAAACTTAGCAAGGTTTCGTTGGAACTTATCTCTATCTTCTGGGAAGAAAATTTAACATAATATTCGGCGTCTGGTAATTTGTGCAACTGGTGATTCGAAGAGAACATGTTTCAGAAGCAGATCCGGTTATAAAAACGACTCACTGTGCGTTAGGTGGCTGCCTGAATTACAGACAGGGCTACTAAATAAAGCAATGCCATAGCATGACAGAATCCGTTGTCTCTCTATAACGATGTTTTCTTACAGAAACCAGTCTAGAAGGAGGTCCAATCTTACATAATGTACCGCTGATGCCTCAAAATCTTAAGCACGACTACAGATTATGAATTACGTTTCAGTTAGTATCCACTTCAGGTAAGAGGCATCGAGAAGGCATAACGAGACACGAAAGTATACGATCACGTTAGGCTCAAACAATTCAGTGTGTCTACTGGTGTCTTTCACTATAGCTAAAATAAAGTTACTGGCGAAAGGTGGCAAAACTACGACGGAAATTTCACCAGCAGGCTAAATGACAATGGGGTTTGCCCGCATATTATTATTAAAAAAACCTGCATGTTATCACCCCTTGTCTGCCTACATGGGTGCCATATCCAGTACATATCTGAGATCAAAGTATGACTTCATACATTCAGCCGAATGTTAAAACAGTATGAAAGGAAGCAGAAGAAGAGTGACTATTCAGGTTGTTCTTAGACGCGTTCGAAAAACTGCGAAAAGCGATTATTAGCTTCGTCATGACTGTCTGTCCGTCCGCATGGAACAACTCGGTTCTCACTGGACGGATTTTCACGGAATTGGATATTTCAGTAATTTTGCAAAATCTGTCGAAACATTTCTAGTCTTATTAAAACGTGCAAAGAATAAAGGGTGCTTTACATGAAGACAAATATACATTTATGATCACATCTCGCTCAGTTCTTTTTAGAACGAGAAATGTTTCAGACAAAAGTTGTAAAAAAAAAGTCAAAACACATATTTCACGTCCAGTAAGTTGTTTTTAATAAAATCGTACCGTTTATGAGATAATGTGGAAAATACTGTACAGCCGGACAGACCATATGTCGCGTGCCCACTGCATGCTGATACTGAAGACTACAAACACACTCAGAATATGTAATCCGTACTGCTTGTCCGCTGCGACAGCGGTTGCACGAATGCGCCTCAATGTTACGTTATATGTACAATAACTGTCTTTTCAAACATAACATTAGCACCAGTGGGAGACCCGACGGCGTAGTGTGGGGTTCGGGGTTCGACTTACGGCAGAGAAAAATTTCTTTATTCTTCTTCAAAATATCCACAATGGTTCTGCTGCCCATCCATTCTCCTATGTTATGGGTACCTGGGCTTCTGTCCCTGGTGGTAAAGCGGCCGTAAGCGTAAACCTGTCCACTCACCACCATCCGGAGCAGAGGTTAATAATGGATGAAGCTATACATATCTTCCCCCTGTAAGCCTTTACGGAGGGCATAGTCATAATTTTATCAAATTCCCAGTTAAGTTCCTTAGATAATGAAAAACGCATTAAACTGACCGTAAGTGGTCAGTAACCACAGATATCATTCATACCGGTAATGCTGTAACCCCGGATGAAGTAAATAAGAAAGCCTACGCGCTGGGCTATGTGCCGCAGTCCACGACCAGGTAACTTGCCACAAATACGCTTTAAACAAAGCTAAGAACATACGCATTGTGGCATTTACCATTTACAGACTAAGAGAGTGAGAGAAGAAACGAAACCGGGAGGGGGGGGGGGTACAGTGATAGGCACTACAGCAAATTTCGGGACTGCCGTTTGGGGTTCGTGTATTTGAATGCCGGTCTGCTGGTTAGAAGTCAGTACGAATCTGGGAGGTCCTGCAACCGACCAACTGGATTTCGGTTTTCCGCGTGTTTATTCGCTCCTACAGCAAATGCTCCGTTGATACTCAAAATCCAAGATGCACTGCGTGCTTCTCACGTAGACCTCCTAACATTAACTTCAAAATTTTCGCCAAAATGTTGCCCTCCAAACATAAAGTGCAGACCTAATGCTCAACTTCTTTCCTCTGCTGCATACTCCCAGCAGTCCACTCCCCATCACCGTACCTTCCTCACTTCCCAGCGGATTATCTCGTCTCCAAACTACCCTTACGAAAAGGACGAGCGGGCGTGGCCTGGAAACCTTCAGAGTAGGACACAGTTGTGTTTCCCCATCGTAATAATAAAATTATAGACTAAGATTACCTTGAACTGTGTTTAAATATTCAGTTCGTACTGCGCATTGACACACACTCAGCCTCACTTATATTAACCTCTGAGCTAGCGGTACACAAGAGGAACAACTGCCGTCTGTTCTGACAGCCATAAAAAACACAAACATGCAAAATGATTCTGCTACTAAGTCCGGTAGCACACAGGTAAGAAGTTTCAAAGCCACCACCCAAGACGTGACATTGTCAGCAAAAGAGACTGATAAGGAAGAAATATGTTATCACTTATAAAAATCACGGGTGTCAACGAGAAAAACGATTTTCAGTATAAGGTACAGTCACAGGAGTAACTTGGAGGGGGGGGGGCAAGGGAGGCAAATGCCCCTCCAATATTGTTTCTTTCTTTCTAACTTCACTACTTCGCAAATTACAGTTTCTACTACTCATCGACGAATTTGCCCCCCCCCCCTCCCAAACATACACAAATTAAATGTTCTTAGCCAAGTAACGCCTACAGTTACAGTGTGTTACGTGAGACAGTCTTTTAAATTCTGTTCTTCGATTTACTTCCATTTTTTTTTCTTTGGCATATAATTAATATCTTGCCCATTCTTCATCAGAACAATGTTTATAAAACTTGGAGAGAGATGTTCTGACGTTTGTGTTAAATACTATATCCTAACGATGCGCGTCTCATTTTATCACCATCGTCAGCACGTGGACTCTGAATGTAGGTTGTTCACTTCCCAGGTTAGTTCGAGCAACTGCGTTCTTTAACAGTAACAAGGATATGAAAATCACATCACACATGGAAAATTCTGGGCGGTACTTCAACGTACTTAGATAATACTACAATATGTAACGTAGTCTCATAGTGCTGACGAAAACTGTAAAATGTATGTCAAATAATAACATTTAAGACTCTTTTTTCCTTCATCTCGAAAGCACTTGTAGTCTACCATACGAGATGCCGATACAGTTACATATGGATTATCCCATTACATAGGTGCCTGGGGGCAGTAACTGCTTTATAATTTATAATTGTCAAAGAAAATTGCTTTCAGGTTGGAAACCACGATGATATCTGTAAAATCCTCGATAATACCTTGCGGAATTCCATGCAACAGTTTGGGTACGCGGTCTACACCAACACTCTATGCCAATGGAAGCGAATTCCTTCTTCAAACTATGCACAAGTGTTCACAAGACCCAAAGTGCCTTTCAACTACAAATTTAAGACATCACAAGACATAGTACTTACTCCCTTTTGTACCTAAACAGCCGTCTGCTGTTTATCTTTTAAGAACACTTCAAGTTCCAGGTTAACACATCAACATCATACAAGAAACATGGCGCTAGGCTAGTAATACTGCCAGATGTTTCCTCATACGAACCTCTTCAAAATCCCCTTTGTGTCGCCACCGATGCCACAGTCGGAGATTACAAAACTAACTGTCGTATTTCCCTTCCAGCTTTCTGTATCTACCTCCCGACCTCTAAAAGCAACTATTACAATAATAAGCATTTGAACTTTTTTCATACTGAGTTAATTACGATTAAACATTCTACCTGCAAAGGCGTCATATCAGTCAATATCAGTCGCATCTTTTAATTTTTTAGCTTCGTCGAATTCTTCTTAGATACGATAAACGTAATAGATAAAGCGCACGCAACTGTGAACTACTCGAAACTATTACAAACACTCACGCACATGCATCTGGTCACATACAGCTAAAATTGGACAAGTTGAGACGGGCAAGCCCTGACACACGTATGGGGGAGTAGGCAGAAGAGCAGGGGACAAAACGGGAGATTTGAGCTCCAGTTCTGGCAATAACGGAGTTTTTCTCTTCGCCACAGCTGTCAGGCTGGCCCAGGAGTTCCGCCATCCCATCCAACAGACATCGGGAATTCTACAAGCGGGAATAGAGGCGCCAAGGTGTAAAGGTGACCGAACAAATGCACTACTTATTAACTTGGTTAAAACTTTTAAATTTACATTCAAATACACAACAATATCGCTCCTACATGTTTCGGTCTTTAATGACCATCATCAGGGAGCTTTATCTGTACCTAACTAAAGTTATATTTACGTTAAAACACTCGGTAAAATTACGTCGTTATATGCATTAGATGATGTGGCGTAATTTTACCGAGTGTTTTAACATAAATATAACTTTAGTTAGGTACAGATAAAGCTACTTGATGATGGTCATTAAAGACCGAAACATGTAGGAGCGATATTATTGTGTATTTTAATGTAAATTCACAACTTTTAACCAAGTTAATAAATAGTGCATTTGTTGGTGTGTGAACTACGTAAATATGACTAAGTTAATAGTCACTTTTCGCGATTCTGCGAAGGCGCATGAAAACTGTTTCTTTGGCCTTAGTGCGTACCTAACGGACAATACAGTCTATCTAATCCTCTATCGCAGACATATCCTTCGGGGTGTGACTCACTCAGTCATACAAGGGCATTACATAGGATTATTATTTTATGTGACAATTATCGGTTGCCACTTCCTGTCGCCTCGTTTATCGTATTTTGGCCCACACAACCGACTGCCCACACAACACGCGGCGGATTTGCGCCGGGAGTGATGGCCAATAATTGTCATATAAACTAAAGACCCTATACACGTAAATTATCCTTATCATCATTTTCATTTCATCTTTTTTTTTTCAGGGTATAGCGTATGGCTCGTTTAGTCGCGGAAAAGTCTTCCCAAATTCTCCTTGGTCTTTCAACGTCCTCGTATCCAACTGGCTTATAATCCGTACCATACTGAGCAATTTTTCCTGGATCCTTATAAAAAAATGTTCAGACCAGTTCAACCTCATTGTAGGCCTACATGTAAGACTATAATATGAAACACATAATTTTAAAACCTATAAGGACACCTGAGAATACAGAATGCTTATGCACGTTCCAGAACAGCACTCCTCGCCCGGTATGGATAGAGTATCAATTGCTTCATATTCACGCTCATCCATTCTATTTCAACACAAGTAAACAACTGAGATTCTTTATTTCGGTGCGCAGAGAAAATTGCTAACTTCCAACCTTCACGCGCACAATTCCTTTGCCGTTATTTTTTAACTGGAATGTAGATAACAAGAACAGAATTTGTGTTTTTCATTAACGCAAAAAAAAAAAACACAAGGTGTGTTCAACTAAAGACCGGAACGGGTACAGTGCGCTGTCAGTTGTAGTTCGACGACAATAAAACGTTTTTTACCGAGAAAAATAGGGTTTCGTTGTCGTTCCACGGAGTCTACAATTCATAAAGCAGTAGCACACAAAACCTTCGTCACTTCAATCTAAAAGCACAGTGTTACACTACACTGCACCTGTTTAAATGTTAGAAGACATCAAATTTTTCTCACGGACTGTATTCATTGGGGCACTACGAGTCTCAGAATACACAATCATTATATTCCCACACGACATTAGTTGACCGTTATTTGTACTCCGAAAACGCTGTGAACTTTCTGTAACGTAAAGTCTCTATTATTTACATAATTCCGATGGACCTCAAGACTTCAAAGGTTCAAGAGTCGCAAAAAACCAACCGACCACAACTTCCGACCGGTGTCACAGTTCATGGATTAACCTGCAGCTCAGGCAACTGTTCATGTCGATAATTTTTTCTTACACAGCTCAATACATTTTGACCTAACAGAAGTAACCTTCTTGGACGGCTTGATATCTGAATATGAAATTCAGCATTGTATCCGACGAGTCTGCCGCTTCTAACTTAGTAATTCCCCAATCATGAAGAACAAAAATGGATTCCTCCGAAATTATGATAAAACTAGAAGAAAACTATAACAAAATATAGCAGTCTTAAATAAGTACGACGCAAGTATGCGAACAGCATTCATTTCGCTCAAGATATGGTTCAACAACGGGTCCCTTCTGAACACGATGCTTATACTTAGGGTTCAACACAGGCAGCAAATCTGAAGAACTACTACTTTCTCAAGGGCTCTTCTTTCTGGATTCAAGTGGTCAATTGTCAATGATCAACATTAATAGCACAGTCAACGTAAGTACACCGTATCACTGAGACGCGTTCGGGTTACCACTGCTGCCGTGGAAAAGGAGTAAGTATTGTGTTTGTAGCTGCAGTCATTCAGCATGCGAAAAGCATGGGCCGTACTGTATTGTCATTTGTGGTCAGTATGGCTGTATCACATTTTTCCACATTAACTCATAAAGGGCATGATATTCGTAAACATTTCCAATTTTAAGAAGAAATGAGCGAGATACCATAAATGTACACGTCTTCTTGTGAAGGACCCGTTATTCTTGTCAGAGTGTGATGGAACTTGAATTTTCTCAACAAATTTTCGAAAAATACTCAAATATAAAATTTCATAAAAATCTGTCAAGCGGCAGCCGAGCTGTTCCAAACGGACTGACAGGTATGACGAAGCTAAAAGTCGCGTTCCGCAATTTTGTAAACGCGATAAGAAAATTGCCAAGAATAAAACGAATCTTAGTCGCGACTGCAGATGTGGGTTAGCTGTGACAAAACCACACACGTCAACAAGCGTAATTTCAGCCAGACACAATCCTTTATTATTCTTTTAAACACTATACGTTTCGATCAGTAACTGATCATCTTCATGTGTTTCAAAGCAAAAGTCTTAAAAACAATGCACAAAAATGTAAGCAACTTTTGCGAGACCTCACAAATGATGTACATAACTATTACAATCATTTTGCAATTCTCGAAGGTGTATCGAGTAAATACATTGTGGTGTTTTTGTTTACGAACCTGAAGATGATCAGTTTCTGATCGCAGCATGTAGTGTTTAAAAAAATAACAAAGGGTTTTGTCTGGTGGAAATTTACTTGTTGTCATGATTATATACATACAACGGGATGGCCAACATAAAAGTGAAAGTCCTATAGGTCGTAACCAGTCAAACAGCAGCAGCATCAACACTCACGCCGAGAAATTCATCTGAGGAATACCACTCGTGCAGTCTTCGTGTTCTGAATGACAAAACCAGTACGGAACACGTTTCAACAATTTTGTTCAACATAATGTATGAGAGAAGATATACAAAGACTGATCACAATTTTCCTTTTTTTTTTTTTAACTGTCATTTCCAAAACGGAATCATTTTCGTTTAATGGTTTAGCTGAAAGGTTAACAGTGCCAACCACCTTAGAAGCCAGTGCTGTGCGGGATCAGTTAAAAAGTTGATTCACCTGACACAAATATTTACTGACATACAGTACAAGCATGGATCAGTTGAATTCTGGGGTACGTATCTATAACGAACTACTAACTCAGCCAGAGCGATTACCTGCCACTAATATTTTAACGCAGTGTCCTTCCTGTGAATCGCATAAGAATAACAGTGCAAAAATTACAAACAATATTTTCTCACTGAACTTGTTTTGACAATCAAAGACATAATGAGAAATACATAGAGCTAAAAAATGTGAGCTACGAAGTTATTACGCAAATTAAGAACTTAAGCCTATGCAAATGACGATCCTGGGATGGCAATGACAGACAATTCTAACAGTACAATTGGATTTAAAACCATGCCCTTCAACTAACACAAGAATCACAATACAACAAATGCACTGTGGCTTGGAAATAAAATGCAGAAAGCTGCGATTCCCACTACTGCCGCAGTGACGTAAACTTAATGTTCTCCTTGTGCATGCCATGTATACCCACGAGGGAGTGGAGGTCTAGCTCCATACATTCTTAGCCTCAGCACTAGTGCTAACCTTTACGCACAGGTCGCTCTACTCCCTGCAAAGAGCTCAAAATACCAAATGAACAGAATGCTGGTTGAGCTCAGATCCCTTCTGGAAGATTTTGGAAAGATAGAAATATTTATCTCCGGCTGGAAAACGAATTATTATTCAAACGTTGAAATGAAATTCCCGTCATAAGAATGGCAGTGGGTCGCCGACAACAACAACGAGCAGGCCAGCTCGGTCGCGAAAGACTGCACGTGTATTCCAGAGATCGCTGTATAGAGTCTCGGGTCCGACATGTTGACTGATATCACGTGATCTGAGGCACAACTGAGACCACAGCCCGACAGGTTCCATTACATCCCCAACCAGTCCAATTCCATAAAGAAAAGCCCCTGATGACCTAGTACTCAATTAGATAGTTCATACATTCAATGTCTTTTATCAATCCCGAATTATCATCACCGAACGCACAAAAGCCCACAGCTGGCCTCTATTCTTATCCGGATGAATACAAACCAAAACCTCCCCACACAAATTTCTTTGAGACAGATATATATCTACTTTTTAAAATAATCATCTCATCCAAGTATACGGTTCAGAGTGTTTCAACTGCAAGTTTTCTGAAAAGGAACTGTATGCACATATGCCTGAATACTGTGGCAAAGTGGTTACACAACTGCTGACTCGCAACATGAGGGTATCAAAGGGTAACCCCGGCTATCTTATTTTTCTGTGGTTTACCTTGGTACAGCAATCAAACCTCCAACATTATTCCGAAATTTAAATATAATATTAAGCACTTCGGCAGGCAAATAATAATAAGGTAATTGTCCCTCAGACAGGGCAAGACTAAGGCGGGAGGGATGATTAAGAATAACGCCTGCGAAATTTGAAGTTTCAGCAACGGTTTTGTCGGGAATTGCAGGTCTCCGGGGATGTGACGTGCCGCTGCCTTGAGGCGGCCAAGACTCCCTGAACCCTTGAAGAGGAAGGCAGTACGTTCCTAACGTCGGGAAATACACGTCACAGCATCACATCCCAGAAGACCCAAGTCCTCATTAACAACTATCTCCAGTTTCTGTTGAACACCCAGTTTAAGATTTCGTTACACGAATTAAAGCGCTACAAGCCGGAAGGTCGCATGTTCCATTCCAGATGGGATCAATGGGATTTGTCATTGACTAAATTCTTCCGGCCCTGGGTTCGACTCAGCCTGTAATAGAAAAGAGTACCAGGAGTATCTCCTGGGGAGGGGGGAGTGTAAAGGTGCCAGGTGCGTAGGGCGGAAAACCTTACCAACTTCATGTGCCGACTGTCTAAAAACTCTGGGAGCCTCAACCTCCTGCAGCCCTAACAGCCTGTCCAAGCCTGTAATGAGATAGCTCTGAAAATTTCTGGTAACATCCACTGATCGTTTTCAGCTTTCTTGAACATTTTAACAGTCACATTAAATCACGTCTCGTTGAAAATTTATAGTCATCCACTATACGTAACAAAAACAAAACATAATGACACACCGGCATTACCTGCCCTTTCACGAACACTGCAAAAGCCAAAATACAAATCCGACCACTCATCATTCAGTGCCGAGTAGCAGAATCTGTGAAATCTTACCTCATTGCCTCTACAAATCTTCGTGGAGTGATACGTAGAGAAAGAGCTAACTCTTACACCTTTCAGTCACTTTAAGAACAATCGACCTACAATCGACAATGCAGTGAGAACAATTATGTCCATCTAGACTAAGGACTGGAAAGTGTTCCCATAAGTGCGACTGTTTCAATCCTGGTGATCCTCCTGGGATAAAGCAGTTTTCCAAATGTGCGTTACATCCGACATTCCCATCTTGTAGACTCTCTAACACCGAAACATATAACAGTGTTCTTATTGTCCATATCGAACATACTTGCGACGAAGAGAAGCGGCATCAAACCATCGAAACCCGACAACCAATTCGTGTTTCTACTAACAAATGGGCTGGTATTACTGGTGTTTAATTACAGGAATACGGTTTTGTTAAAAATAATCGTGAATCTTCTTTAACTGGCGATGTGTTTACTTCGCATGATCTTTAGAATATCTAATTAAGAAACTTCCTACACCCACGAAGCGAGCGACAGTTGCATTGCAGCGTATGCGACTAGTATTTATTAGTATCTGTCTAAAATCAATTCTGAGATATACATTTTTAATTTTGGATACCTATCTTCCGGACACACTATATTTACGTTAGCAGGGGTGTGCAAATTCGTGGATACTTTCCGAAGCCAAAAGGGACCCGCGAGCAAAACGTTTGGGAAGCACTGTTCTGATACGTCTGGCCGCTTTCAGTTGCCTCTTAGACTCGGTTCCACACTTTACACGAACTAGTTTACGTGCTCCCATAAGCCCCTAGCGCACGTGTTATCCTACTACGCATCTACGTAACGGGCTATCAAGTTCAGTTGACATATAGTACATCAGTTTATTTGCTGCCACGTTTTGTTACAGAGAGATTACAATCTTGCGAACTTTTTTGGTCAGCTTAAGCCTCTTGTAGCACGCAATATGCCCACTGTCTGGAAAGAGATCATGATTGTCGTGCCTAGTTCCGTACAGAAGAATATTACAGCTAGCCTTACGTAAAGACCCTAAGAGGCCATTCTTAAGTCCAATACTACTTGTACCTTAACCATTTAAAGCCCAGCGGTAACTATGTGCCATATGCTCTAGCATTACACACACTGCACTTTACCACACATTGTATTTATGTGTTCGTATAGATTTCATAACAGAGACTGCTTCCCGATACAGCATTAACTGACCAGCTTTTATAACCGAGAAGCAGAGTGCTGAGAGTGCAGTACGAACTGAGTCTTTAAGTACAATTCAGTTCAGTAAGTCCGCCGTCATTCCGCTTTCCCCTGTCACTATCACTCCGCCAACGCTCCAAATGATTCAGGTTCATCTGTACGTTGCTCTTACCAGGACAAACGGCCTACGCCCGGAAAGCTTCTTTGAAGCAAAGTTCTTTCGGAAATCGTGGAGCAATGAACAGTAAAAAAGTACTTTCACTTCCACCTTCAGAGGCCATGCTGTGTTCTGCGTCAGTCGCCGGCTTCTCACCGCGGAGTGCCGGGTTCCATTCCAGGTCAATCCATGTGAGTTTCGTGGTGGACAAAGTAGCATAAGGGCAGGTTTAATTTCCAGTAATATGGGTCTCCCCCGTCATTATCATGCTACCAATGTCCCTTCGCCTACAAGTCACTCTTACCAGAGCGGCAAACAGTTGAAGCATGGGAACCTTACAAAAAGCAGTGTTTTTTAGGAAGTCGGGGAGCACTGGATAGAAATTACTTTCACGTTTCTCCGCCTTCAAAGGGTTAATGTTATGTGTGTCCATAAACTCCATACTTCTTCAACCTCGACTTAAACGCATAACAAGCAAATGATGTGTATCATACAAAACACAAAGAGACAGTGGGATACACTCCTTGAAATGTCAGTGGTGTCTATAAAACTCATACAACTTACGTAATGGCGCCCGACATTCATTCTAAACTGCTTCTTTATTACGAACATATGAACAGACCTAACAGTCCCGTCTAATAAGGATGTGACATCACATATGCTGACACCTATCAACCATGCTACGCGTCGTCAACTGTAATCGTGACGTTTTCCACTGTTTGCAGACAGGAGAGAGAATTTGAAATAGTTATGTTCACTTCTACGAGTATTAACGTTTGGCCCGATCTCACACAATACCTGACACAAAATCTATACAGACTAAATACAGGGTCCGCCAAAAAAATGTGTACACACTTCAACGAAAGAAAACTCTATGTTGTATGTTAGTACTAACTTTAATTATACATCACAAGTTGAATACACGTTACAATAGAGCACAATACAAGTTTCCTGTACCTGTACAGTTAATGGAGGTGCTCAAAGTGGTTGCCGTTAGCGGCCAGACACCTATTACAACGGCAAGCAGTTGACTGAGCAACCTCGGTCAAAGTGTTTATGGGAATTGCTGCACATGCCGCTCTAATTTCTGCACGAAGGTCCCCCAGCGTAGCCGGTTTCTTGCGATACACGACATCCTTCAAGGTCCCCCAAAGGTAAAAGTCCAGAGGTGTTAAATCTGGTGAA
>Ga0131853_10019122_pt1 | contig 12463 bp, 8 predicted proteins | sample TergutLab28metaG_FD_92764 | JGI IMG/M metagenome (GOLD analysis project Ga0131853, IMG submission 92764) | Labiotermes labralis P1 segment gut microbial communities from Petit-Saut dam, French Guiana - Lab288 P1 (version 2) (version 2) | ecosystem: Host-associated > Arthropoda: Insects >...
AGACCAACTTGATGACACTTGCTTTATTATGTCAATTTACTGCTCAACATGTTTTGGATGTTAATACATCCATCTTCAGGAGCTTGCGACTACTTGGTGCGTTATTGTGTAGGCTGTATTGTGTTGTAATGACAGAGGTTTATGTGTTAATTTATTTATCTAGTGGTAAGCCTACACAATAACGCACCAAGTAGTCGCAAGCTCCTGAAGATGGGTGTATTAACATCCGAAACATGTTGAGCAGTAAATTGACATAATAAAGCAAGTGTCATCAAGTTGGTCTACCTTTATTCAAATATCAAGATGATGCACGGTCCAATACGCATAAGATAATAGGCACTATTAAAACTTACCAATGAGAAAGCTGTCTGTTTTGGTTCGAATTTGCCATATTTGGTGTACGTGTAGAACACTGAACCACAGCCCAACATCACTACAAATAAGTCTGGCTTTTTAGTAACAGACATTACACAACAAAATGAAAATACAGGTTCAAAAATCCTTATGCTGTTATGACTGTACGTTACCATGGAAATATCAAAAGCTGAACCAACATGGTAATAGTTAATAATAGAGACCACCTGGGGAGAAGGCCAGGCTAAGGGATGGGCAAGTAAGGCAGCTAATCAGGGAGAAAACATCACTGGAATAATCAGAAATAAGGTGCTCGTGAACTCTGGTTTCCACATGTGGAAGAATTTCTCTGCAAACTATCTTCAATTTAAGCTGGTGCCTTCAAAAGATTTTGCCAAGTCCTTTCCTTGGCCTCAAACCTTTAAAGAATATCGTCGTTAAGAGGTGCTAAATTATTAGCCTGGCCAGGGCACGCACAGGTCTTTGCCTGCTCCTGTCTTGAGATTCATATTCTTTGGATGTGATGCTGTCACAGGGTGATTCCTGACGTTTTGAGGGAATCTGTTCTCTCCACCTTCAACAGTAACCAGCCACCTTGCCTCTTGGACTGCTTACCCTTCAAGATGAAGGAAGACACTACTCTGCAATGTCATAAGCTACTCATGTAATGACAGAGGGAAAGTATCGAAGCATCCGCTCACCAAACCATTGTAATCTCAGTTTAACAAAAGAAATTCACCTGAACATCAACCTACTAATGACAATAAAACTACCGTATATTCTCAAATCTAATCTGCACCCTTTTTACAGTTTCAGAGGGTTAAAAAATTAGATGCGAATTGGAATCATGTGCGGATTAGATTCGCGGTCGTGAGCTGGATTTTGGAAAAATGATAGAGCCGCTGTACGTGCCGTAAGAACAATACAATACAATACAATAATTTATTATTTTACTTATTATTTATATTATTATACAATATTTATAGTTTATTATTCATCAGACTCGCCGTCAATACTCATAACTGTCACCCAGTCACTATCATCAGCTGTAGTGTGTTTATACAACTGGCAGTTAAATGGCCACTTCACACACAGCAAATTAGTCAGATAACAGTTAAAGCACTGGTAACATCCAATATTATTCAATCAGTCTGCCTTGTAGGCAAGGGGCAGTTGGAGGGAAGGTGCGGATTAGAACCGCGAAATAAATTTTTTCGTTTAAGAAATCGTCAAAAACTAGTGCGGATTAGATTCGAGAATATACGGTAATCATAACTATAGTAATGACTATAGTTACAAGTCTGTGATGGTAGGAGACCAGAAATGAAACTAAGTAACAATCCAACTATTGCAAAATCCTATAAATAAAATTGTAACAACAAATGCGTGTCTGAAAACTGGTTGTGTGAATCAACACCAACTGACCGTGAGTCTGCCAAACTTACATCACACGTGCACAGATCATTATCTTGTGTAATCCTTCAGTGACTGGAATGAATCCACATTACAGGTACAAAATTCAGTTTGTATCTCATTCACAACAAATTTCATCTTCAACACACAAACCAATCAGTCAATTCTGTACATAAATAATCACTGTTTTTTTCTGTGATTTGAATAAAAACATCATATAAAAGTGTTCTGTTGGAAGAACGTAGAATTTCTGATGGCACATACAGTTAACACTGGACTTGTATAACAGTGATGTAAAAATCTGTTATGTGGTCTGAAACATAACCACATGAGTTTAGCAACTATTTTGTTATAATGTGATCAGATCTATGTTAAGAAGCATCATGTGCTGCCACAATATGAGCACCACAATGCTACAGATTTTCTGTAACAAACATAAATGACAAAATACAAAGCCGTGTTCATGCTACAAAAGCTTCGCCATTAATTCCATAATTAGTAGCATATAATAATGAAAACCAATATGGCGCATCCTTCTGACATTGGAGGAGCTTAGGTTCAAAAACATGTATGTGTGATTTACAAAAAAAATTGGTGCTCCATAAAAATGTGCAAAATAGGTACTTCTAGTATATAGTACAATAGCTGTAGTCAGAAATCACTTAGTCCTGACAATGTTAGGTCAGGAAATTTCAGCTTCTCTGTCTGTCCCTCAGTCTTGTGTACTCACAATGCAATACAAAAAAAGCAATCCCTGTCCACATCATGAAGGCATATAGGGCAACCAGAGGTACAGCTCCATTTATTCTTACTAGATGGAGACACTCCCCCACCACTTTACCCCTGGGAAAGAAGCCTGGCACTTATTGAATAGGGGGTTGGGTTGGACATTTTGGATTGGAGAAAAATCTGTCGCTCCTGTGATTTGAATCTTGGACCATCCAGACCGTAGCGTAGTCATTATGCTATGCTAGCCTGGCTCAAAAACAACAATTCCTGTCAAAAATTTACTTTCTTTTTACAAAAAATAAGCTCTTCACTCAGGGTCACCACCTTACAGACTTATACGTGCAGAGACTTCTGCACGATTTACATATTCCAGAAATATACAACAATAAACCTATCTTTTAATTTTATATTACCACTCGACTTTCTTACTGGTCATTAATTCAGCAACAAAAATACAGTACAGCTTGCTCATAGCAACACTGGTTTATATGACACTCTTCCAAAGCATCAGGTCTTCTTTGTTACCAATTAATTCATCACTGTTAACCATGTCATACTCCTCGGTGAAAACAACACAAATTCATAATGACACAAAATAGTGAGCCCCCTTTCAAGATGTTATAAGTGAGCTCAACTCTAGCTGGTTATGTCTCAACTTTGCTTATGTTGAACTTGGAATGACTGCATGAAATACAATACTGTCTGATGTTTGTTGATTGATTTGGACCAATAAAACCATCAAGCAAATCAGAATAACAAGTCTTCCATCAAGATATAAGATGCCATTTGTCTTCCACAAGCCATTAATTTATCTACCATGTTTTCATTATTTCTAAAGTTCATATTTTCCTGTCAGTTTTACAAAGAGTAAAATGTGTATGAAATAAATGGATTTGTACAAATAACTACTATGCTGTGGAGGTGGGAAAGTGATGTCTGTATATCACCTAGGCTATGAGTTGGACAGTCGGCAATTCCAATTCTGCTAGGGACAAGAGATTTTTCTCTTCTGTAAAACATCCAGACTTCCTCTGGTGTCCACTAAAACCCCTGACAAAAAGGTATGGGAGCTCTTTACTTGAGGGTAAAGTAGACAGGGCATGATGCTAACCACTTCTTCTTCGTCATTAGGGCCTGTAGCTAATGCCACGGATGTACCGCAGCCTTTAAGGCTTACTGCACTACCCCCCCCCCTCGTCTTTTTAGACGTTCCCACTTCTGCTGCCAGGTGCCTCCACGTCCGTAATGACGCGAGAGATCCTAGCAGTGAAAGGTGGAACTGTGTGGCTGAGAAAGTTCCAGTAATTTTTGCCTAAATGACGACTTACACGCCATTTAGGGATCTTTTACATGCCACAAATCTATGACATGGTACCGACGGCTTTACTTCCCCTCCGAAGGAAGGCGTGGTGAGGATTTTTTTGCCCTGAAAAATCCTGACGGCTTCGGCCGGGTTTGAACCCGCGAACTGGGGTACTTAAAGGCAGCACGCTACCCCTAGATCACCGAAGCCGCTATGCTAACTGCTTACATCCATCTAATGCCAAGCTCAAGAATTAGTGGTGCTATAAATCCACTCCCTCTAACCGTCTTCTTGGTGCGTGCAGGCGCTTTTATATGTGCCCAGCATGTTAGACATGTAAATTCTCTGTATTGCTACTGTGAATTTTATGGTACTTACGGCAGCATTAAAGGCTCAACAAGAACTTTTATTACTCTACTTACTGCAGTTTGTTATAGTGAACACAACATCTGATGAAAGAGCATGCATGTCTCTTGTACTGCAGCAGAACTTTCTGCATTCGACATGCATCATGTTAACTACTACTATGTAACGTGACTGATTCAACCCTTTAACAACCAAAGTTCGCACATGCAGATGAATGTAAACACCCCTAAAAATTCATTTCATGTATTAGGGCAATGAGGAAATTTAGTGCATTTTACAGACACGTTGCACAATTTCTGAATTATGTACCACACAATGCCACTCATTTCATAAACCATGTACTAAAATTTAAACAACAACCCCGTCATTTACAGGTTAATATGTGTACAAAGCTTCTTGCCACTGTATTGGAAAACAGAGGAAATTACTTTTTATGAAGGCCAATAACACATTGCATAGATCAATTTTATGGAGAGCAGAGGTCAACAGAGGAATCCCAAAACCTGCGGCCACGACCCAAAGTTTGGATGCACAAACCTTGTGATGAGTTTTCAATTTGCCAAAACAATCATCACTATGATAGAAAGTGATTTGCTGGGATACTAAGTACTGGTACTACATGGGTTTGAACACAGCTTTCATTTATGATTCTGGGTTGTGGGGGCGGAGCAGGAGAAGGAGGAGGAAAAAAAAGTCAGCAAAGCACTACTGAAATTTTTCAAGCAACTGTACAATCAAAACATGTCCCTGAAGGACAGGCACTTTGTGGACCAGATATTTTATGGAACAGTTTATGAATGAGGACAGTGAAATTCTACAAACATTCCCAAAATATCGACCATGTTCGTGAGCATGACATCAGATATGAATTGAAAGGAAAACTCAGATACTGGAACAGCAATAACAATTAAAGTCTCCTGAGAAATGATGCTGTGTTCACAGGTTCTAAGTCTCTGCATAAAGGTACACAACACATACAAAAAATCAATACAGCATCACTTCAAAAAAGACTTCAATCTTGAACAGTAAAAAATGCCAATAAAAACTGCTTGGATTGGTCTACAAATTGCCATACATTAAACTGCTGTATGTATCTTTCTTACGTATTTCACTTTACTTCCACCCAAACTGGAAAAATATCTTGTGGATATTCCCCTAATAAATGGTTCACGTTTAGGCCAAATAAACCAGTAATGAAACCATAAGGCATACAAAATCATAAATCTCTGAGATTTATTGCAAGTTTCAGTTTTCTATGAAACTAGAACCCATGTTCCTACTTTGTAAGATTTGAGCAGATCATTTCACTGTTACACTGTATGCGCTCAAACAGTGATTTCCTAGCCTTCTTTGCTTTCAAAATGCTGAGTTTCTGTACCATTCTCAATCACACAGTTTATAACCACTACTGTACAATATACTCCTTATAGCTTCGCAAAGCTTTCAGCTGCTTTTTCAGCTGCCTCATCAGATCAAATGGTTGCACAAGAATAGATATTTCTTTTCCAACCGCATTTAAACGATCCCTTACTTCTCCATCCTTGAAGAACAGATTAAGTGGTCGCCCGTTGATCTCTGTGATAACCCAATTGGTCAGTGACAAGCCATCACACGTCTGTGCTCGAGGAGCGAGCCCGTGACAAGCTGCGAGTCCACCTGGCGTGACATCGCGGATCTCTGCCGTATTTCCTTCTTGTATGATTCCCAGGCTTTGACCTTCCACATCACGACGTATTGCAAACACACGTCCAAATGGCACTCGCCGTATTACGAACTCAACCTGCCACACAATAACTTGCCATTACACTTACACAGTCTATATACAGAACGGCACTACAAACGTCTTGAAACACCTTCTCTGCCACCACACTGGCTCAGCTTATTACACAAACTGAAAATATTTACATATTTACATATCAGTTACACCACCCAGAATTATATTCGGTATAACTGAGCAGCACTGCGCCTCTCAATATTTATTTTTAAATACAAGCATAATTCCATTAACTAACAAATGAAACAATGTGAACATTCTCATTGGATGCATGTACTGACTATATGCTTTATAAATATCTATTTACTTACGTAAAGACTCGTGGCACCCCGAATCAACTTCTGTGCGTCGGACGCACTCTGAACCATAATGCTTGCAATGCTCAGCAGCTGGTCACCAATGTGCAAAGCGTTATACAGCATTGGGTGCTCGCGCTGTTTCCAGCCCGTAATCCTTCGATTGAAGCAAAATAATCAAGCACACTGCAACATCTATAGCTTTAACAGGGTAATTAGAAAACTAACTAACTAGACATTAAATTAGCACAGTGCTGGACTTAAACAAATGATGTATCTAACAGGTCAATACTCATTGCTTGTCATGTATAAAAGCAAAAATCATATCCATATACAAAAGACCACAATCCAGGTTAAGCAATCAAGGATCAGGATGAAAGAAAGATGGGTATGAAGCATGGAAGGATGGACAATGACAAACAAAGTATGCAGGTTGGCCAAATGAAATGCTTAAAAATTGTTAACCACAAATTTATTGCAAACAGGTTCAGTACAGACCCGCTGCTTTCCCACCCTGTCCTGGATCCAACATGCACAGTACATGCTTATAGCCCACGCTGAAGACTGTCCCCCCCCCCCCCACACACCCACACAAACATGCCCGTCCCCACCCATGCACACACACACACACACACACAACACACAAGGGTTAGGATTTGTGTTCCTTTTTTAAAATAAACTTCACTTTGTCTAATAATACGCTGTTCACGAATTCTTTGAAGATTTTGTAAAATTTTATACTAAGTTTGTCTTTACTAACTGGTCAGTTTTTTGACCATATTACTGCTGCTTTTAGTCTATCCCTTTCATGTTCTAAATTTTGCATTCATATAGGATGTGATCCACTGACTGTTCACCTTCATCGCATGAGCACACTGGGCTCTCTATTATTTTGTACTTGTACAAGCATGTTTTGATATTGCCATGTCCAGTTACTGTTGCAGTAAAGTTGGGGGTTGCATTAATTCGTAGCTTCAACCTGTCCGCTATTTTTGGGAAGAAAGATTTTGTTATTACACATTTTGAAGATCTTTCCCATTCATTTTGCCACTGTTTTACACTTTGTTCATTTAATTCACTCCACACTGCACTCTTTGGCATTCTATTGTAGCACTCTTCGATGGTCTTGCTGCTTACTGCTTCTTTCGCCAGTTGGTCTGCCAGCTCATTCCTGCGATGCCCCACATGTGCCTTAATCCAGCCGAATTCCACTATCCATTCTTGCTGTTCCATTTCTATGACCTTGGTCCTGATTTGTTCTATGATATGTGTACGTTTCTTCTGGTTTTTTAGTAGTTGTAGCGTTACCCGGCTGTCTGTATATACTAGGAGAGTCTTTTCATCAGCTTTCGAATATTGTATATATTCTAAAGCTTTTAGAATAGCCATTTGTTTGGCTTGATTATTGGAGCAGCATCCATTTAGTCTGTATTTCAGTGTAGCTGTTAGGTTATTGTCTGAGAAAATTGCTATTCTGGATCCTACTCCACTGTCACTCTTACTACCATCTGTATATGCATGTATGTAGTGTGGGCTGTTTTCATGTCCTTCAATTATTTTGACGTGTTTCGCCAGATAGATCCAGTTTTTAACTTCCATTTCCCCGTCATACTGAATTCCCTTTACTTTTGTAACTTTGTAGTATCTTCCTGCTTCTTCTATTTTTATGTGAATACGTTTTATGCTGGCGATTACGCATAATGCTTCATTTGAAACAGCGCGGTAGGCTTTGGTTATTCTAATGTTTATTAATCTTTGTATTTTAATTATTTTAGCTTTGTAGCAATGTTTGTTCAGCACATTTTTCCAAACCGGGGCTCCATATAGTAACAGTGGTAAAATTCCTCCTGGGGTTTTCAATGCCTTATGCTTCAGTCCTCAAGTTATCTTCGCTGATTTGGAGAGCGAAAATATTAGTTTCGTGCACTTTTCTTCCATGTAGTTAATATAGTCTCTGAAAGTCATTTTATTGTTGAAAATAACACCAAGATATTTTATACTGTTAACCTGCTTCAGAGTTTTGTTGTTCACATATATTTCTATCTCCTTTCTTTCCGTTCTTCTCCTGCGAGACATAAGCACGATTTTTTATTTGTTTTCATTGAGCTTTGGTTTGTTTTGGGCCCATTCCAGAATTTTCCTCATATCCAAGTTCATGTAATTTTCAGCCTCTACGACTGACTCTCCTCTGGTCAGTATTATTAAGTTGCCGGCAAAGGCTATAATTTTTTAGTTGCTTGTTAGTTCCAATTTCAATAGAGAGTTGTAAAGCAAATTCCAAAAGCCAGGTCTGCAGAAGGATCCTTGTGGGCAGCCTTTTGTTATTCTTCTCTTTATACTGACACTATTGGTGAACATTACTGCTGTTCTGTGGCTAAAGTATTCCTTGCTAAGGTTGTACAAGTTTCTAGGGCAGCCTAAGTCTTTCAAGGCCTGTAAAATGCTCGGCCACCATGCTGCGTCAAAGGCACCCTTGACATCCAGGCTGGTCATTATGACCAAGCCTCCGTTCTCTAGTACCGGTTGTATACATTTTTTTGCCTCCATAGCCGCGTCTGTAGTTCTCTTCTGAGGTGTTAATCCAAATTGTCTGTCTGTCAGCAGGTTGTGTCTGTACATGTGGTGACTGATTCTGTTGATAAGGAGTTTCTCTAGTACCTTACCTCCCATGTTTAGGAGACTGATTGGGTGGTATTTGGAAGGGTCCAAACTCTTTTCTTTCCTGGGTTTTATTATTTGGATTATTTTAGCTATTTATTTTCCACCTTTTTGGAAAGCATCCTCTCTTTATACATTGGTTGTATATTGCTGTTATTAGTCTTGGGAATGTATTAAATGTTCGTCGGTAGATTCCACCTGTGATCCCATCTATTCCAGGCGCTTTTTTGTCACTGAAGCTTTCTATCGTGTGTTTTATTTCCTCTCGAGAGAACTCTAAATCGTCGCTGGTACATATTGGTTCTTCAATAGTCTTCCTTATGTTTTTATGGTGCAAGGTATCTTCTTCTGTATCTCCTGTGAAAAGATGGTCTAGCATTACATTCATTGTTTCCTGTATGCTCGATGTCGCTGAGCCATCCGGTTTCCTAAGTCTGGTCATTATACTATTGGCACATGTTTTCCCTGCCACGAGTTTGTAAACTTGCGACCATGGGTTTGTAGAGGCTGTCACATTGCAGTATTCCTTACATGAGTTAAATTTCTCCTTCTTGATTTCCACTTGATACTTTCTCTTCTCTTCTACATATTTTTGTTTTCTTCTTTCCCGCTGTTCCTCGTCGTTTCTAGTTCTCTGGTATAGCCTTCTACAGGCGTTTACTCGTTTCAGCATTATTGTGAGACTTTCCGTTCACCAGGGGACTGACTTCTTCCTGCTGTTCTTCTTCCCTGTGTTTGTGTTTTGAAAGGTTCTCTTGCACGTTGATTGTATTGCTTCTGCAAATATATCAACATGCTGTTCCAGATCATTTTCTGTTGTTATTATTGTGGATAAGTACCTATCGAGTTCCTCGACTCCTCCTTCAATGCTTTTATTGGTGGCCATTTTCCACATCTCTTGAACTAAGTTTCTGTCACATTCATATAATTTATTCTCTTTTATAATGGATATAATGCTATTTGGCATTTGTTGTCATTGTTATGGTTGTTGGCTCCTCCTACTCCAATTTTATATTTGAGATAACTGTGGTCGGATAAACTCTCTTCTGCACTGATTTCCCATTCGTTGAGAGCTACTATTAGGTTGTTGTTGGTAACAGTTAAATCTATGTTGCTCGATCCTCTGCTGTTATGGAAGGTGAACATATCACTTTCCTCATTTATTATGTGTAGTTGTTTGCTTGCTAGGTACTCTTCCATCTTTCTACCTCTAGAGTTTGTTTTAACATCATGCCACGTCTTCGATCTTGCATTGCTGTCCACAGCTATTAAGATTCTTCCACCTTTGACAAACCTCATTAGCCCATCCATATTAGTAAAGTTGTATTCTATTTGGTCTTCTATGTCACAGTACATGATGGATGTGAAGAATCTCAGGTTTCATGTTTTATTTATAAGAATACTGTGTCTTTGTCTGATAACTTTGCTACGAGTATGGCGTCTATCTTGCTATTTATTATTATTATGGCTGCTCTATGTTTTCCATTTCCTGCAGTAAATATTCTGTACTTCTTTTCAATTCCTACTGGTCTGTTTTGGTATTCATATGGTTCTTGAATGAGTATGAGATCTGGTTCCTCTGTGTCTATCACCTTCATCAGATTGTGGGTTGCTGTTCTTGAGTGTTGTAGGTTAATTTGGAGGCAATGGGTTTGTTTTTGATCTGTGCTAAATATTCCTGTATTATGTTGATGGCGTAGGTTGTCCATTCTAGTATTCAATGTTCCTGTACCTTATGAGCACTGCTTGGAGGCTGGGGCACTCTTTACTTAATGTTGAGTGGTTCTCATTTATCTTTTCTTGTCTGTTGTATTTGTTGTAGGTGATGCAGTTGATACATTTATGTTCTCTTGTCTCAGCTGCACATTCTTTCATTTTATGTTTGCCGGCACAGTGAAGGCAGGTTTCTTCTCCTTTGCATTCGTTGTGTTTATGGTTATATTGACTATACTTATAACACCTTGTAGGCATTAAACAGTCTGCTATGTTACATATTTCCCACCTTATTTTCAATCTGGTTTGTAGGATGTGTTTTCATATCTGAGGGCTTACCTCCAGCACTATATTGTGTCGTCCCTTCCTGGTTTTATACCTAAACTTTGCTTCCATGTCTTCCCCATTAGTTAGAATTTCAGAATTTTGAGCTTTGATGATTGTTACTACATTTTCTGTTGTAATTTCCTCTGAGACATTGTATATTATTATTCTTGGTTTTCTTAATTTATGTTTTATAATTTCCAACTGTTCACCAAACTTGCTGTTGATCTCCGAGCTTAGTGAGTTAATCTCTTCTTCACTGCCTGTTTCAATTAATTGCTTTGACTGCCTTAATACCGACTCTGATGTCCGTCAGATTGATGCTCTTTTTAGTTGGAGCTTGATCTGTTCCGGTGTAAGGGTATCATCCTTAGCTTTCAGTGTTATTCTGTACCTTTTGTTTTCTTCATTTTTCACCATTTCCGAATAGAGCTTTCTTCTTCCACCCTCAGATGGAAGCACCTGTCTCGCTCTGCTTTGTGGATACTGCTGCAAGTGGTCCAGAGATGGTGCCACTTGTCTAACCGATTGACTGTCTCTTCTCCTTGCCATTTCCTCTGTGGCATTCTTAACCTCTTCCCTAAGTTTCTTGTGTTCTTCATTAACGTTCTCTAGCTGAAGTATCGATTGGGAAAATTCTCTCCTTAGTGTACTTACTGATTCTAAACTGTCTTTCTTCAAGTCTTTCCTTAAGTTTCCACTCTTTTCAGTTATACTCACTAGTATTTTGAACGTGTCCTCGACACACTGATTCACATCGTCAGCCATCTTGTATGTATTCGATTTGTGTTCCTTATTTTCAAAGTACTGGTATGGGTACAAATTCAATGCAAAAACACAACAGGCAATTAATACCTACAACAAAAACACAACTGGAATTCTTACTACCACATCAAAGGAATAAATAATGCCATCAATAACAGCTGGAATACGTGGATACAACATGACAAAGGGCTGAAGGCAAACCATCGGAACCCAGAAACTACAAGATTACAACTTCACAGACGAGACTCGACACCCCCATAAAAAGGTACCGAATGAATTCGGAGGAGCATACAAGTTATATCAAACCATTATCTCCAAATGTATCAAACATAATCAATCAACAAAAAGTCAGAATTATTAATCAGCATTACAGGTATTGCCTGCCTTTACTTTTTGCTAGGAAACCTTATTTCATGGTTACCGAGAAGCTCGATCAAGTTGTTAAAAACTCAAAATGTGATTACACTGTAATAAAGGTTATTAGCTGTGTCACCTGAAACAATTCAGTGTAGCTTAATGAATCTTGTCTGAAGGTACAACAGGGAATCAACATCGAAAATATTACATAAAATTTAAACCTTAGCTTAACCTTTTGACGTCTAACGTCAACTATAGTGGTCGTACCGCACCGCTAACCTCTAAAGTTGCATTTTATATATTTATTCAACAAATATAGGTATTGAATATTTTAAACATGGTATATACTCTCCGTTTTTCTCTCTTCAAAATGCAGTTTGTTTCATAATTCTAACGTATTTGGTTCCTGTA
>Ga0131853_10019123_pt1 | contig 12463 bp, 10 predicted proteins | sample TergutLab28metaG_FD_92764 | JGI IMG/M metagenome (GOLD analysis project Ga0131853, IMG submission 92764) | Labiotermes labralis P1 segment gut microbial communities from Petit-Saut dam, French Guiana - Lab288 P1 (version 2) (version 2) | ecosystem: Host-associated > Arthropoda: Insects >...
CTATGACATGGCGAATTTTCGTGTATTATCAGTATTAAGAAATAGCGAACAAGCCAATGAAATTATGAGAGAACGTCTTCGACAATTGCAACATCATCAACCCAATTTAGCAGGAATCGACGATGTGCGTTTTAAGATTGCAGAAAAATATGTACCCAATGATTATTATTGTCCGTCCAATTTAAACTGTATTGGTAAATGTATTGCTAAGTATTTGGATATTACGGGAAAGACATCTATGCAATCAAAGATAAAATCGTTGCAATTTGATACAGCAGCAACCGTCCCAGAAATAAACGCGATACTACGAAAGGCTGATATACCAATTCGAGTTATTTCATATACCAACAAAAATTCCCATTACAACTCTTATATCAAAATACCTATTTATAAGTACGAAGTCAAACCGGGTTACCATCATGCCGTGCTGATTCTCGACGTGAATAAATATCGAAATAACCCGCCCAAATTGGATATTGCGTATGATTATACCGATCTTGAACATCTGAATAATTTGGATGCATTGTATGCCGGCGAACGAAAAAAAGTTTTTAAGGAATCACCACATAAATATATACAAAGATATGCTTTTGATTTCGAAACGTATATAAATGGACAAAAACAAGAAGCTTATTTGCTGCAATGGGGAAATGACAAGCATGTGGATTATGCGTTTGATATAGATAACCCAAAAAAACTGTATGTTAAATTTCTCGACTTCTTGAAGCAAAAATTGTGGTGGGAAGACAGAAAACGCAAAAAAGGCGATATGACATTACGTCAAATTTGTATGTTTAGTTACAATGGAGCCCATTTCGATAATCATTTGTTTTTGGAACATTTTAATGATTCAAACTGGATCGTTAAGAAAACGTTTTTAGGCAATGAATGTACGATCAAAAAATTCAGCATTAAATGTAAAGCACTGCCATTTAAGAACGAAGTTTTTTTTATCGATGCTATGCTTTTCTTTCCATTAGGAACCAGCTTGAAAAATGCATGTAAAACGTTTGAATGTCAACAACAAAAAGACGACTTGGATATCGCTAATTACATGACAAAAGAATCCATTCTTGCTCATAAAAACAGTATCATTGAATATGGGTGTCAAGATGTACGTGCTACGTTTGAACTGATGTGCAAATATGAAAAATACATGAAGGAAATATCAGGAACCAATATCAGCATTATTAACTATGTATCGTTGGCTAATTATGCGAATCAAGTCCGAGATCATTATCACGATGAAAGCATAGATATTTATTACAACAAGCGTAAAGAAATCGCAGAATTCGAACGTCGTTGTGTGATCGGTGGAAGATTGATGGTGGGTCAACTAAAGTATGATAAACCTTCAGTGCCAGCTGATATAAATGGTCTTTACGCTTCATCGATGAAAGAATTCATGTATCCTTGCGGGAAACGTACATACTACAATCAACAATTGCATCCAAACGTGATGGAACAGTACAAATACCGGTTAAACAATCAACAAGATATACCTTTTGCAAATTTACGAGTAAAATTTGAGATAAATCCAAGTTGTTTAATTCCAATGTTACCCGTAAAAGACAGCAGCAGCGATCCTGCACAATTGATAAACATAGGGGATTTTACGATGATTGAATTACAACAAGCAATACAACATGGAAAATACAAGATACTGGACGTGCTGTTTGTACAAGAATTCGAAAGTAGTGCCAAATTATTCGAACGATTTGTTGATACCTTTTATGAGAAACGTCTCGAATATAAACGAAAAATGCTGCAAACAAAAGATACGAAATATAATTTGTTTCAAACAATGTGCAAGCTCATTCTAAATAGTTCATATGGATCGTTATTGCTTAAACCTTTTGACAATATTTACAAGTTTATTAACAAAGAAACATTTTTCCGCGATTTTGACGAAACTATGGAACTTATTACCATTTCAAATGGGCAGTACTTTGTAAAGCATAAGAATAAATGTCATCATGACAATAGCCGCCCCATATATCTTGGTGCATTTATTTTATCATATTCTAAAGTCATATTGAATCGCTACATTGAGGTTGTCGATGGGTTTTATTCTCCAACTATTTTGTATGGTGATACAGATTCTATATATATACCTAAATATCTATTTGGTCGTTTGGAACAAGCTGGATTGGTTGGTGATTTTCTCGGTCAGTGTAAAAACGATTATGATGCAGAGATCAAAAAGTTTCGTACCATCGGTAAAAAATCCAAGATATGTTTGTTAGATAATGGAGATATCAAAACAACTTTGAAAGGATTTAAAGGGTTGAACAAACTTAGTCTGCAAGAAAAACATGAGCTGTTTTCCGAATTTGATAATGCCATCGATAAAAATTCGACTGATATATTCAAAGAAATTAGTTACGAAACCATGAAACGAAATAGTCTCCAAATCTCAGTCATTTCATCAACAAGAAGCTTCAAAATGACAGTTTATGATCAATATAAAATAATCGATGGAAAATGTTACCCTAAGTATTATCAATAAATACGTAAAATATTCTTAAAACAAACGATACCCCTTCCATTGGCGTAGTGTTTTTCCGATTCATTTAATAATGATATGTGTTCATGCGAATTAGAACGAGTTCTTCTTGCGCAGAAATCCGACATGGAATCAATCGTTGCGTGAGCACGTGCGTTCGGCGATTCCAGTGGTCATTAAATGAAATTAGCTATAATCACCGCTCAGTTCACGCGGAGGGCGTCATGACGAAAATACCAGAAATGCCGGAAATACCGGATGAAATCAAATGGACCGAAGACGAGTGGGACATGCTCGATTCCAAAGCGCGCGATACCATTGTTTGGTTAGCCAATCAACTCCGCACGGGCAATGTCATGAACCGCTTGTCCGCATTGGAGTTGGGCGCGCCGGTCAACGAAACAAAATCAATCACGTTCGTCGCAGTTGGCATGAGATATCGCTCACCCACTAGTCCTCATGTGTTTTCAGAGAATGATCAAATCTCGCTTGAAAAAGAAGACGACAACCCGGTGGATAAAAACGCGATCAAGATCATCGTTGACAAGCAACATGTGGCGTATGTCGGTCGTGAATATACACGTATGATTCGGGACATCGACCAATTCGAAGACAAGCCCATCCGCTGGGTGTGTAATTTCCCGCAAAGTGCTAAGATGAAACTCCTCATCGTCGATTGATTGATGTATGATGTGGCTATGCTTTAAAATATTAACAACATTTATTTAAAATATGCTACATAACAACATTAGCAATATGTTTAATTTTATTATAGTGTTTCATGTGATGGTTAACGTGATATCAATGCTAAAAATGTTATATCGCTAGTACCCAAGCACTACTTTCAGTAACACTCCTCGTTGCACTCGTCATGCTTGCCCGCGGGGGACCAGCAATTCATCCCCCGGCCGTTGGGCTAGATGATCGAACTGATCTTATATAGCAATTACCGTATAATTATAATATATAGTTATAATAAATGGTAATATAAAGTAATATTACGTAAATGTTATACCAATTGTATAGTTTTACCCTGATTATCTGAGATGATAAACTGAAATAACGTCGGATATTCGTTTAAATCGCGATCAATGACGAGCGGCACTATCGATTCGGATTGAAAGAAATATCATTGCGTATCCACTGACGCATTCGATGATATCGCGGTATTCTCAATCGAGCAATCCATCCGGTCGTCTTAGCGGTATGATGTTGGGTATGGGTTGTGATAGAATGCGTGTGCGATACACGCCTATGCGACCAGTCACCTATCGAAACACGACAATTTATCGTCGGTTTGGCTAGACAACAATTTCTAGAAAACCGATGATAACTCATTGAACTGGACTTATCGCGGTGAAATAGCTTGCGTGCTGACATCAGTCGACATAAACACGTTGTTGCAGAATGGCGCTACGGTGGATATTCAGCATGGTGGGAACACGATGCGCACAATGTTTTCAATCATGAAGCGTAAAAAGCGGTCAGAAATACAACCCAGTATATAGGTATACACCATGCCAATGCAGTTTTGTGGCGATGGTGACATGAGCATCGTGCGATAATTTTTAAAAAGATTTTTTCGTTCCGTGCGTCAATACGCTACGACATGACATATCGCCCACAATTCTATCATTATTTGCCGGCTTTAACGCATTGTTTGCATTTATTTCCGTTGTTGGTTCTTTGTCCACAAATAGTGCAGTCCTGCGCTTCAATCATCTCTCTTTAATTTTATGAATTATCTAATAAAGTTTTCGGTCACACAAAGTCTTAAAAATAAAATTACTATATGGTTATTTTATCCTGTGTTTCGTCAAGTGTTACACAAATTAATTTTAATTTTAAAACAAGTGGTCGAATCGTGTATATTGATTTAGATATTTGTATTTGCATCGTTCGTAACCATTCAAGTAAAACCCTCCAAGTTCCCAATCAATGATGCCCACTATTTTATTGTTGTGAACAATTATATTTTCATCGTGTAGATCGTTATGACAAAAGATAGATGAATCAGTGACATCTGATAGCCACGGATAGCGTAGTTTCAATTCATCGATAGTATATATTTCTTCTCCGTCTTCATCCATTTCGTTATCTATTAGAAAGAAACGTTTATCGACTGTATCGACCGTTTTTTTTAGATGATATATGATTTCACTCATTTGATTTGTAAAATCATGACTGCCGCCCTGTTTGTAATATTGTTGAAGATTTATGCCATCGATACTGCTTATAAGAATAAAATTCTCTCCCTTCATTATCAGTTTAGGTACGGGTATCACGGGATGATCTTTGAGTAATGTCAGACAATAAATATAATTGTCTAATCGTTGTTTATAAAACGGGTCGGATATATCATCATACACCTTGAGATAGTATTTCTCTTTATTTATCGATTCGATATTTAATAATGCCGTTTCGAAATGTTTCCGAACAAGGTTGAAGTGACGAATAGGTATTTGTTGATTGATAGTATCGATAATTGATTTGTATTTGGGAAGAACCAAATCGCTTAAAACCATTCTTTGAAATCTAAGCTTTGCCGCCATTTCCAAAAATGCATTTTGCACATTATTTGCTAATGCATTGAAATTATTTCGATCTAACGAAATAAATTCCTTAATCTCTTCTTCAAGATCGTCGTACATTATTATCATGATGAAATATGCATTATTATCATGAATTTCTATTTATAGCCCAACACAACATTCGATGATCTAATTTATATCGTTCTGCCGCTACTAATTCCGTGTGTCCATTGTCGAATCGATAGGGCGCGAGCGCCCCGTCGAAGCGAATGAAACGCTCGCGGTGGTAGTGGGCGTGTGCGTGTGTTTTGCTGTAATTTACATCGAAATGATGGCACGACATAGAATAGAAGTTGAATCTTAATCTCCGACAAACGAAAATTGCAGAGATTTAACCATGCCTAAGCCATCAGCAAGCGCGAATGTGAAGATCGGCGTCAACCTGATCACTGTCTCTGTCATCGACAGCGTTATCGACGACCTGAAGCACTTGAAACTGGATCAGGAAAGCTACCAGTCGGTTGTTGACTTGCTCCAAAGCAAAAAAGAAAGCGACATCCTCGACGTAAAGAAAAAGCGATCGAGCACTAAGAAACGCGAAATCGCCGACGAGCACCAGTGTCGACATGTCAATGCTGCTGAGAACAAGCGCTGTGGCGCGCCGATGTGCGACAAGAAGCTGCAACGCTGTTGGGTACACATGACCACCGAACAGCAGAAGAAATACCAAACGAACAAGAAGAAGAAAACACAAACATAAACGACATCGCATTTTTATTTTAAAAAATCAACCGTATCGAGAAATAATATTTGTGTCTTTATCCGGGGCAGACATTATTTTAAAACATTTTGTCCACTTCACCATGAGGGAAAACTGGGCAAAGGAAGCGGTAAGTAAATCCCAGTCCGATAAAATACATTGCATGAGAGTTAAATAGAAACGGCTAATTCAGTCCCACATTTTTCACATTTCTCTCTTCCTGTTACATTGTTAAATTTACAAGATTTGTTTGGGCATTCCATACTTAAAATATGATCGATGATTCGTTGGTAATGGGTTTTATCTTGGATATGTTCGTTGTTTAACATCTTTTCGCAAATAATAAGTTTTTCAATTCTTCCCTCGAGTTTGTATTCCGGCAAGATTTCCATCATTATTTGCTTCCAATAACGAGGATAGCCAGCATGAGAGATGGCGCGTGTATATTCCCAATATTCTGGATAGAATCCCGACATTTCCCAATCCAAGATGCAAACAATATGACCGTTTTTACACATGATGTTGTCGGGATTAAGGTCACAGTGAGTCAGTACGAATTTATGAGGGATATTTCGTTGTTTTCTCAAAGATTCTATTGTGTTTTTGGATGACGGTCCTATATGATCTTTTGCTTTTTCCCATCTCAATTCAAAAAACATTGGTTCAGTAGGAATCGCTGTGGTTAACCAATTCTCACTTATTAGAAAATCTCTCCACTCCATATTTTTATCGACGATTCCGCCGATGTAGTCGGATTTAATTTCTCTCATTTCTTGGACGATATTACGCAATTCTTCCTTGATTGTAGATTTTTGATTATCAGTATAATCTTCCCATACCGTAGACAGAGGTTCGCCATCTACTCTGTCCATCAGCATGAAATATTCGCCATTGTTTTCCCATGTTTGAATAACATTGGGTACTGGTATATTTGTGTTTGATTTGACAAAATGGATAATCTCGTGTTCTCGAGGATTATTGCTCGCCCCTTGTTTAAGTACAACATTATCTCTTACGGTCCTGTCCGAGCATTTATAGTCAATCATTTTTGCGGATATGTATAAGCAATTATGGTTCGCATCGAATAATTTCAATATATCTAACGACCGAAAATCAAATCGTATGATATTTCGTGCGATGATTTCTGTTTGTTTGTTCTGCCACCTGTCGCTCGATAAGCCGGCCATCGTGGTGATCGGATCGTTGCTACTGCGTGACATGTGTTCCATTCTCATGCTCTTTATGTAGTGTGTTTCTGTACTTATAGCGATGTGGTCCGAGATGAAAAACGCATAAAGCATTTTTAGATGATGTGAGACCGCAGCGCCAGCGAAAGGTTCGGCCACTACTACGTGGCCTCCGGTCTTGATCTCGATATGGTGAATACCATCCATTTTCCATTTTAAAATCGCTACGCCGGTTTTAAAAGAACGCACCATCATGTCTGAGAGGCATACTCACCCTTGTATTTCGACGAAAGTTTGTACATAAATCGACATAGAAATACATGGAAAATACCGAGGTATTTTGGCATACTCATACAAGACATAGGCGTGACATGGCAACGAAAAGGAAGGGAGTGTTGTGCTGTGCTGTGTGGGGTTCTCTTCTCTATTCTTCGGGAAATCGCGACGATAATATCATTTTTGTTATGTGCATGTGATGTAATAAACCGAAATAACGTCGGATATTCGTTTAAATCGCGATCAATGACGAGCGGCACTATCGATGATATCGCGGTATTCCCAATCGAGCAACCCATCCGCTCGTCTTAATGGTATAATATTTGGTATGGGTTGTGATCTTATGATACAACGATAGACGCCTATGCAACCAGGATGATGATGGTGGGTATGGGTTGACCAACGGGGTATCGACGATGCATCATCACATAGGGATAAAGAGATACTACATCGAGAGAGGAGATGGTTTCGGTAACATGTTTGGCTTGAAGACTTCCGATCGATCGCCTATCGAAACAAGACAATAAGACAATTTCTGGAAAACCGATGATAACTCATTGGACTGGACTTATCGCGGAGAGATATAAATGGGGGAACACTGATACCCAGTATTGCGAGAGACCGATAAGTTAGATTTGAATGCTTTGAGCGGTAAAACGGTTCAACGTCTTTTCACCAGAGAACGCGTGCTTATTTTAACCGGAAAGAGCGAATAAAGTTCGAAGCGTCTCATACCGATGTTATTTTCTCCAATACTTCGCCGTGTTTCCTATCGACACGATCTTTTGCAGTAACCGCACACAATCAATATCACGGTCATACATTGTCCAATCCTCCTCGATATCATATTCATCTGATTCGCTACTGCCACCGAACTAGTATCCGAGATAAAAATATAATGTCATTTTTGTTTCCGTCAGCTGAAAGATGTATACCATCGATTCACGTGGCGCAAATGGCAATCGGATTTTTTCGATTTGCGCCGTGCCGCCGAACGATATTCGTAGCGATTATCTGCACGGCATTTTAAAAGGTAATGGAGGTATACGTTCGGATAGTAGTTCATTTCATGATGGTTAAATCGTACAATTTCGCTTTAAGTTGCATTATTTCTTTATCTTTTTCATGAAGTAAATCCCTCAGATTTTCTGTTGATCCTTTGTCGATATTTTTCTGCTTTCTAATACGCCGCAATTCTGCCGTACGTTTATTATGGCATTTTTTACACAACACAGCACCGGCATAAAATTCGGGGTTTTCTACTTCGCACAATGGATTAGCACATGGTCTCATGATGTCTGTCTCTTAGTACGTGTTTGGACATCTCATTTTCATTTGTCACGCTACCACACACTTTCGTTGCAGACACGCTCTTTCGCAACGTTTTGGCTGCTTATTTTTGCACGCCGATTTTCAGCGTATTTTTCACCCACAAATTTACATCGGGTGTCCGTTACTAATTCGCCATCATCCGATACGTCATTTCGTATGCCGGCACGGGCATATTCCCGCACAAAAGTTTTTTTGTTTGTTGTTGTTCATCGTCTAAAAATGGTGCAAAATGCACCCATTTTTCGTCTCGAGATCGTCTTGGCGCAAGCGAAAAATGGAAAAATGTTTTATGCATTTCTTCCCATCCATTTTTCATCTCAGATCATCTCGAGATCATCTCACATCATCTCACATCGTCAGGCAAATGATATACATGTTGCCAATACATCTAGGTCAAACAGAATTGATATCACTTTTTATTATGACGATATATCACGATTCCACGCTAATTGGCTATCTAAGATAAGTTCGTTCATCTTGCGAATTCACATCAATTAGCGTTGATATCACGTAAAATGATGTTGCGAGAGACTGAATGATGAAGCTAATAACTAAGATTACGACTATATTTATAATTCGCAGTTCGAACACGCTGATATTATAGAACAAATCGACCGATCGATTTTAAAACGCATCGGTTCAACAAACGTAATTTTGATGGCATTCATTACATACACACCCATCGTCTTTACAGCAAATGTGGACTTTATAGTCTTGACATTGAAAACAATATGTCATAAGATTATCGCGTATTTCTTTATCTAAACGAGGTTTTGTGTTTTTCATGAAAGGCAGATAATAGCCAAGCGAACGATAATCTTCATATTCCGGATAATATCCTGCATTTTCCCAATCGATAACCGCTGTGATATTATAGTCATCATCTACGAGAATATTCATCGCGCTAAAATCACCGTGGGAAAGAACATAGTTTCCATACTTGGGCAAATTCTTATGAAAAATCGACGTGTCTTCATCTTCCGTTAAAGACTTCAGCTCTGAGCTTTTGATACTACTCAACTCTGAAAGAATGAAATCTAACTGACTTTTGAGACGATCGCAATGTTCTTGAGTTGTGGGCAGATACTCGACAAGCAATCGTCCACGGACTTTTTCTTGCACAAGTATATCATTCTTAGCATAAAATACTTTAGGGACTTTGATATTGGTATTTTCCGCCACTAATTTCATCACGTCGCCTTCCTTTTCGGCACAATGGATGATTTTAACAACAATATTATCAACAAATACCTGTCTTTCCATTATCAATAATTTGTCGATTGTCATAAAATAAACTTATCAAGATTCGATTTATATTACAAATCGAATAACCTTCACGCATCGTTAACACAGGAATTCGCTTCAGCAATAACTTTTAATCACATTCTCTCTTCCACAAGGATAAGTTGATCCATCGATGGTAAAACCCGGTTCGATTCATCTGCTAAATACCCATGTATTACGTGTTTAAATAATTTGATATCACTCAGTTCAGATGGTCGTTTTCCTTCACTGACATCGTCGTAACTTAAAACTATTTCTTTATTCATCTCCAAACAAACTAATAAAATGCCCAATGCATAAGAATCACATCGTTTTCCATCTACTGTTTTATTATTCATCAATTCGGGCGACATAAATGGATGTGTGCTAGGATAAATTCGTTGGTTCTTAGTAGTGCTTCTTCCGAAATCACATAATTTAACATCGTCATCATCAGTAATTAATATATTTCCGGGACTAATATCGCCATGGGCAAATTCATGATGATGGATATGAACAATGGCGCTAAGTATTTGTCCAAACCACTTTATCTTGGTTGAATCGGAGATGATGATGTTATCATCAAAAATAGTGTATAAATTTTTATCACTAACATATTCAATCACAATCTCATTTGATGGAAGTACACCAAAAAAATTAACAATATGATCATGAGGCGCAATGGTCCTAAGCAGCAAAATTTCCTTTTCGAAACTTAAAGTGACGTCATGTTGGTTGGTTTTTGTTTCACCATTAACCACTAAAGATGTCACATACGGCTTCTTAATGACACACTTAATAATAGATGAGACAGTTCCTCCGGCCATGATTTGATTTTTTAAAAAATTCCGTAGTTAAATCATTTTTCATTCATACAGATACTTTCAAAGCGCTAAAAATAGTGTCGGAAATGAGAGAAGGAGGATCTTTCATAAGAAACAAACGGTGAGTTCCTCGTACTGTCTTAGAATGCGTTTCACTTTTCGCTGTTTCTGCATACTCGATATTATCATCAACATCCACATATTTCATAGGGAATAACACAGTTGCGTTGTATTCGGGGATTTCCACTTCAGTGATATCAGTACCAGTGGGACGTTTGATGGAGATTCTCGTATATTCGCCCGTCTCCAATAAAAGTTGTGACAATTCGGCGAAAAAGGCATCATCGATCGAAGGTCCGACTCCGCGTGCATATTTGTACGGTTGAACGGCCCCTTCCTTCGTCACATAATACGAAATAGGATGAACAGTATTTACGTCCGTTATATTCACGGGTCGAACTAATTCGATATCATCACCATTTTCCAATGCGATCTTATCGATCAATAACAGCTGGCCTTCTTCAATCGGGAAATGTCGATGCAACGAGCACGGTTTGAAATCATCTGCCAGTCCATATTTCGCAATAAGTTCATCCATTCGCTGTCTTATTTCTCGCGTTTCGTAGAAAACATCATGAGTCAAACTCACATGTGGAATTTTGTTAAATTCGGTGGCTGAAATAAACATTGATATTGCTTTGTTCTCAAAATATAGATGTTGTTTTATTTTTTCTTTCAGTCACACAAAGTCTTAAAAATAAAATTACCATATATGGCGATTTTACGCTTTATTTCGCCAAGGGTGACACAAAATGATATTGGGGAATAGCTGCCCATAAATGGCAATCGGATTTTCGGTTTGCGCCGAACGATATCTGACTGAATAACATTAGTGTCTATCGCGCAAAACAAAGGATATTTGCGCTGAACCCGCGGGAACACCCATCTGGATGTGATCGAACGGATATTTTCTCCATCATTTCCTATCAGTTTTAATGTGTTGGATTCGAAGTGATCTCGAGGGCGCTGCGTATGATAGAAGAAATGAAATATGGTTCTAAAACCACTGATTAATTATCATGGACTTCCAATCTATCATCGAGCATACCGAATGCGAACGTGTCTATGACAGTGGATTGTCGCAAGTATATTGGATAGACGAACAATATATCTTAAAGGTTGGCGAAGGAGCCACCGAAAATGCCGTGAAAAACATGAACATTGTGAAAGATATCATGCCGGTCCCAAACATCATCAAACATGGCGAGAAATACACGTTGATGCAGTATGTCGAAGGGGATAATTTAGAAGTTATATGGGACGACATCGATAACAAGGCCAAATCTATCGTAGAAAATCAGTTATATGCCATGGTGCAGAAAATGAGATCGCTAAAATGTAATAAAATAGGTCCACTAAGGGAAATAATGAATGATGCGAATGTAGAAATACCTTGTTGTGATAACTTGAACGATTTCATCCGTTATAGAGCCGATTTGCGTAATCTGCATTTTGAACTCGAAGAAACTTATCACCTTGAAAACGTCATGTCGCATAACGATTTGTATCCACGAAATATCATCGTTGGTAAAGATATGACTATACTAGCCATTCTTGATTGGGAATTCAGTGGCTTTTGTCCATATTATTACGAATATAAAAGAAGAAATGTGATAAAGGACTACGTCGAAGTCGATTGGGACTATATGTTTAAAGATTACCAACATATCCCACATGAAATCGATGCTATAGAAAATAAAATATTATTTTAAAACTAAGCAATA
>Ga0131853_10019124_pt1 | contig 12463 bp, 4 predicted proteins | sample TergutLab28metaG_FD_92764 | JGI IMG/M metagenome (GOLD analysis project Ga0131853, IMG submission 92764) | Labiotermes labralis P1 segment gut microbial communities from Petit-Saut dam, French Guiana - Lab288 P1 (version 2) (version 2) | ecosystem: Host-associated > Arthropoda: Insects >...
CAATAGATTCAACACTGGAACTAACGATATAAGCACCATGAATAGTAACAACAGAATAGTTGCAACACTGTATTCCCTAGGGACATAGTTTGTCTCAGGAATATAAGTATAAATACCCTGCATGAAGGAGATGATGATGATGATGATGATGATGATGATAATAATAATAATAATAATAAATGAGTGTTATTTTAAAGTCGCACTGCAATTGTGAAGTTTAAATTCCTTTAAATATGACACGCACGACTACTGGCTATGCTACTTGGGTGTACGTTCGGCTCTCTTGACAAGTTGCCATTCTCCGGAGAGAGAGAGAGAGAGAGAGAGAGAAACCGCGGCCCCCCCCCCACACACACACACACACCTGTATTTGTAAGCGTCTACACATAAATAACCATGGATTTAACAGCGACGTGTGCCGTTGGAGGTGTGACGAGAAAGTATAAACCATGTTACACAAAATATATTTTGTAGAGTGAGAGAGAGACACAAAATATGGGGAAATGTGATTAGCCTGCTGAGAGACGAAATATGTTTGTGAATACTATTATCGGAACGCATATTGACATACATACATACCTACCTACGTACATAAGTACAAACAAATAAAAACAAACAAACAAACAAACAAACATGCATACATACATACATACATACATCTAAACATTAGGTAAATTTTACCCTATGTTTAATTAATGACACGTAATAAAACCATATGGGAGAGTGGAGGTATAATTCCACACACTTTTAACCTCAGTTTTACCTACAGACTGGCGATCAGCTCCACGTCTGGGCCATTCAACACGCTGAAGAGGGCCCTCTTTGCCTAATGAATAAGAAATTGGGTTAGATCCAGACATAATTCGGACACTTTGAAGAACAGAATATATCATTTTCCTTGCTGTGACTCTTGATACGATGGCAAGCAGCATGTGGTCTGTAAAATACTGTGTGAAGCAGCAAAACATGGATCAACTGAGGACCTTTAGTAGATGTACAGGTTGTTCTTCAGAGTCATAATTTGGAAGCCAGCACCAGTACTGTCTCAATAGCAAATGGCAAAATAAAGGCAGGTATTATGCACCATGCATTGGAACATCTGAGGCCTGCAGAGAGAGATGACCCAGTTTCGTGCTTTCGGTGGTGCACATACGCGTTTGACGTCAGCTACAGAGGGGCATGATTCGTTAAGTGGCGGAACTATCGGTAGGGTGCTTATACCGTAACGGACACTGGATTGCTGATCCAATAGTGTCTGCCAGGTACACCTACAGATTTACAAACACAGACTGCAGATAACGAACGCTAGTTCCAGGGCCCCAAAGTAACTACAAGCCTACATTATTTTAGGCTTTTGTTTTCGAATCCCAGCGAATGCTTTAGTATTGCCGAATAAATTGCTCTGGGGAAGAATTTCCTCTCAGTGCTTTTTTTTTTCTGTTGATGCCTGTTATGAGAGTTGGAGCGGCTAGGGCGTGAATGCACTGCTGTGGATGAGAATGCGTTGTGCAATTGCTGCTTCTCCATACAGCTACATGTCTTCTTCAGTAAATGATCAGTCACCATTCGTTGGAAAACACCGTCCATAGGAAGACCGGACTACTAGGAAATGTTACAGTGTGTTTGAGCTGAAGATCAGAATTTGTGGCGGTCTCAGATTAAATGACAGCTCATTGCGCACCCAGATGTAATTTTCTCTTCATGTAGCATACAGACAACACTGAGGTAAACATTATGCCTAGTCTATGGTACTATATATTTATTTTTGTTTTTGTCAAATGGAAATGGATTTCGTATTAGAATCTTGTGCTGTTCAAATTCTTTCAGTGAGTACAGCTCCGTCTACTTGCGAATTAGACAAAGTAAAGAAAATAACTCGTAAGGTAAAGTTAAAACCAGATTAAGTTTGAGGAATATTTTGCATTCATTCAGTTCAGAATCTTGAGCCTTACTGTCCTCCAACTGGGCAACTAAATTTTTACGTGTGAGTTTAATTTAATTTGCGTTGGGTATGAAACTATTTTCTGATTCTGGGAGAAGAACAAAGATTGAGGGCCTTCGACAAAAATCTTGAGAGAACCTAACCTAGGGAGAAGTATATTATGCTGGAATAAATAAAGCATTGTGGAACGTTTTGACTGGTAGGTGTCCTAAATATTATTAGGAGAGTATAATTCATGAGCATGTGATCAACTAGGCGTACGGCACGAACAAAATAAGCGGAGAAAAGCACATAATGTATTGTTTGAAAACCCGAGGAGAAGGGAACTTTTAGAAATCCTACCAGCAAAGAGCTGTACTTGAAACACGCGGGGTATGCAGGTGCTGGAGTCAGCTCAGTAACGATAGAGTCAGTTCTTGCGATTTTCGAAGTGTGATTATGAACCGTCACTTTCCAGAAGGGTGGGGGGGGGGATATTTTATATGAACATGCCCGACTATTTCTTATAATAAAACCAACTAGATGCACTAATTTCTCAAATTTATTTTTGGAATGAAACTCTACATGTTTCGGACAGTTCCTCTGTCAATCATCAGGAGTTTTTTTACTGTACACAGAGCAATAGTATATGTCATACAGGTTTGCTGAGAGCAATCTGTATGACATATACCATTGCTGTGTGTTGGTTCTATTATAAGAATTTATCACGATGCACGGTCATCTGAACTTCAAAATGCCGGACTAATCAACTGCCGAAGGGATCATTTGAGCCACCAGAACCGAGAGCACACCCCTGGTATCAATGGAAACTATGAAGAGCATGTCAAACAGTTGTGCAGTTACCCTTTGTGTTTGCGTGCTCCGGGTCGAGTGTCTCGCTAATCAGATATCGGCATATGGTTACATTTATAAGGCAATATTACGTCACGTTGACCCTTCACTTATCTGCTGCAGTCAATACTGCCACTATAAATTAAACTGGCATTTTGATAAGATCACGTGAATTTAGAGGAATAGGAAAAAGGTCTAAGGCAAAGAGTGCCTTTATTTCACATCTAGAGCGATGCTGAATACATGCGCGTCAAACTGTTATTTGGGTCCTACATTGCCAGTCCGTGCTAACAATCTCCAAATTAAGGACGATATCCTGTATATTGAAAAGCATAGATTGTTACAGCAGAATAGTTTGCATGTTTTCTGAGCGAAAAATATTTGGATCCAAAATAGAACTTCATAATTACAATAAGTAATCAAATATTATCACAGAAATGAGAACGAATGTGATGGGAGGGACGTGTAGTATGCAGAGTGAGATAAAAATTTAAGTTGACTTTACTGAAGGAAAAAGACCTTCTGAGGTCAAGACGTAGAAGAGAAGATATATTTACAATTTATCTTAATGTGGATTGGATTGAACTGGCTGAAGGCAGGCCCTTCACACGAAAATAATTTCCGTTCCTTATGTAGCCAGGCTTTCACTCCTGTCCAGGACTACATACATTTCACAGGTAAGCCTCGGCCTTACAGGTGGTCTCTTTCGTTCAGGGTGCCTTATCAAAACCCTGTAAACATTACTGTTCTGTACGTAGACGCCATATCTTTGCCCATCTTATCCTTCTGTTTTGATTACCTGAATAACACTCGGTGACAAAATTCACGAAGCCCTTTATTATTTCACTTTCCCCTATCTTCCTTTAAATCCAGCTCTGGACAGTCTTCCTCAGCACCCTATTTTCAACACGTTCAACTCATATTTTATTCCTTTAATGTTTGAGACCAAGTTTCACACCCATCTATCACAGCAAGCAAAGTTACAGTTCTGTTTATTTTGATCCTTGTACTTTGATAACAGTGGCGAAGATTAGGGATTCTGTACCGAAAGTTAGCAGGTATTCCCTGAACGTAATCTATCTGCTCTTAATACCTTCATGCATGAAATTTGATTTTGTTGATGCCCTCTCTAGATTTTCAAAGGATTTGTTTACTATCATTACGTAGCGAGTGTTTTCTGCGTTCAGCTTTACCAGATATACACATATAGCCTCGGTAGACTTCTGCCTATTCACTTCTAGACCCTTATCTGTAATAGAAAGTAACCCAGGTTTTGCATTAGAAAGCCATTCACAGATATTTAATCTTATTTTGCGTATTCTGTCGATGGCAAATCCATGTTAATGCGTCAGAATATTATTGTTACTCAGAACGTCACCTGAGCGCAAAGGAGAGAAAGCTCATAATGGTACATGGGGGCCATGATTTTTTTTAAGAGCAGCCAACGTAAATGTTGAGGCACATGAAAATTGCCTTCATGTATTTTTATTTGCCCCTGCATATAAAGTTCGACTCTACATTATCTGATCTTGTTTAAAGTATACCTTTGTGGCTGTGTGAGAGGTCGTAATTTGCAGACGCTGGGTCTCCCGGAAGACATGCAAATTTTCGGCTTTATGCAAATTTCAAACTCACGGTCAAATCCTCAGAGAGACGGAGGTAGGCTGGCAGCTTGTAGACACTTACTCAGTATACATGTACATCAGAGATAATAATATTTCTTACTTTCTGAGTTGGTACGCCTAGTGCGGCAGCCTTTCCTTGCCAAGTATCTGGGTTGAAAACACTTGATATTTAAAAGAGATAATAATATAAACAGCAGATTAGTTGCAACAATGATAATTTTTTTAACAGTTTCAATCAGCTCAACATGTTTCGGGCGATAAGTTCGCCCATCCTCAGGGGCACTAGACTGTGTTTACAGCTTGTGGTATAATGTACCGACGATGCTGCCTGAATAACGGCTTATTAATGATTTCAATCAGCTCAACATGTTTCGGGCGATGATTTCGCCCATCCTCAGGAGCACTAGACTGTGTTTACAGCTTGTGGTATAATGCACTGTAAGAATGGATTATATAATTAGTAGTATAAAATCAAGCGAACAGTTGTCATAATACAAGTAGTTAAAATAATAATAAGCGTCAATTGTAACAATTTCACTGACATAAAATTCATGATGTAGTAAAATCGTAATAAAATTAATTATATACGTCAGCACTACATTTTTATTTATACATAAGGCTACATGTTTCGACCTATCAGTCGATCATCTTCAGGCCTACATAGAAGACTAAGTCATCGGTGCTGTGTGCACATTGGGATATCAGTATCTTTAAATTAATAAAATGCACAAAATCTGGTAAGTCTTTCCTCAGCAAAAAAACTTACCAGATTGTATGTATTTTATTACTGTAAACACATTGGGATCCCAATGTGCACACAGCACCGATGACTAAGTCTGCTATGTAGGCCTGAAGATGACCGACTGATGGGTCGAAACATGTAGCCTATGTATAAATACAAAGGTAGTGCTGACGTATGTAATTAACTGTATTATACATTCACTCTAGCACTTCGTGATGCCTTCTTTTAAGGAAAATTAAGTTAAACGGTAATTGTTTTTGTCAAGTTAAAATGCGATTTAAAGGAGACTGTGATTAGAAATAATTCGAAGAGAGTTTAAAGCCTTCAGCAAAGACTCGCTATTTTAGCCATTGAATAGGTTCCGAAGTTTCGAAAAATCATGTTGCCTTTATCTTCAGGAACAAGCAGTCCGATATCTGTTTTCTTGGACTGATTGATTCCTCGACATATCGGGTGTTGCTTACTCAAGGGCACTACGTCACAGTCCTCGAAAAATAAATATCCTGTGCCATCCTTAAATCTCGCGATACGGAAGAAATTTTATTAAAACGAATCGAGATAAGCAATTTGCAGAATAAAGGGTGAGTGATAACTGAAGAATAAAATGCAACTAGATTCCACTTATTACTTTATTATGCTTATGTTAGGCCAACATGTTTCGGGAACCATTATGCCCATCATCAGGGGCTCACGACGATAGCGTCGGTTGCCACATAGGCTGTCTGGTTCTGGAGTTGCTGCTGGTTGGAGATTAAGTGCAGGCAGGATTGGATGAGTGTCCGGACCGAAACCTTCGGTCCGGACACACTTATCAGAAATGAAGCTGAAAATGTTTTAAAAGACAACACTAATAATAAGAGAATTATATATAATTAAACAAATTAATGAAAACAATAAAAGGAGTTACGTAATGATGGGAACATTTTTTTAATGTTCGTGGGACCGTGCATAGCAATTCTACGTGAATAAACTTCCAACAAGATGCAACTATACACAGTGTATTTATCTCAGTATTTAACCAACTTGATGCACAAAATTTGTTTCACATTAAGTTTCATTTCATGCTTCTACATGTTTCGAGCACCATGTGCTCATCATCAGGAGGTCAAAATTGCATTACACAGCCTCTGGTATCATCACACTGAAACAATTGAGTGGTCTAAAATTACAGTTCCCGGGTGTCAAGAACGGCCGGGACGTGATGCTGACCCCTCACCCCCTTCTAGTGCCGTGGTCAAGAAAGAGTAGAGCTATACCTCTACTTCCCCTAAGGGCCGTACGGCCTGTACAGAGCCTCAGTGCCTGTACAAGGGTGCACTTTGCATTACTTTTATGTTAGCTACAGAATGGAATCCCTAATGATAGCACATATGACGTGCCGTAACATATAAAAGACTTTAACGTCTGAAATGTATACATTTTGGTGCATGTAAAGTTGGTTCGGTAAATTAATTTCTACATAATTCACGATACACAAGATATTAATATTCTCTGTTAAAACTACTTAAAATGTCTTGGGTTACACATAAAATAAGTAACCCTTAAATTTGTACTTCTGAACATTTTATCTATAGATAGAAATAAATTGGCAAAGGACTCCCTTTGTTTGATTAAGTACCACGCCATAATGTTGTGTGTAACAGGAGGGTTCAAATCCACCTATTCTTAAAGTACTGATTTTAGTGGTCAGATTTACCCCTAGAGAAAGAGCCTACGTTATTCATTGTATAGGAGTTGGGGTGGGCAACACAGCCATTCTGACTGAGCTAATTAATAGAATAATTTTTATTCGTGTAGGGAACTGAACTCAGGTCGCAGAAACCGTAGCCTAATTACATACTTGACAATCTATTCCATTTTCTGAGGCCCTAGGGCATGAGACAGGAAGATGAACATGGCTTGGTAAACACACGATGTATTCCATTACATGAGTCAGTCCCTTGCCTAGCAGTAAAGCTGTCAGTGCGCCATGACCAGCTGAACGGGGACCCAACTTAAAGGTGCCACAACTTCAACGGGACGTGGACTTTGACAGCGGTCGACAAGGACTCAGGATGCATGAACTGATGATGGCGGCAAAGCCCTTTTCATAACCCTTGGTACAGACTACTTTGATCTCGTAGCTGTAAAGTTCAGAAGGAGCGACTCGTAGCGCAGTAACACTGACCAGCCTCGTGCTACATGCGGCAGAAGCGGAAAGTTATGTGTCTAGACAGCGCCAGTCGGTAAGGCACGGGGAGCTAAAACAGCTGTACATTTGTGTCTTATTTAGTTGTCTTCCATGTAACGTCGCTTTTGGTAACTCAGGTCGGATGGCAGAGAATAATAATTTGGGAAAGGACGTTGAAAGACGCGGTCGTGCCATGTTTTAAAACGACGTGTCACAATATGCCTGGAGCGAGGGGGGAAAAACGACAAAATAAGAGCCAGTGTTCAGACTGGGATTCGAATTGCGGAATTCTGAATATAAGTCAGAAGCGTTACCGCTTGAGTTAGCTTACTCGATGCCAGTAGACCTATATATATATATATATATATATTCCCACTCTGCCTTCTCTCTTCTTCTTCTTCTTCTTCTTCTTCTTCATTTTACTCAGTCTCCAGTAGGCTAACAACCAGTTTCCACGTCTTGTCAAGAGCTCTAACATCATATTTTCATACTATTCAACTGCTCTCCTCTGTGAAACGTTAGTGCACGATATTAGTACTATCACAGCTCAGCCAGCCCCATGTCTGATATCTGTTAATAACAGACTGGAATATTGTTCCGAAGAATTGATTTTAGGATTCTTTCAAGCAAACATACGAAGATTTATAGCCATTGTCTTAATGTTTCAATTTGTGGCCCTTTAAGCTGTTAATATTTGGATAATTATTTTAGAAGTCTGTATGAAGTGAAATGGGTAAATGTAAAATACTGCGCGATACGTCCCTTATTTATGGCTTCAGAGTTATGGACTGCAGTTACCAGGCAGCTAAATCAGTGCCACTTACTCCCCTGAGGGGTTAGAGATTGAACGTACACATTGCGAATACGTTACGTACATACATTAAAAACTGAAACTCTTTAAGGCTCTGCGATATGAAACATGATATATACAGCACTTCAGACAGTACATAATTTATTATTATTTAGCTTAACGTTAGTCTGTTTCCAGGGATAAAAACGAAGCTGACATAATGTTGCTGAGCTGCTTCCTACAACATTAATAGGTGTCTTAAGCTGGCTGACTGGACTAGACAATAAATCTTCTTCTTTGTAAGAAAGGAGCACTTCATGTGCAAGTTTTGTAAGAATAAGTTTTCCAATTCTGTCTTATGGACGTGTAAATTGTCTCTTGTTTCGTGAGAAGAGCGTGAGATACACTTGTCTGGAGACCCAGTCTTCTGGTAGACAACTGGACAATAATTGGTTATTTTGACGTTTTGCTGACCGTGCATCTCAGTATATTTATCTCAGTATATAACCAACTTGATGCACAAAATTTGTTTCACAATAAGTTTTATTTCCTGCCTCTACATGTTTCGAGCACATGTGCTCATCACCAGGAGGTCAAAATTGCATTACACAGCCTCTGGTATCATCACATCTATAGGTGTGATGATACCAGAGGCTGTGTAATTCAATTTTGACCTCCTGGTGATGAGCACATGTACTCGAAACATGTAGAGGCAGGAAATAAAACTTATTGTGAAACAAATTTTGTGCATAAAGTTGGTTAAATACTGAGATAAATAATTGGTTAGTTCCCTTGTAGGGGTATGTAAATTATTTGTTGCATGCGGAGTAGAAAATGAATTACAAATTCCCGAAAGTAAAGTGCTCGGGAAATTCCAGGACCTAATAAAGGTAAAGTAGGTGGACGTTATGGATATTATATAAGGGAAGTTGTCTGATCTATACGCTCACAGGTTACCTAGGATTTGTTTTTAGGTTAGTGAAATGAGGGACGGTGGAAAGAACTGAATATGCGGAACAGTGGCGTAGTTAGGTTTTTTTTGCACACGGGGCGAGTATACCTAACCCTTGTCCTTAGCCCCATTTGCTTGACACCTTTTGCTTTAACGTCCCTTGCCAATATACACCAATTCTTAATATAGGTCCTGTCATTTTTCTCTTTAACTCGTTTGACTGGCTGCGCTCTGTTGTGCTACACCCTACCTATTCCGTTATTCCGTATAGGAATATTTTCGATTTACCCCTTTTTTATTCAGCTCCACTTTGTGCGGAAGACAATTACTAACTTCCTTTTATTTGACTTGAATTTATGAGTAGAAAATGAATTTTACTCCTTTAAATATTTGTTTTACTGCCAGTGGTTTCAACTATTTTGACACCCCTTCTGCTGTGCCGCCAGGGGTGGTTGAACCACTTTCCGCCTCCTAGCTACTACCCTTCATTTTGCTGAGCTGGGAGTCCAAGCTGTCCCTAACCAACAGATTACTTATATACGACATCATACTAAAACCCATTTGGACGTACGGTGCAACATTATGGGGAACAGCATCCCAATCAAACATCGAAATATTACAAAGACTACAGAACAAAATTCTCAGGATGGCGACCGACGCACCGTGGTACATACCCAACCATATGCTACACAATGATCTTCAAATACCAACTATAAGAGAAGAAATCACATGGCTTAGTACAAACTATAAAGCCAAAATAGAGGCGCACTCAAATAAACTCACGACCTCCCTTCTCGAGAAGCAAGGCCCAGACAGACTACGCCGTTACTCTCCGTTCGATCTGCCTCACAGATTCATAACTTAAAAGTTCCTGTTAACTAAGGGTATTCACTGGAATACCCCTCAACATGTCTCTGTACCTGACTGTTGTACTAATTTCTCCACACATGTACTAAAGGTCTACTACAGACCGAGAGTATAAATAAAGGGGTTTAAAAAAACGGGAGCCCAAGATATACGTAAACAATTATAGTGGAGATGTCTGTGGTGTAAGGTGGAATGGGACAGTTGAGAAGAAGTTAAAAGAATGCATTAAAATTTATCTAACGGAGACGTGTTGCGAGAATAGGAGATGGATTTAGCTGGCTCAGGACCTTGTTTATTGGCGGCATTTGGTGTTAAATTATGCGCTATCTAACCCTTAGTACCGATTTGTTGTCGAAATTAGCAAACTCTGAATAAAAATTTGTAAATATTTTTCTATTAGCTTTACCACATGTTCCGTTTAGTCGGGAAGAACTCGAGAATGGTTGTACGGGTTTTCTCGCAAGCTGATTCTGGAGAAGTTTAATAATTTCGTCCAAATATTCCGCTTTTATTTAAATTCACTCAATATTAGCCGACATATGACATAAACCAATAAATGCGCTTCCGTACGGATCTCAAACCTAAACTGCTCAATATATATTCCCCAAAAGTCTTACGGTTGTGGAGGAAAATTAAACAAAGTTACTGGAATTGTCACAAACGTTACAGGCCCATGTGTTTTCTGACTTGAATTGTACCCATATTCACCACGTAACATTCAAGACTTGATAATGCACAGGTACACGTAACGTCATATGTCAGAAAAATAGATCTATTCAGCTTCTCATATCCACGCTTGAAAGAAACGGCTTTATTTTGGAAGCAAAGGGATTTTTCGGAACCGGTCAGGAACAGAAAAATGAGATTAGAGAAATGTAGGCAGCTCGAAGGGAGACAATGCGATGGGCAAAGAAAGAAAACACGGAACCATAATGGATTTGAGCGAGATAGTCCGATGTATTAAATGACCGAGTGTAATGTTTCAGCACGTTTATGACGCGAGATTTCGAAAAAATGAAGTCGGGTACTGGCCATGTATACATCATTACCGACAGTATTCGGGCATATCTGCTAGAGGGTACTGAAATTTTTCTAGAGTCATGTGCACATAATTCTTAATGAAAACAGTCTGTAGTAGTCCGTCCTCTTGTGTGGCTTAGAGCAACTGCATTAGCTTTGGCTATATGAACGATGATTCCAGTGGAATTTTCACAAGTAGAGCCTCTGTCAGAAGACATTTCTTTCTTCTAAGTTTATTTAACGATGCTGTGCAAACTATGGGCTGTGTGTCGCCTCAGGAGGCAAGCAGCAGGAGTGTTGTGAAAGATGAGTTTGGAAAACGTTGGAGGAAGGGATACTGAAAAAATTTCGAAAGAAAATAGCAGAATAAGTGGGGAGTATCAGCCTAATAGAGAAAACTCACCAAAAGGGAGATACATAATTTAAAATCTTCAAAGAATAATCTGAGGGGGAAAAAATTAACCCTTTAAAGACGAAGCGCAGACTGCTTTATTTAAAGACCCAGTCCGTACCGCGCTGTAAACACTTTTCATCTCGGTTATAAAAACCAATCAGTTTATGCTGTAAGTGGCACAGTCGCTGTTTGTTCTCTGATAAATACGAAACACATAAATACAGTGTGGGCAGAGAGTACAGTTGTTGAATGTTAAACTGATGGTGCATCACGTAACCAGTAGGCTGTAAAAGTTAACAGAAAGATAACATTAACCCTCTAAAGACGAAGCGCAGACAGCTTTATTTAAAGCCCCAGTCCGGACCGCGCTGTAAACACTTTTCATCTCGGTTATAAAAACCAATCAGTTTATGCTGTAAGTGGCACAAATCGCTGTTTGTTCTCTGATAAATACAAAACACATAAATACAGTGTGGGCAGAGCGTACATTTGTTGGAATGTTAAACTGGTGGTGCATCACTTGACCAGTAGGCTATAAAATTGAGGGGGTGGGGTACGTCAAAACACAACTGTCTTGTATCCTACTTTATTATGCTGACGACGACACGTTTCGGTCTCTGTGGGCCATCTTCAGGTCACAAAAATGTATATAGAGGAAAACATATTTGTGACCTGAAGATGGCCCACAGTGACCGAAACATGTCGTCGTCAGCATAATAAATAGGATACAAGACAGTTATGTTTTGACTACCCCACCCCCTACCTAATTGCTTGTAACGCAACGGGGATGTTGCACCTAAAGGCCTTAAAAGGTTAAGAAGAATGAGATGGTCTAGGCGAGAAATGCAAGCGAAAAATTATATGAAGAATCTGGATCGAAGGGGCCGTTTTGTGAGTTGTGGTTGTAAATGACTGAATAATATTAAAAGGGTATTAGAGAAATAGGAGATGAGCATGAAATAATGTGAAATGCCAACTAGATGCAACGAGGTAATTTTATTGATGTGTTCTTAGCTCGACATGTTTCGGGTACATACGCCCATCATCAGGAGCATTAGATGTTGAGTTGCAGCATACGGTTTTCTGCACCGAGTTTTTGGATGGGTGGTGGTCTTGAGAGCCGCTGCGTA
>Ga0131853_10019125_pt1 | contig 12463 bp, 13 predicted proteins | sample TergutLab28metaG_FD_92764 | JGI IMG/M metagenome (GOLD analysis project Ga0131853, IMG submission 92764) | Labiotermes labralis P1 segment gut microbial communities from Petit-Saut dam, French Guiana - Lab288 P1 (version 2) (version 2) | ecosystem: Host-associated > Arthropoda: Insects >...
AATTCCACACAATAGCATTTCCATCATATCTACCATGGTATATTAAAGTTCCAACACACACGCTCTCCCTGCGGCGATTAGTAGCGATAATCTGAGTTCCAGGAGATACAATATTATGAGTATTACTACTACCTCTTAAACCCCAAGCAGCAGAACTTGTAGCACCATCTGATACTATATTGAAAACTATATCCACGCCGCTTAAATCAGAAAAGTTTGATCTATAAGTACAACTTCCTCCTACTACACTACTATTAGCAGGACAAGAAGCTGCTCCACTTACATCCATAACACCAAAAAGAAAAAATGAAGCAAACAAAGTAATAAATAATCCTAAAACTTTTTTATTCATACTATATACTCCTTATAATCTACTCTTAGTATATCATTTTCCTAGTTAAAAATATATTAATTTATTCTAAAGTAGTGTAAAGAAAATGATTAATAATAGAACAAAATTTATAATTTTGGTATAATTATTAACAGGAAGGTATGTTACTATGAGTCCTGAAGAAATTCAAATGATAATTAAAAAACTCGAAGAAAAACATACAGATTTTGTCATTCTAGCTAAAGCTAATAAAAAGATTGTCCCAGAACATCTAGAAGTAGCTTATTTTCAAGTAGTAAAAGCTATTGAAGATTTTTCTAGTGACCAAAACAATGCCGTGATTTTATGGCAAAAAAGGATTCATTCTGCAATTAACGTTGAACTCTATGAAATGGAGTTAAAAGGTTGGAAAGATAAAGATAATCCCAATCGTATTCCTGCAGGCAAAGATAAATTCATCTTAAAAGAAGACTTAAAAATATATAACACTTTAAAAAAGAAAAAAATTAATCCAACAATGATTATTCCTGAATTATATGATATTGTTTTAAATCGAATCATTGATATATCAAAAATAATCCATGAAATAAATACTGTTAATAAACAAATCAATGATAGAAGTGTTGATGAAAAAGTACTAATTCTAACAAAAGATGGTAGTAGAGTCAGTAGAGAATTTAGAGACTATTATAATTATATTATAGATTATGAAACATCCCTAAGAGAAGAATTAAAAACAGGAATTGCCACAAGTGGTTATATTAAAAGTATTTCAAAACTTAATAAAAACTTTACAAAAGAAAGAGAACAAGCAGAAAAAATAAAAATTGAAAATGAGATTAAGAAACGCCAGGAAGATATAAAAAACACTAAAATAAAACTAGAAATGGAAATTAAATCATTCGCAAGCAAATATATCAAAGAAGATCTTTCTAACTGGAAAATGGAAGACATTTTAGAAAGCATGAGAAGTAAACTTCAACAATTAAATCACACAGACTTTGAAAAATATAAAAGTTTAATTGAAGAAATGAGTGAACTAAATAAAAATAAAGATCCAAAGAAAAAAATAGTTTTATTAGACAGAATACCAGGAAAAAAAGCGCAATCACCAACAAACTTAACTGAATTAAATAACAATATAATAGCAATTAATATTGAAATTGAAAGCATTAAAGATAAAGCAAAAAAGAATCCGGATTTTCCTTCAGAAATTGCTAGTGATGGTGTAATAGTATGTTCAGAAGATATACAAAGATATCATCGTTTAATAACAAATTTAAAAGAATATGAAGATATTATTGATTCCCTTAACAATTACTTAAGAACCATGGAAAGTCCTATGAAGAAAGTAGCATAAGCAAAAGTATATAAAAAAAAACAATTAAAAACATGATGCAATTTAGCCAGATTGATCTTACTTACACACTTTTATTGACAAATCCTAAAATATCAACTAAAAGTTTTATAAAAATTAAAAAGGCATTAATTCTTGCCTTTAAATATTCCTTTAAGTAAATTTTCTCCTCCAGCAGCCACTTCATCTTCCCTCTGACGATTAAATCCTAATTTAAGAAGAAATAAATCAAGTGCTTTATGATTCGGTTCTCTATCATCTAGAGATGGAAGATTAAAGAACACTGAACTCTTTGATTCAAATTCAAAATCTGACACATCTTTTTTTGATAACATACTCTTATTTAAAACAAGTTTTAAATCTCGAAGTTTTGCAAATATTCCCACATTTATTTTCATCATTTTGTTTATTTTAATCGTTGAAGGTTCAATTAAATAAATAACTTGATCACATAAACCCTCATCATTATAATCATTCAAATCAACTAAAATTATCTCAGTATGGCCATATTTAGTTAATGTATTCCCAAATTCAGCATCAGCAATACTGATTAATTCCTTATCATTAAAATAAACAAAATCATTCTTATTTACTTCTATTGCAACTATTTTATAATTTTTAACTAGTTGCTTCTTTAACATATAAATTAAAGTAGTAGCTCCAGCATTATCTGTTAAATTTTTAAAACCAATTATATTCGGTTTCATAGCTGGTGCTGCCCCTTCTGCTTCTTCTATTTCCCCACCAGAAATATGATGAAACTCAGCAACGTCTTTATAAGTATTAGGATTATCCATTAAAAATGCGATATTATCAATTGTCTTTGTAAAATTATAAATACCAACTGAAATTAACTTCGATAAAAAGCTAGCTGAACTCGTCTCTACAGAATCATCTAATAAAAGAATTACTTTATTCATATCAAGATGCATACTCAACTTTTGAATTTTACTAAAATCTTTATAATCTTTAATTGCTGTTATATCTAAAATCATTCTATTAAAGAAAAAATTCTTAAAAGAACTGATTATTTCTTCAACTTCAAATTCTCCATTAATTGATTTAATTACATCAACATTTAAACCAGTTAACATTTCTGTGTAAGCGTTTGATACAATTACATTCATTTTTATTCATCCTTTTTATTCTTTTATTCTAAATTAACATCTACCTAATTGATTACGAAACACTTGACAATCCGCAGGATAAGCAATTTGGGTTGTTTGCCCTACAACTCTAAAGTCAGTTATATTACCAAAGACTGGTAAATCAAAGGCGAAAAACATTATTACTTCATAATAAGCCTTATGTGGCAAAACAGGGTCATAATTATTAACCTTTTTTACGCAATAGAAATATCTTGCTCCTTGCCTGACAGGCTGTGGCTGTGAGGTTGCTGCTGATTGTGGAGTTAGTGTTTCAACTCCTAACCAACCTTCATTAGCAGGACATCCGCCTCTAGCATGTTGAGCATTACTTGCTAAATAATTGTTTATTAGTTGGACTGCTCCCCATTCTCCTGCATTAGCAGTAGCAGGTCGATTTGTTAATCCTTCTTCTCTTTCAATAAAGTCTATAACTTCATTTTTTAGTCGGTAAGCCTTTGTATAATTAACTGTAACAGTTAAAAAAGCTGTAAAAAGCAAAACAAAAGTTAATACCAAACCATATAGCCATGCTCCACCTATTGAATCTCGCATCTATACCACCTACCTAATATCCCATCCTGGGACAAAAATCGGAGTTGTTGTTCCAGAAATACTTAAATTGAATAATTGATTAATTAACGGTAAATCTAAACGGAAAAATGCTTCTACTCGATATAAATCAGTGTCTGGAAGTCCTTCTCCAATAGCATCACGTTGAGCTACAGTACGATAAATACATAAATGAAATCTCTGATTTGATCTCTCACCACTACCTGTTGTCCATCTCCCGTTGCCATCTCTACCATCAACTATAAGTCCTGCCCATTCAACTTCCGTAGGAGTCCTTCGACATTCACCAGAATTTCTATATCCAACAAGACCTAAATATTCTTGTATTTCTCGTCTTGAACCCTCATTATTTAAATCAGGTCTAGTAGCACTAATTTCAGGTCCATATACCCCATTTTGTCTCTGAATTATATTTACAACACCATTTTTTACTTGAAATGCTTTAGAATAGTTTAGAGCAATTGCTAAAAAACCACTAAATAAAAGCACCATAACAATAACTATCTGAAATAACCATGCTCCACTTATTGCTTCTTTCATCGTCTAATCACCTACTCTACTAACCCTTCCAAGTACACATTGGTCGACTTATAACGTTACCACGCGGTCCTCTCACTTCACATTGAACCATACCATCTGAATTTGGATTTGAACCACATATAGCACGACGACAATTTATAATGGCAGTTTGATTTTCGCTAATCCTTGGCCAAATAACAGTATAAAAGAAAGCCGACAAAATAGCGATGGCCAAAACAATTACTACGGTCATATTTAATTCTCCTGTCGCTGCTTTCATTTAATACCTTCCTTAATATTTAATCGCCAGCATTACACCAAATTGGTTCATTGGTGTCAATGGTTCTACACTGAACACGACCAGTACCACCTGGACAAATCGCACTGGCACATTGTTGACTTCTTTCAATATTGTCTCTAATCGCTGGCCAGACAAAGGCATAAAAGAATGCCGCTATAGCTGCTATAGCTACAATTGTAATTACTGTTAAATTTAATTCTCCTGATGCTTTTTCCATTTATAATCTCCTCCTATTATATTCTTATATTTATTATAGCTAAATACTCGTTTATTATCAACTAAACCCAATCATCATTAACACAGATATGACAAGTAAAATCATAACTCCAAAACCAGTTGTAATAAGCATACTCATGGTTTTATTTTCCATTTTCTCTAAACGATTTTTATATTTTGTTTCTCTCGCTTTTTGTGTTAAAGAAGAAATAGACCTGGAGAATGTTAATAATTGTTCTTGTTTTCGCTCTTGACGACCTAAACTTAAACGATACAGTAGTCTCATCATTCGCATTGAATCTCTTACTGGATATTTTTTCGCAAAATTCATATAAGGGTCAATCGTTTGATTACCAGTATTTATTTCATTTACTATCTCTTGTAATCCTTCTCTGAAAATCTCTGGTGCATCACCTACTGAGCGTCCTATAGCTACCGGTACTGTATAATGCTGAATTAAAATTTCTAATCCTTTTAAGTAATAAGGTAGGTAAGAATCAATTAAAGCTAAATGTCTTTTATAGTATCCTTTTAATTGAAAGTGATCGAATTTAAACATCGCTATTCCAACTACAATAGCAAGAATAAAATGAATATAAGTCAGATTAGTAATAAAGAATACCAATGCAACTCCCATAACAATGAATGCATTTCTAATTCTTTTCCCAAAAAGAACATCTGGTATAACATCTTGTCCATATTTAGCTCTAACTAAAAAGTCATAATCCGGCTCTTTAAGTTTAATCATATAAGCAAAATTTTCTTCAAAAAACTTGCCGGTATTAACTCTTCCTGTATAAGCAAACACAAAGATGGCTATTGCTAATAAGATAATAAGTTCTATTGCCATTATTCCGCCTCCACATCTTCATTATAATATTTTTCCCCAGTCAAGAGGAAATAACAGTTAATTATTATTATTGCATGAAGTAAAATATTAACGTACCATAAATCAAGTAATGCAATGTAATTTTCAATTCCCAGTAGTAGAATCATTGCCATTACCAATAAGAATAAAGCCAGTCCGAAGGTTACAAATCTTGAATGGAAATGACGCCTGTCCATCTTATCTCGATAAACTCCTTCAACTAAGGAATCGATATCTAAAGCCATATTCTCTAAAGATTCTCCAGAATCTTTAGCACCTTCTTTAGTTATTTGTAAGAATAGCTGATGCATATTCTTAACCATATAGAAAGGATATTTCGCATTAAAATACTCAATCGATTCATCAATTGTTCCATTCTTATATGACATATCAATCATTATTTTAATATCATCAATAACTGGACTACCAATAATTCCTGAATCTCTTACACCTTCTAGGGCTTTAACAAAACTTTGCGTAACATTAAACTCCATAATAACATTGGTTGTATAAATCTGAATTTCTTCAAATATGTATTCACTATATATTCTCTTACTTCGTAGATAAGCTAGATAAGGAACAAAAGCTACAGCAACTACTGCATAAATTAATGCCCAAAAGATACTCCAAAAGTAAAGATACGATATACCACCAGCTACTAAAGCAAATATTGCTATTTGAGTTGCATACTGTCTCGGCGTATATTCTAATCCTAACTCTTTTGTTTTTTCTCTTACCTCTTTAAACGAATAAGGTGCATATTTATTATAAGCAACTCCTACTTGTTGCGTAAAAAACTTATAAACATTTTCTCCGCTACTTTTCCGATAGCTTATAACGAATATTGCAATTATAATTAATACTACTAATTCCAAAGGTTAAACACCTCTTTCTTTTATAAAACTTCAACGCTCGAAGCATTTACAGTTTTAAATATTGTCTCTGGTAATACTACTCCTTGAATTCCTAAGTAACCTCTTATATATTTACTAGGCTCATTCAAATACATACTACCATCAATACCTTTTTTAAAAATGACATTCATTCCGGCATTGTTACTTTCATCGACATAAAATTCTACAACTTCCATTATTTCTCTTTGATACCTACCTAATTCAGTACTCATATATCCTTTAACATGGACTCCTATTTGAACATATCTATGAATCGACTTTAAGAATTGATCAATATCTTGACTAGTCTCAAGTAATGAATACATTCGCATCGGAATACTGGTTGCTTTATCTGAATGGATTGTAGAAATTATGTTATGACCGGATGATATCGAGTTTCGTACCGCCATAACGGCCTCTCCACTTCGTACTTCGGAGAGCAAAATCCATCTTGGATTCTGACGCATACATGTTACAAGAACGTCGGTATATGATGCAATATTACTCGTTTTCATTGCCACTATATCTCGGTGCGGAAAGATTCTATCTAGATGAAGTTCTAATGTATCTTCAATCATAATAATCTTTTCATGTTCTTGGGTATGGCTAGCGAGATATTTGACCAATTCTGTTTTACCAGAACCGGTCTCTCCACTAACAATAATATTGCAATGACCTTTTACACACTGAATAAGAAATTCGTGTAGTTCTTCTGTAACATATTTCTCATCAAGTAACTTCTCTTTATTCAAACGAATTTTTGCTGGAGTTTTTCTAATAACACAAGCAATTCCGTTCGTTGCAATTGAATCATGAACGAAGTTTAAACGCAGTTCTGAAGATTCAGCATCTAAGAACGGATGAGCCATATTAAAGGTCTTACCCATTACATTAGAACACTGAAACGCCAATTTTTCCATAAACGCATTGGTTACTTCTGGTACTTCAACTTTGTATTTACCCTTCGATAAAGTTTTCAGCCAGACTTGTCCTCCGTTTGTATAAGAAACGTCAGTTATATCTTCATTTTCTAAAAACTCTTTTAAAGGTCCAAAGTCTATCTGGGAAAAAATTGCGTCATCCACTTTGTTCACCCTCTTTTATTCTTTTATTCTTTATTACTTTAATTCATCATTTGATGATGTTGTTCTGGTAGAATTGTTGTTCTAGCTAGAATAAAGTCTCTTATATAATCACTTGTAACAAGAGTCTCTCCAGGGTTAGCTGAATATGCAGCATTTCTTGGCACTGGTGTTATATCAATATTAGCTACTGTTAATTCTTGAGCTTTTCTAAGTAGTAAGAACATATCATCTGGTACAGCAAATAGCAGTACTGCTGGTATTCTATCTTCAGCAGTTGTTTCAAACACATGATTTCCTTGAGCATCTTTAACAGCTAATACTTCTATACTGGCAATTAATCTTCCGAAAATTATTTTATCAGTATCATCAATAGCTCTTACGAACAAGTCAATATAATTTCCAGGGAATATTGAGTTACCATATGTTGTTTGTAATGTAACAGGTAAGCTGAAAACTGTATAACCATCAGGTATATTTTCAAATGCTGAATCAGGCATTTCTGCTTCTGTCATGAGTAATTCTTCATAGAACAAACTATTCATTGGAATTGTTGTTCCATAAGCAACTTGCATACCAATTACCATATTAGGATTAGTAACTAAGTTTCTATTGGCACTCACCATATTTTGTGGCACTTGAACAAAACCAATCATATCTTCAGTAATTGTTGTTCTTGATGCAATAGCAACTCTTGCATAAGGGACTGATACTGGAGTTATTGCTTGATTAACCCTCCAATTATAAAACATGTAGAGTACTAAGACCCCTAAAATGATCCCGATGATAGTAACTGTGTTTTTGTTACCTAAAAACCTTTTTGCTGAATTTAATAAATTTCCCATATATTTTCCTCCTTTTTCTATTTTCCTATTTAATTACGGATGCCGTATCCTTCTCTGTAATTATTAATGCGCCATTCTAGTATTGCATCCAATCTATTTATAACATCAAAGGCAGTTGCATCTCCTCCGACGTTAAAGGACCCTGATCTGGTAATTACCTCGACACTCACCTTCGGTGGTGCCTCATATATTTCATAAAAATTAACCCTATAAGTTGTATTAATATTTACTGATTCTGAGAATCTTCTCAAGAAGTTTTCAACAAACTTTTCAGCATTAATTTTTAATTCCCCATGCTCTCTCCAGTAACCATAATCAATTGCATCCATCATCGCTGCTTCTGTTACTTCTTTAGCTAGATAATAATCCTGAGTATTTGTGGTTGTTACACTTTGGATTAGCATCATTATAACTATAACAAAGATCCCTAGAACAATCAACCAATAACCCCAATATGCTCCTTGCATCTCTTACCTCACCCTCTCTATTTTCCAAGACGGTCCAGGACCTCTACAACTATTAGCACTAGTACAATGTATAAACCTAATATTTCTCTGAGCTGGATTTGAAAGTTCATCTGTAAAGAATGTTCCTTGAGTTGAGCTTAAGAAATCACTCCTGCAATCTCTACCATTAGTACAGCGTAAATTAAAATCAGAAAATCTATTATTTGCATTATGCGCTCTAATTGCCCTCATATTAGTAGGCGTTAGAGTATAAGAATATTGAGGTGTTCTATAAGCATTCTCACCTAAATTTTCAATTTCTCTTATCGTTGCGGAAGACTTATCTCTAACGTCTCCAGTCCAACGCCAGTTACTTCCCATTGTTCTACCAATCGCATTTCTTCGATGTCCCATATAGTCCATATTAGCATTTGGAAATAAATGATTTAAGGAAACTGGTCGATATATAATTGCATTTCTACCAAACTGAATAATTTCATCACAAGGGTCACATGGTACTAGTGGTGGAACTTCTACTGCATAAGTACATACATAAGTTAATAATGGCGACCCAAATTGATTATTATCTACGACTATTCCTTGTCTTTCAGCTTCTGCTACAACTCCTTCAAGTCGACCGTCTTGACCACGATTTCTAAAGTCTAATCTATACTGATACACTCCTACTGGAGTTCTTAAAGACACTGGAAAGACGTGACCAAGTTCGATAGGATTATTCAACCCTGTAGGCGACGGACGTACTCTACCAAGTCTATCGGACCACCATAATGGTTCTGATCGATATTCTATATCTTTTGTTACTATTTCTCTAACATTTGTATTAGCTGAAATTAACTCTTCTACTTCCGCACATACATTCCCAGTACAACGTATAGTTCTTATTGGTCTCTCATGACGAGTTGTCGTACTCAAAGCTCCAGGTGAGCAGTTATATTCATTGTTATTGATTACACTACGGCAATGTTCTACTCTTTGCTCATTTCTAGATACACTTCTTTCGTTAAATGTATTTAACCTTCCTCTAATCATATCCATATAAGCTTCTTCTTCATAGTCATAAGTTATTACTGGCTTAACATCATATTCTAGATAGCGATGTCTATTACCACGATTAGACCATTCAGTACATTGATTTATTCTACCAATTATTTCTTCCATCTGTTGGACATAAGTCAGTGCATATGCAAAATCAATATTTTGATAATGATGAAATTGAGCTCTTAAGATACCAAGTTCATTATCAAAAATTTCATTATTTATATTACTTGTTATACACGTTCTTCTAGCAGTAATAGACAACGGTCTTGGTCTATTTAAATCAAAATAAGTTCCAGCAATAACATTGTTTCTACTTCCAGGCATTCTAAACGTATATTCTTCTGCACAAGCAATCTTACAATAAACCGATTCTTCATTTAAGCCCATTATAGTCCTTCTCGTATGAGTAGCTCGACCAGAAAAATCAAGTTTATTCTGCGCAGCACTAGTTGGATTAGGGAAAACAAGACAATCTCTTGAAGTATTTTCTCTTATATATGTAACTGCATCACTATCGCCGACACAAACAGCTCCTTGAACCTCTGGTTGACAAGGTGCTGGCAACGCACACCATCTTTGATATTCTGCGCTATTTTTATCTAATATTAAATGACAACACTCATGTGGAACTTCTGGTGCAATTGGAGTATTTCCTCTACACCAACCAGTTTGACTCGGTATATTAGCAGGACATCTTCGGCAACCACTAATAGGAGAGCCTCCACTTTCGTTATAATAAATCCATGGCGGTGGTGGTGGGAAAACAATCATATCTTGGAATCCAGCGCCGCAATTAAGACGTGCAACTTCTCTTGTTCTATCTCTCCATCTGCTACTAACATTTACATTTACATCAAAGTAAGGAACTTCCCCACCTTGCAATGGCACTTCGACAACCATAACCATTGAAATCGTACTAACAGCACTTCCCCAATCATCTCTATGATCTCTTAAATTGGTTGCTCCAGCAGGAAACTCTCCCCCAGTCCATACTCCTCCAGGAGTTAGAATAGTTCCACATGTCCCATCAATAATTTCTTGCGTACGACAGCCTTCAGTATCAACGAATCGTACAGAAGCACCTGCTCCTCCTATAACATTATAAGCAAGCGAAATAGGTTGTCCATCCATTTGGACGCCACCAATTCTAACTAACATATAAGCAATAGCTCTATTTCCTACAATTGTATAATCTCTAACTTGAAGATTTGATATTGAAACAGTAAAATTATCCATCGGCAAGAAAGGATTTCTAGTGCGAGCAAATTCTATAGCGGCAGTAGCTGACCTATTTGCAGCAGGAACGTCCGCAGGGTCACCAATTTGAGCAAACGAGAAATGATTAGCAATATGTCTTATTGCATTTCTCTGCGCTAAATAGCTTCCCCCTTGTTCTCTAACGCTAATTAATGCCCTTCCAGCAGGAGAATTACTAATCCAACTTTGACTACATGAAACTCCCGGGAAAAATCTAGCGTCTGGAAGTCTTAAACCAGGATCGATACAAAAAGCATCCCCACCCATAGCAGTAAAGACACACTCCCCAGCACAAGTTGTTCTTGCGCATGGAGGACCAGTTGTTGTACTCGTTCTTTGACATCTATTCGAATTATTTGTCGAATTAGGGTTATTAGACCATCCGCCTCCACAGGCAGCACAAGTACCGTTGTTATTAGGACATCTACCTCTATATTCCGTATGTGATGTTGATGTCCATTGAGCACAGCTACCATTTACAGTGTGAACAGCTGCAGCTTTTACTGCTGTAGAACTTACAACAAAAATAATAAATCCAACACTTAATATTGTAATAGTTTTAATTAATTTATTTTTCATATTCCACTTCGCTTTCTTTTAATCATAACAAAAGTTACTATTCCTCCTGCTATAAGTACCGCACCACCAATAACGAAATATTTATATTTTATTACAAAATCAAAAATATGATTGAAAAAATTTCTAGAGTCTAGAGTTTTTTCTTCTGCTTCCGGTTCTCTATTTCTTTCTGTATATTCATGAATTATAGCTAACGATTCAAATGCTGATTGTTCTAATTCTGTCGATAAAAATTCTCGACATAAATAATGGTGTGGAGCTCTTTCACACGCAGTATATAATCTAAGTTCATTAACTTTAGGAATTGTTAAATTAAATGTTCTCATTAAACGATTACCACAAGCACTACCATCACTATAAACTTCAATTGTATAATTAATAACTCTATTAATATCTAAATCATTAAATGTTATAATTCCATCTTGGGCATCAGAAAATCTGAAAGTTCTTCTTTCATCATTAACAGAATTTGTAACTACTATATGAAAATCTTCGGTTAAACCAAAAATTTTACCAAAAAACTCATAATCTGTAATGTCCATACTTCTTTGAGTTCCATTTTCAGCATAAAATGTTTCAACTCTAGTATCTCTTTTAACTTCAAAATCAGCAGTCATTCTATTTGCTAATCCATTTAATCTAACAGTTTCTGCATTTGTACAAGCTGCATTAACAACCATTGGCATTAAAAAGAAAGAAAAGGATATAAATATTAATGTTTTTAACTTCCTCATTTTATTAATGCTCCTATTCTATATATTATTTTAACATATAAGGTCTTGGATGCCAAATAGAAATTGCTAATATTTAGTTTATTTTAAAATTTTATTATTTACAAAAGCATAGTTTGAAGTTATATTTTTTTATTTTTTCTGTAAATTTTTGACAAATTTAATAAAAAAATTAATAAATTTCAAGAAAAAAAGGAAATCAAGGGATCTACCTATAATAAATAATTAGAGGGGAGGAAATAATATGGAAATAGAAAAATA
>Ga0131853_10019127_pt1 | contig 12462 bp, 7 predicted proteins | sample TergutLab28metaG_FD_92764 | JGI IMG/M metagenome (GOLD analysis project Ga0131853, IMG submission 92764) | Labiotermes labralis P1 segment gut microbial communities from Petit-Saut dam, French Guiana - Lab288 P1 (version 2) (version 2) | ecosystem: Host-associated > Arthropoda: Insects >...
AAATAGTTGATGGCTTCGTAGTGAACATGCATGAACTCTTCCGTGCGCTCGAACTCAGGACCAATCTCCGCAAGCCACGCTTCACCATCTGCCCACACGGTCATAGCATTTTCAAGCCATGCTGTGTTGTAATACCACTCGTAAGTCAAGCGAGCAAGTTCTTGCTCAAGTGTCTCACAAACGGGGCAACCTACGTCATTACACTCTTCGCAGGTATAACCGTTACCGGGCTCACATACTTCACAAGTTTCGCCCTCTTCACAGTCACACACGCCGGGTTGCGGGTCGCAAATTTCGCAAGTTTCGCCTTCTTCGCAATCGCATACGCCGGGTTCTTGCGGGTCACAGATTTCACAGGTTTCGCCTTCTTCACAATCACATTCGGCGGGCACATAGTTCTCGTCGGCAATGATTACAAGGGTGCGAGCGGGGGTAATACCGGATACTTGACCGGACACTACACTCACGGTGAAGACGAACGCGCCGTTTGTTTCACCCTCGGCGGGGGTAATGGTGCCGGTTACTGTTGTGGCAACATTGGCAAGGTTCAGTGCATCTACAAGTCCTTGTACATGCGCGATAGCTTCTGCAAGCGTGTTAACGTCTGCTTCTACTACAGGAGCCAGTGCCATTGCATTGATAGCCGCGATGGCTGCGTTTACATAGCCATGGGCGGGGTCTTCGTCAAACGTCATAGCTCTGATGGCCACGGTACGCGGTGCGGTGGTACGGGTTACGGCACCACGGTTAACGGTTACCGTGAAGATAAAGTTACCGTCTACGCCCAGCGGATTAACCAGTGTACCTGCGATAGCAGGGTTAAAGGTTCCCAGGTTTACCGTCAGATTTACGTTACCGGCACCGGCCACAGTTTGGACACGGGCAAGCATCGCTGCTATAACAGCTTCCTCTGTCATCGCAGAGGCTTCCGGTACGAAGGGTTGCAGCATACTTTGGATACCGGCAACTACGCCTTCTACGATGGTTACATCAGGGTTGTAAACAGGTACTCTGGGCCCTACCGGGATGATAAGGTACTCTACCGGGAAGGGTACGGTTGTTTCGGTACGGTCAAATGCTACCGTACCACCTACCAGAGCAGGAATCCAACCAACGGTACCACCGATGGGGTCGAAGCTCGGACGCAGCGCAACATAGGTGTTGGCTTCAAACGGCCCCGTAAGAGTAACATCGATATACTCGAAGGCAAACTGCGGGTTAAGGTCAATATACTGCTGGTTTTGCAGGGTCATGTTGCGAAGGGCACCCGTAGCCAGGCCAAGACCTGCAAACGGTTGGTACCCTGCGGATGCGCCGGGCAGGTGGGTCTGGTGTGCAACTACTTGGTCGCTATCAAGACCTCTGAAGACGCTCCAGTTAGCAGCATTCTCTGCATTAGCAGTTACTCCACCAACCAGCTCCACTGCATAACGGGTAAACCAGTCGTTTACTACGTGTATGCGGAAGGAGAACGTTGCTCCCGGTGCGGTGTTAACGGGGATGTGGTCAAGTGCAACGTTGTTTGCGTTGGTTGCACGCAACCAGGGACGCAAGTCATCGCCAATACGCAGCAGTGCCGGGTATACAAGCTCTCCACCGGTGATAGATGCGATGGGTTGGATGGACAAAATTGCATTACCATGCAGTTCTGCCTCACCTACGAACATGAGTCTTACAAGGTTGGGTGCCATCCACTCAACAAACTCGAGAATCATGCCATAGGCTTGGTGCGGCTGCGTTACGTTGTTCGGCAGTTCGATGGGGTCACTGATGTCCGGGTCATCGTTAAGAACCTCATTGATGTTGTTGTGTGCAACAACACGCCAGTTATTGGGATTCCTAAACGTGTTCCGCTGGGCATCAGTTCCATACGCAAACTCGCCTTCCGACAGTTGCACATAAACATATCTTGCACCGCGGTAGGGGTGTGTCGGCCAACCATGACGCAAGTTGTACTCGGTCAGGTGGTTCGCCGTGGGTTGCTCGGGAATGTTGTCAAAGCGTACTTGCTGAGAAGCAACGGGGATACCGTCACATGCGCCGAAGGCTTCCAGGCTGGTAACAAACAGGAATACATCGGTGGGCGGTGTTACCGGGGGTGTGTCAATAAAGAGGGTGGTGTGCTGGGTATGGCGGTGGCCTCTATCCAGAGCACGTCCTCCGTACAGGATATCAGCGTATTCTACAGAGGTAGCACGGATGTGGAACATGTTACCGCCGATGGTGGCTTCACATGCCAAGTTGTGATCCTCAATGCGGAATGCCGTACCCTCAAAGCTGAGAACGACTTCGTTGTTGTTCAACAGCGTAGCTCTTACCAAGCGCAGACCCATGAGTCTGTTAACATCGGAGGAGCTATCCCATACAACGTTGGGGTTCTGACCGGCACCATTACCAGCCTCAGGCCATGCGGCACAAGTCCATGTGTCAGGATTCGGGATAAGAACCTGCACACCGTCAACATACCGGTAAACAAGGCCGGTGTTAATTTGCCAGTTGCTGATTTGGAGGCGTTGGCCATCCAGTGCATCGTGGTAGAACTCCACGTCGAAGTCTCCGGTAACAGGGTCTTGACGGAAGATATCGAAGGGGATTCCTTGACCAAGTACGGTTCTTACAGTCCACAGACCACCGGGGCCCGCGCTCTGGTTGCGAATCGTAACTTCGTCAATGGAGTTGTGGTGGAGTTGGTCATGGGCACCAAGCACGCCGTCAAGTGGCGGAATGAAAGGTGCAATGTCAACCCGTGCGTGGAGGTTCTCACCAATGTTGAGAATGTCTTGATACACGCTGATGAAGAACGGGCGGGGATCAAAGTCAGTCACAGCACTGGGAGTAAATCTCCGGTCTTCTACGATTACAACTCTTACGGTAGTGACATCCACAACCTCAACGGTCATGATGCGGAAGCCGTAACCTTGTTCAAGGAGCAGGTTGTGGTTAACACCGCCCGGCCCAAAGTTGGCGGAAGCGGAGCCGTTGGGGAAATAACCTCTGGTACAGCCACTGGCTGTACAGAAGTCCGAGCCAATCATGTCAAGACAGTCTGGACAGAACGGCACAAGTCTCCAGTTTTGCAGGTTGTGGATGTTGTGGTCGTTTGAACCAACACCACCTGTTACCGTACCGCGGACAAACTCTGCACCGTTAAGTGCGGTAACGTACACGATACGCTCTGCAACCATGCCGGCTTGACCATCTAAGCGCAGGTCTCTGAACAGACCTTCGTAGAAGGCAAACGGTACATATCCTGCCTGATAGGGATGATGGGTAATCCGGTCTGCATTGAAATTGGGACGGGGGATAGCAGCCGTGTTTTGGCCGGTACCCGTAGCGGTCATAACCGCACTCTCAACCTCAATGTCTTCACCGTCTGGTGCTCTACCTACGGTAAGGAACGGAGCATCCAGTCTGTGGCTTGAGTTATCGAGCCAGTTGCCGCTTCCCACTTGGTGGGTGTGCCAGCCGGTAGGCTCTCTGTGAGGCATTACGGTAGAAGGTACAGTAATAGCACCGGCCAACGCTCTGATATAGATGTTGTATGGTGCCGTGTCGAAGCGAGTGGGAACACCGGATTGAACGGCATAAGGCCAGCCATCAGTCGCATCAAGTGCTACTTGACCTGAACCAGACCATTCAATGGTGTAAACGGTGTTTATAAGAGAATCTGGGCCGTGGAAAGTATTAACTCCACCCGTGATAACAACGCCGCTGGCTGTAAAGTCGTCAGTGTAATCAGCCGTAGTGGTGGGGCCGGGACGACCGGGGGTGTCTACTACTGTCCGCAACGTCAGTTCTGCAACTCTGGTACCGGGAACTACGTTTACTTCCTCAAGTCTCAGACCGCGCACAGAATCATTGCGGAGGCCACTGGCATCAACAACAACGAGTTCGCCATCGGCATCAAAGATAAGAGGGGTACCGCCTTCTCCAACTGCGAGATAGCTAATGTCGTTCATAGCTATACGCCAGTTTTCAAGGTTGTTCGCATCCGAGCTAAAGGAGCTGAGGGGGTTCAACAACGTAGCACGCACGATGATAGTACGTTGCGATTGCCCTGGGTGGAAACCGGGGTCAATTTCTCTGGAATGACGGGCACTGCCGTCTTCGGGTACAAGACCCGGGCCCAACATACCCCAAGTAACGTTCATGATTTCCAGGCTCATGGGCAGTGCTGGGATATCAATGGGGATACCGGCCAGCTCTTCGCCGCCAACATCTTCGTAATGGACAGTATAGTCGCAGGTTGGGTCATCCAAGTCAGCACCTGTACGTTGCTCAAGTGCAGCAGCAAAAGCACGGATAAACACACGGTGAGCAATTTCCTCGGCGGTTAAGCACCAGGCGCAACCTTCGGGGTTAATAGCGTTGCCGGTAAAACCGGGAACAAAACGACCATTGACATAGTTGGGGACGTTCAGTCCGCCTGTCCCGTCATTATGATAAATGAGACAGTCGCCAAGACAATTCGGGTGGTAGAAATCCAACGGGAACGGGCCGCCAAGGATATCAGAGCCTCTGAATACCAGCAGCATTTCGTCGGGGGTGTCTACACCGCCCCAGAAGCAGAAGTCTCTTGTACCTGCATTGCCGCCCCACTCTGCACGAATCAGTGTAAGGCCGGTATAGTCGGTAAACGTCTCCTGATTAAGTTCGGAGTAGTCCCATAAATCGGAGCCGGTACCGGCAGGCAAGGTGACACGATGCGACGGTACAATAGGAACCGTCGGCGCGGAAAGAATCGGAACTTCGCTAACTTTCCAGTTTACCAGGTCTTCCGCAAGCGCAGTAAAGCCCAGACCGTCTTCGTTGTTACGATACAGTCTGACCCAAATAAAGTCGCGTGGGTTTACGCCGAAGGGGAAGGCTTCGCCTTGCTCTGTCGGGCCTGCCAGGTGAGAAGGTGCAGCACCGGACGGAGGAACGATAACTTGGAAGCCGATATCACCGGGAGCCGGAGCCGGCGTAGGAGCCGGTCTATCACTTATATAAATGATTTGGGGCTGAGGTGTACGACCGCTCTCAAGAATCTGCCCCGAGGGGATGATGTAAAAGCGATGATAAAAAGGGGCATCCCAGTAACCTCTTACGTGCAAGTACACGTTATAGGGGTCAATGAAATTAATTTCTACAAGCTCAAATCCGGTGGCATTGCCATAGCTACCCGCCGTAGGATTTGCAGCATAGAAATCCACAATCGCTGCATCCGCACGAGTCCCCCAGAAGAACCAATAATCAAGATTGGTTACGTTCTCGTTGTACTGGAATGGGGTGTCCATCAAGAACCTGTCACCGGTGATGGTGAGGAACAAGTTTTGAGAGTCACCCGGCACGCTCGCACGGATAATTTGGGGTGTCCCAAAGATAGGCCCACCCGGGAATTGGAACGGAGTAAAATCCTCATGTTCCATGCCCGCCCCTGCCACAGTTACGGGCACGAGGGACATCAACAAAGCCAAAGACAGCACAAGGGCCATAAGTCTCTTGAGGCTTGTTTTCGTTCTTGTCTGCATAAACTCAGACATCTCCTTTCGGTTTTCCAGTTTTTTTAGAAACCGTTGTTTACCACCAGGATGTCAGCATATGCTGTCAGCGTAATACATTGCGGGGCCCACATTGGGCAAGATTATGTAAAAACCCCCGACTACACCGTGCCACATGCTATTTCCGTGGTGCTTATTGCCTTGGATGCGTTACATCAGGTCATCGCTGCCTTGGCAGTCCTGCCCCTCCTGTCGCTGTTGAAGCTGTCAAACTTGTTGATGAGTGATATAACGTCGTGCCCGGCCAAGTCCACCAGCAAGTACGCTGGCTGGCCTCTGTTGGTAAGTATAACGCGCCCAGCTTCCTTTTTCAGGGTCTCCCAAACCTCTGGCCGCCCTCGTTGTAAGTTGCGCAGCGGCACAAACTCCATATACTACATCCCTCCTCGCCCTTTTGCCCATGCGAGAAAGTATACTGGTGATTCATACGCATGTCAACGATTTTTTCGACGTGCCACGTCGCCGCCGGGTCGGCTCAAAATACCGCATGGGAGTGCTCAAGGAAACATGCGCCTGGCAGGTCAAAGATTAGGTTAACACCTTTGTAACATAACTGTAATATTTTACATGCTTTTCATTGGTTTTTTCATTGGTTTTTTGTCCCTCGCTTGGAAAGACATGATATCATGTCTTTTTTGTTTTTGTTTTGTTTTTTCACCGCGCTTTTAACTTCGTCACGCAGGTAGAAAAAAGTTATCGACTCATCACATCCAATCCATGTCATACTGCTTGACAACTGTTTTTGGATGTGTTACGCGCGCCCGCCCGCGCCCGCCCGCCCGCGCCCGCCCGCCCGCGTGGGTACTTCGGGGTGGTACTTCAAGATCAACTTCTTTTACTTCTAGGAAAACGGCCCGCCATTTTAGCGGGTTTGCGAGGTGTTTAAGTGACTTTTTACCCGCAAAAGGTGACTTTTTACCCGCACGAAGGTGACTTTTTACCCGCCCAAAAGTGACTTTTTACCCGCAAGGGTGACTTTTTACCCGCCCACCATGATGGTTATCCACAGGTTATCCACAAGATATCCACAGGGTTATCCACAAAAATGGTGTGTCTTAGTCCTGACTTAGTCACCTATCGGCATGGTTATCCACAAGATATCCACAGGATATCCACAGAGTTATCCACAGGCAGCAAAAAAATAATGATGTGCCTCAGCCTTGACTTGGTCACCTATTTGCGTGTATGCTACCAAAAACAGACGCGAGAGGTATCATATGCCAAAAACAAAGCAACAGTTACCCGCAGTCATAGACCAGAGAGCAGAAGTAATAGCACAGGGCAACGACTTAATTCGCCATGCGCGTTTCCAGTTAACGGCCTTGGAGCAAAACATAATTTACTTTGCAATGAGCAAGGTAAAGCCCACCGACAAGGACTTTATGCGACTTAACTTTACTGTCGCAGAATTTTGTGAAGTGTGTGGCATAAAGGCCGAAGACGGGCACCAGGGCGGCAGAGAGTACAGACGAATCAAAAATGCAGTAAAATCGGTGGCTGATAAATCAGCTTGGACGACCTATTCCGATGGCTCCGAAGTGCTCGTTCGATGGTTTGATACTGCAAAAATACAGCCCAGTACCGGCGAAATGTCCATCATATTGAGCCAAAGCATCAAACCCTATTTGATAGGACTGATAGAAAGGGCAAAGGCCGGTGGCGAGGGATACACGCAAACGTTGCTGCTGACGCATCTTGCGCTACAGTCGAAGCATAGCAAGCGTCTTTATGAAATACTTAAAAGCTACTTGTATTCCAGTGGTAGCCTGGAGAAATTATACAGAGTGACAGTGCTGGAGTATGAAATGGACGAGTTAAAAAAGCTGATGAATGCCGGGACTTACGGTAGGTATCAGGATTTACGCCGCAAGGTACTTGACGTAGCAACGCGTGAAATTAACGCGCTCACAGATATTGCGGTATCGTATGCACCCGTTAAAACCGGTCGCAAGACAACAGGCATCAGCTTTACTTTCCAACACAAAAAAGACACCGAGAGACTAATCGCCCATCAGGCAGCAATGGATACGCTGGGAGAGCCTTTGTAATTTTCATCCAAAACCCGGAATTCAACAGAGCGCGAAATCTCCCCCTGTGGATAACTTCCGCCCCCTTGTTTGTTTGCTTGTTTTAGCGCGTGTTTTAAAAACTTGTTTTAAAAACCTGTTTTAAAACCTGTTTTCGGAACCCGACAGCCCAGTAAACATGCGGCTTTCAGCGCGAACAAGTGAGGAGCAATAGTCAAACAAGTGAGGAGCAATAGTCGTATCAGTGAGGCCCCTCTTGCATTGTACTCACCGATATGCTAAGTTATCCACAGTCCACACGAGAGAGGCAACAAAATGGCAAAAATAAAGAAGGATTATTTGGTTGTAAAGCAGAACGTATTGAACGAGATGCGATCCACCAATATGTCATTGCAGGAGCTCCGGCTATTTAGCGTATACTTGAGTAAGATCAACCCCCAGGATTTATCTACCCGGGTGGTTCGCTTCGCCTTGGGTGATTTTTTGGCCATTATGGAATTGAGTCAAAAAAATATCGCCTATTTCAAGGATGTAGCCAAAAATCTGATACATAAACCCATAGAAATGCCTACAGAGCGTGGTGGGTTTGTCATGTTCAACCTGTTCAGGGTATTCAAGTTAGATAAGGACGAATTCGGCGATTGGTATGTTGAAATTTGTGCTGATGACGAGGCTTTGCCGCTGTTGTTTGATTACCGCAAAAACTTTTTCAGATATGAACTGTGGAACGCGCTATCGTTAAAAAGCAAAAACCAGCTACGCATGTATGAGGTTTTGAAGCAATATGAGCGAATCGGCCGCAGGGTTATAGCCATCGACGAACTAAAGGGTATGCTTGGCGTTGCAAAAGACGAATACCCAGAGTACAAAATATTTCGACGTGACGTACTGGAGGTATGCCGAGCGGCACTAACTGATCATACGGATATATCGTTTACTTACGAGGTCGGTAAGCGATACGGCGGTCGCGGTGGCAAAATACATTCGCTCGCGTTTACCGTCACCAAGAATGAAAACTTCAAGGACAAGCTAGAACTGGACAAGTTTATAGACCTAAGTCCATACGTCGCAATTGATGTCATAGACCCGGACGAGGATGATGTCGCACTCAACCCGCGTGAAGAACGCTTGCTATTCCTGATGGATGCATTCCAATGCGAATATGACATGGTTAAAATGGCAGAACTTTATGACCTGGCGATGAATGCGTTACCCTCATCCATCGCCTATGATGACATGGCACTATACAACCATTTTCGGGAAAAACATAATTACGTAAAACGCGTAGCCAGTGAAGGTAAAATCCAAAAGAGCGAATACGGCCTTCTTCGGAAAATTATAGTCCATCGCACATAAACAAATCCATATTACGTTGCTTCACTGATGGACACCATCCCCCCGCCTGGTGTCCATTTTGTATACTGGAGCGAAAAGACATGCTATCATGTCCTCGCAACCCGAAAGGAGCAAGACACTATGGGCCACAACACACGCAACGCGCGTAAATACAACACCAAGGCATACAAGCAATATTTATTCCGCTGTCGTAGGGATTCCGTCCTGGCTGAACGGCTCGCTCATCACGCCGAACAGGGCGAGACCAGCGTGAACTACCTGATAACCGTCGCACTATGCAAATACCTGAACATTCCCATCCCGCACAAGTGGTACGAGAAAACGCAACGAACACAAATATGGCCATGACTGTACCGCTTTATTACTTGAGTATCGTCGCGAATAAACGTACAATATCGGACACATTAGACACACTGGACACAAGGGACACATCATGTGCCCTTAGACACATTGGACACTAAGGACACGTCATGTGTCCCTAGACACATTGGACACAAGGGGCACATGATGTGCCCTTAGACACATTGGACACTAAGGACACATCGTGTGTACTTGGACACATTGGACACAAAGGAAAGGGGCGAATGAACTCTATGGCTCAAGTTATAGCTATCACGAACCAAAAAGGTGGCGTGGGAAAATCGACCACTACAGAGGCCCTGGCTGAAGGATTAGCCCACAAAGGTAAAAAAACCCTGCTCATTGACCTGGACGCGCAAGGCAGCATCTCCCTAACCGCCGGCGCAACCCAGACCCCCCCCACCATGTACGAGGTGTTGACGCAGCAATGCGAGTCAGCAACCGCCATACAGCAGCGGCAGGGTCGCGCGGACATGATTCCCGCAAGCCAATATCTGGCACGCCTGGATGTAGAACTGGTGGCCACTGGCAAGGAATACCGACTAAGAGAACAACTTGCTCCGCTCCTGCCGCTTTACGATTTCATTGTAATCGACACGCCACCGGCCTTGGGGGTGCTAACCGTAAATGCGCTGACAGCCGCTCACCGAGTGATAATGCCTGCACAAGCAGACATATACAGCCTGCAAGGCGTAGGCCAGCTATCCGAAACCTTAGAGGCTATCCGAGCCTACACAAACCCCGGATTGACCTTGATGGGAATTCTTTTGACGCGGCACAATGCCCGCAGCGTACTAAGCCGCGATATGGCCGAGGCTGCGCGCGCAACCGCCCAGCAAATAGGCACGTTTTTATATGACACCGTGATTCGTGAAGCCGTGGCACTGAAGGAAGCGCAGGCTAACCGACAGTCCATTTTCACATATGCCCCCAAAAGTAACCCCGCCGCCGACTACATGGCATTCACAGAAGAATTTTTAAAAAGGAGCAGTACACATGCCTAAAAAGAGCTTTAAAGATAATCCGGCACTCGCGTTTATCGGGAACCAGGCCACGGAAGTGCCCCCGACAAAGGAGACATCCCTCCCCCCTCCCACGCCCACGCCTGCCGAAACCAATCAGCGGTACTACCGCATTAACCTAAAGCTAAACGCGGAATACAAGGACTATTTACAGCGGGTAAGCTGGGACAACAGAAAGAGCGTAACCCGGTATATCAACGACCTCATCGCAGCCGACAAAGAAAGACAGCAAAATTGACTTCCACAAAACGGTATGCTAGTGTGCCCGCACAATACCAGAGATGAGGATATCCTATGCAAAAATTCATGCTAATCATGGCAGGGGGCAGCGGCACGCGTTTTTGGCCGCTGTCGCGCAGGAATAGCCCCAAGCAATTTTTGAACCTCAGCGGAAACGATGCCATGATTAACGAAAGCATAAAGCGTTGCCGGTCACTGGTGCCACCGGAACACACCTATATTGTGACCAATCAACAACAGGCCGACGCGCTAAACAAGATTCTGCTACCCGAGATTCCTAGAGAAAATATCCTGGTAGAGCCCGCAAGCAAAAATACAGCCCCCTGTACACTATACGCCGCACTACACATCATAGAAAAACACGGCGACGGCGTTTTGTGCGTGTTTCCGTCGGATCATATAATCTCGGACGGAGAGCGATTCCTGTCTGCCCTGGAAAAGGCCGCCTATGCAGCTGAGACGCAAAACAAAGTGGTTACCATCGGCATAAAACCCACGTTCCCCGCCACGGGCTACGGGTATGTCAAACGAGGCAAGAAGACAACCGACCCCGACGTATTCGAGCTGGACAGCTTCGTTGAAAAACCCAACGCCGAGCGCGCGCGGGAATATATCAACTCCGGGGTGTATTTTTGGAACAGCGGCATGTTTGTGTGGAAGACCTCCCTGGCAATCGAGCTTAACAAGCGTTTCCTACCCAGGTTGTACAAGGCCTTTGAGCCAACCCTTGGTAAGCTCTCCTCGCCGGAAGGGCTTAAACTGCTATCCGACCTATATCCCGGGCTGGACAGCATCTCCGTTGACTACGGCATAATGGAGCGCGTAGATGACGCGTTGGTACTACCGGGGGACTTCGGCTGGAACGATGTCGGCAGTTGGGACTCGCTGGGGGCCGTACTGCCCATGGATGCTTACGGAAATATAATCAAGGCCAACCACTTGGGCGTGGATACGAAGGAATGTATCATCTACGGCAATGAATCGGACAAGCTGATAGCAACGGTAGGCCTGTACAACATCGTCATCGTAGAAACCCCAGATGCAACACTGGTATGCGCTAAGGAAAAATCCCAAGACGTAAAACACATCGTGGAACAACTGAACAAGCGTGGTCTATCCAACCTGCTGTGAAGATTCTACAGGTCAACAAGCTATACGCCCCTGAAATCGGTGGCGTAGAAACCATAGTCAAAGACATCGCAGAGGGACTGCATACCGACGTGCTGGTGTGTCAACGCAAGGGTAGGAGCGCACAGGAAACAATCCATGGCATAAACATAACGCGTGCCGCCACTCTTGGCACATGGCTGTCCATGCCGGTCTCTATTGACTTCTTCCGTCGGTATCGGCGTATGGCACAGAATGCAGACATTGTGCAACTACATGCGCCATTCCCCCTGGCAGACCTGGCCGTATGGCTTTTCGGATGCAAAGGAAAGCTGGTAGTTTGGTGGCATAGCGACATCGTTCGGCAAAAAACAGCCGCTAAGGTGCTGGCCCCCATTTTGCACAATACGCTAAAACGCGCCGATGCAATCATTGTCGCAGCCAAGGAAAACTTGACATCCTCCGCCTTCCTGCCGAGATACGCAGACAAATGCACGGTTATCCCTTATGGGTTGGACTTGGCAGCGTATGAAAATTTCGGCGAGACGGATTTTCTAACCAAGCGATTACATCGCCCCAGCGCGAAAAAATTACTATTCGTCGGGCGACTGGTATATTACAAGGGCATTGACGTGCTACTGGAAGCTATGAAGGGCGTAGAATGCGCGGAATTGTTCGTGGTAGGCAGCGGCCCGATGGAGCGGTTGCCCAGCAACAACGTTCACTTCTTGGGCGCATTACCACGGGAATCCCTGCTAAGTGCATTTCATGATTGCGACCTACTGGTATTCCCCTCCTGTGCCAACA
>Ga0131853_10019130_pt1 | contig 12462 bp, 11 predicted proteins | sample TergutLab28metaG_FD_92764 | JGI IMG/M metagenome (GOLD analysis project Ga0131853, IMG submission 92764) | Labiotermes labralis P1 segment gut microbial communities from Petit-Saut dam, French Guiana - Lab288 P1 (version 2) (version 2) | ecosystem: Host-associated > Arthropoda: Insects >...
AGTGGTACGGTGTCATCATCGCATTTGGCTTTGCGCTGGCGGTTCTGTTTGGCGGGCGCATGGCATACAAATGGAAAATGAACCTTGATAAAATGGTGGACGTGCTCATTGGCGGCACCATCGGTGGCGTGTTGGGTGCACGGCTATTCTATGTCCTTTTCAATTGGAACGATGTTGTCAACAGCTTTGGCGACATCTTCCGCATATGGCAAGGCGGCCTTGCAATTTACGGCGGGATCATCGGTGGCCTTTTAGGCGCGTTTATTGTCACGCGCTTTAATAAGTTGAACTTTCTTAATCTCATGGATCTGGCAGGCATGAGCTTTTTCATTGGCCAAGGCATTGGCCGCTGGGGCAACTTCACCAACCAAGAAGCCTTTGGCACAAACACCAACCTCCCCTGGGGCATGTGGAGCCAACAAACCGCCGACTACATTACGCGCAACCAAGGCTTTTTTGCCGAACATGGAATTGTGGCCCAAGCAGGCACATTGGCCGAGCGTGCATATGTGCACCCCACATTTTTATATGAGTCGCTTTGGACTCTTGTGGGTTTTGGTCTGCTATACTTATTTTGCCGCAAATGGCGCAGTTTCAGCGGGCAGCTCATCCTGCTTTATGGCGTTTGGTATGGCCTCGGTCGATTTTTCATTGAAGGCTTAAGGCTCGATGCGCTGTTCATCGACTCCAGTAATATTCGCATTTCGCAGTTGCTTTCGCTGTTGTTAGCACTTGGATGCGCCGCTGCATTTACGTACTTCACATTAAGATTCAAGAAGAATCCACAACCCATTGAGGGCATAGACTACTTCCCAGAAAACAGCAAGAAAGCCAGCACGGAAGAAGTGCTCGACGAAAATCATACAGAAAAAGAAGAAGAAGCTATGCCAGAAGAAACCACACAGGAAGCCGAAATCACAACAGAGGAGGCCAGTTCAGATGAGCCAATTGCTTGATGGCAAAAAAGTGAGCGCCAAAGTGCTTGATCACGTTGCCAATGAAATTAAACGCATGCCACAATCCCCCACATTGGCTGTTATTTTGGTGGGCGAAGACCCAGCCTCACAAGTTTATGTAGGATACAAAAAAAAAGCTTGTGCTCGCGTAGGAATTCGTTCGCTCGAATACATTCTACCTGAAGATATTGGCCAGAAAAAATTGCTTGAACTTGTGCAGCAACTCAACGAAGATAAAAACGTGCACGGCATTCTTTGTCAAATGCCCCTCCCCCGTGGTTTTGACTATGACGAACAAGCCCTGTGCCGCGCAATTTCACCGGCCAAGGATGTTGATGTATTTCACCCTGAAAACGTAGGCAAATTAATGTTGGGCAGGCCAAATCTGCTACCTTGCACCCCTGGTGGCGTGCTGGAATTACTTGATGACGCAGACATCGACCTTGCGGGCAAGCATGTTGTTGTGGTGGGCCGCAGCAATATTGTAGGCAAACCTATGGCCTTGCTGGCTCTTTCGCGCAACGCTACCATCACGCTTTGCCATCGCCACACAAAAAATCTTGCCGATCATACCCGTCAAGCTGATGTGCTGGTGGTTGCGGTAGGGCGATTGCACTTTATCACAGCCGATATGGTAAAAGACGGTGCCATAGTAATTGACGTTGGCATCAATCGTTTAGACGGCAACAAAGTACGTGGCGATGTCGACTTTGAGGCCGTAGCGCCCAAAACCAGCTTTATTTCTCCTGTGCCTGGCGGCGTTGGGCCGATGACCATTGCCGTTTTAATGAAAAACACCCTTGCAGCTGCAAAGGCCTTACAATAGAGAGGATCCCTATGCAAAAAAGACTTTACCGTTCCCGCACAGACAAAAAAATTGCTGGAGTTTGCGGCGGTCTGGGGCACTATTTCAATATAGACCCCTCACTCATTCGCGTAGGCTATGTGCTATTAAGCATATTTTCTGTTGGATTCCCAGCACTGGTTGTTTATATCGTGGCTTGTTGTGTCGTCCCCGAAGAGCCATTGCCGCAATGGCAAACGCCCCAGCCACCTCAAGACGAGTATATCCCATAGAAAGGCAACGTTCATGTCGCATTTTAACGCGCTGCGCACCAAACATCCAGTGTTTCATTACCATAGCTATCGCATTGAACAACAGAATGGACAAGTTGCACTGCGCTACGATTTTTCAATCGAGAACCTCTGCGAATTTCATCCTGTTACCATTATTGACACTCACAATTTCGCTCTGCTCAATTGCCCCGACAGTCCCGAAGCACAAGACTTGGTGTTCTCGCTTGGCCTTGTAGAGCTCATTAGTTATTGGAAATGCGCATGCCCGCCAGAAATTGTAGTGCATTGCGGCCACTTAAGCGATAATGAAATTAATTGGTGGAAGCGTCTTTGGTATCACGGGCTTGGCGAATTTTTTTACCGCAACGAAATTGTAGCGAATATTCAAGATTTTGTACATGTGCGCAGCAGTTCCATAAAAACCTCCCGCGAAAACGCAACGCCATTTCACAGTGCAAGCTTTAGCTTAGTGCCCATCGGCGGCGGTAAAGATTCTTGTGTGACGTTGCACTTACTTGGGCAAATGAACCGTAAATTAATGGGATTCACTGTAAACGACCAGCCTGCGCGCTTTGAAACCTTTGCGGCAGCCGGTTATCATCCGGATCAGATGCTACGCGCACATCGACGCATTGACCCGGCACTACTCACATTGAATGCACAGGGATACCTAAATGGTCACACACCTTTTTCGGCCATTGTAGCTTTTTTAGGGCTTTACAGCGCTTATTTAAGCGGCGCGAATGAACTTGTGCTTTCTAACGAAGCCAGCGCCAACGAGCCCAGCATACTCGGCACCGATGTCAACCATCAATATTCCAAGTCCTATGCGTTCGAGCGCGATTTTAACGATTATATCCAGCAACGTTTTGCACTGCCAATCCGTTATTTTAGTCTGTTGCGACCCTTTCATGAACTGCAAATTGCCAAACAGTTTGCAGCATTACCACAATATCACTTCGCATTTAAAAGCTGCAATATAGGCAGCAAACGCAATGCCTGGTGTTGCCGATGTGCTAAATGTCTATTTGTATATTTAGTGCTTGCGCCTTTTTTATTGGAAGGGCAAATGATTGCGATTTTCGGGAAAAATTTATTGAAGTCGCCTTATTTGGCGGAGGATTTGCAAGGATTGCTCGGCAACAGAATTGAAAAACCCTTCGAATGCGTGGGAACAATCGAAGAAGCACGTGCGGCTTTCGATGCATTGCAGGGCAGCTCAATAGCAGCACAGCAATTACTATGTGAATTTTGTCCAGAGCATAATATCCCTGCGCCATTTTTAGCCGAAGTAGAAAGGATGCTTTCCTATGTTTGCACAATTACTTGATTTTTTGGGAAACGGGCGCATTGGCCTACTGGGTTTTGGGCGTGAAGGCCGTTCAAGTTATGCTTTCTTGCGTCGGTATTTCCCCACGCGCAAACTCGTCATTGCTGACCAAAATCCTATTGAACTCAATGACCCATACGCGACATTATTGTGCGGTGAAAACCACCTCAACATATTGTATCAATGCGATACATTGTTAAAATCCCCTGGCGTTTCACTCAAAGACATCGCCTTGCCCGAAAGCTTACTCATCACCTGTCAAACAGATTTATTTTTGCGCTTTGCTCCTGGCTTGAAAATCGGCGTAACTGGCACGAAAGGCAAAACCACAACTTCAACCCTGATCTTCAACATGCTTTGCGCCTCTAACTTGCCCGCCAAACTCATTGGCAATGTGGGTGTTCCAGTCCTGGATTGTATTGAGGAAATTGAAAGTCACATTTCTGTAATTGAACTTTCCAGCCATCAACTGGAATTCACGCGCGCATCTCCACAAATCGCGGTATGGACCAACCTTTTTGAAGAGCATTTAGATCACTATACAAATGGTTTTTCGGGTTATGCAGCAGCCAAGGCGCGCATTTGTCAATACCAGACGCCTGAAGATCTATTTATTTACACTGCCGACCAACCGTTGCACGAATGGGCCGACCTCACACCCTGCAAAGCACAGCGGCGGCTAATTAGCTTAAGCAGTGAAAGCGACCCATTTTTGCGTAGTTTAGACAACACAAATCAGCGTTTGCGTGGTCAGCACCATAAACATGACATTTATTTTGCAGCTACAGCAGCTTTGGTTGCTGGTGCCACACACGAGGGAATTCGCCGCGCTATTGCGGAGTTTGGCGGCATACCCCACCGCATGGATCAAATCAGTCAAGCTGGCGGGATTCATTGGGTCGACGATTGCATTTCAACCATCCCGCATGCCGTACTTTGTGCAATTGACGCTTTGGGCGATGTTGATACTCTCATCATTGGCGGGTTAGATCGCGGGTTGGATTACAGTGAATTCACCAACGCACTTACGCAACTACCCCTGCGAAATATCATTTGCATGCCAGATACAGGCCATGCTATCGCTAAATTACTGAAAGCTTCAAACAGCAATCAAACTATTCCGGTTGTTCAAACAATGGAGGAAGCTGTCGCGGCGGCCTTTTCACTGACCCAGCAAGGAAAAACCTGCCTGCTTTCCCCTGCTGCTGCAAGCTATAACGCTTACAAAAACTTCGAAGAAAAAGGCCGCCATTTCGCCGAATGTATCAATAATAGCGCAAAAGCGATACAACTTTACCCAGAATAACCACTTCGTCGCAAAAAATTGGATCCATGTGGTCATTTTCAGGTTGCAGGCGAAAGCGCCCGTTTTCTTTGAAAAATGTCTTCACGGTAGCTTCATCTTCAATCATCGCCACTACAATCTCACCATTAGCGGCAACGGGCGTTTTTTCCACAAAGATGATGTCGCCGTCTAAAATACCAGAATTGATCATGCTTTCGCCACGCACACGCAACGCAAATAGCGATTTGTCGCGCGAGACCGGACCGGTGTAGGGCAAGTAGCTTTCAATTTGCTCTACCGCTAAGATGGGTTGCCCAGCCGTGACCATACCCAACAATGGTACCTGCTGAATCGCCATGTTATTGAGCCCAGCAATGCGAATTGAGCGCTTGTGCATAGGGTCACGTGTAATTAAACCAAAAGCTTCCAAGGCATCAAGATTCGCTTGCACGCTGGAAGTTGAGCGCAGGCCCACACGCTCACCAATTTCACGCACTGAAGGCGGCACACCGGTTTGCACGCGCTCTACCAGAAAATCATACACCTTCTGTTGGGTTTTGTTGAGTTTTCGTTGGCTCATAAATAATCCCTCCTGTTTCTTTGTGTTCTTATTATAGCACAAGCTCATTCGTTTGTCAAACGTTTGTTTCGATTTCCCCGAAAATTTTTAAGCGAGGTAATTGTTATGCAAGAAAAGAAGCTTTCCCGGGCACAAAACCCTGAAGAAGTTGGTGTTTCTTCTGCTGTTTTAGCAGATATGATGCAACATATCATTAACGAGAAACTCAATACACATTCCATTATGATCATTCGACATGGGAAAGTAGCATTCGAACAGTTCCGTGCGCCTTATGCGCCTTGGGTACCACATGTGATGTTTTCTGTCAGCAAGTCAGTTACCGCTTGTGCGATTGGCTTTTGCGTAGCGGAAGGCTTGCTTAATGTAGACGATCCCGTCATAAACCATGTGCCGGAGCTCTTGCTCAAAGAAGGTGACCCGCACATTAGTAACTTAACCATTCACCATTTGCTGAACATGACCAGTGGCAAAGAAACGAATATCTTAGCAGATAAAACAAAGAAGCAGTGGTTGCAGGATTTTGTGCATGACCGTTTTTTACATCCACCGGGCGAGCAGTTTTGTTATAATAATGAGAACATTTATATACTCAGTGTAATTGTCAAACGCGTAAGCGGCCAGTGCATGGTGGATTTTCTCATGCCACGCTTGTTTGAACCATTGGGAGTTCCCCGCCCATTTTGGGAAAACGACGGCTATGACATAGAAGCCGGAGGCTGGGGACTTTATCTGACTACCGAAAGCATGGCTAAATTCATTTTATGCTACACGCAAGGGGGCATATTTGAAGGCAAGCAAGTGATTCCTGCCGAATGGGTGGCCGCTTGCAGCGCAGTGCAGGCACAACGTGACGAAGACCCCGATGACCCCCACGGCGACCAAGGTTATGGCTATTGTTTCTGGCACAATGTTGTACCCAACTCTTACCGAGCTGACGGCGTCTTTTCACAATTTGGATTGATTTTCCCAGAATATGATGCCTGTGTGGTCACTACCGGCGGCGAGATCTTCTCTCGCAAATCACTCAATGCTCTATTTGAATACCTCCCGGCTCTGTTTATTGAAAACGGAGGTAAGCAAACAGGAATTAAATCTGTAGAGGTTCCGCAGCTGCCGGCCTACCCTGTTTTGCGCGAAGGTGCACGCTGCCCGGGGTTAGAAGAGCATTTGGAAGATCGCTTTATTATGTTCCCGGCAGCCGCACAACAAATCACAAAAGCGGCGGGCTTCCCAGTGAGTGTGATGCCCATGGCGGTATTCTTTATGTCGGCCGACAAAGCAGGCAATATCAACAAAGTGCGGTTTCGTTTTGGTGATGACACACTGAAATTCAGTTGGAGCGAAGGCCCTGAGCGCAACACCGTGCTTTGTGGCATGGACGGCCAGGCGCGCCTGTGCCAAATCACGTTGGGCGGCATCGATTTCATCGTATCCTGCTCTGCCGCATGGGAGGGTTCGCAAAAACTGCATGTTTGGATTCGTCCGCTCAATTCCGTGGCAGAACGGCGGCTGGTATTTACGTTCCATGGCAGGCGCGTCAGCATGTTGCCGCGCTCAAGCCCCAGCATTCGCTCTATGACCGATTACGCAGCCCCTCATGCGATGCAAATGATTCCCAACCCAGCGCTTGCACGTATGGTTTCCGGCGCTATGGATAAGATCGTACTGGTCATGGAACCAATACATATAGGCTATTTGCAACGCTAGCAGCCTCTATATCTTCATTTTGCCCTCTCTAAGTTCTAGAGAGGGCTTTTTGTTGGAAAATCTTAGGGGCTTATGCTGCAACTTCCATGTGTTTTTCCGGCACTTATGTGCCAAACTAACGCAAACAAACACATATACAGAAAGGGCGCAAACACCACATGAAGCGAACACTTTGCATATTAATGACAATCAACTTATTAGGAATAGGTTCATTTTTCGGGGGCTTACGCGACCAAATAAAGCCAAAACAGCCCCCCCCTCCCTCTCCTCCAACCATAGAAACCAAAGAAATTCCGGAACTAAACTATGAAAGGCCTGAAGGTATTCACGCCGCACCAGATGGTACTGGCAAGATAGTTGCTATCACATTTGACGACGGCCCGAGTGGCGATGTGACCACCCACATTCTTGACACATTACAGGTTGTTGGCGGACGCGCGACCTTTTTTTGCATTGGCCAACGAGCAAAACATTATGAAGAGACATTGCGCCGTATGGTGCGAGAAGGTCACGAAATTGCCAGCCACAGTTGGTCGCACGAACGGCTCACACGTTTGAACAACCAAAGATTAGAACAAGATTTAGCAAAAACTGCTCGGGCTCTTGAAGAATATTCCGGCATGGAATCCAAGTTTTTGCGTCCCCCTTATGGCGCAACTTCAGAGCGCATGTTACGCTGCACGGATATGCCCGTTATTTTATGGTCTATTGATTCGGAAGACTGGCGCTATTGCGACCAGCTTTGTAAAAAGCGTTCAAAAGAGCAACGAGAATTAGACTTTCAAAACGTGGTAAACAGTGTGTTGGATTATGTGCGCGATGGCGATATTATCCTCATGCACGACCTTTACACATTCACGCAAGACGTTGCGGACGCTATTATCTTTGAGCTGCATCATCAAGGCTGGGAACTTGTTACTGTAAGTGAATTATTTGCCGCGCGTGGCATTGAACTTCAGCCTGGCAAAAAATATTATAGTGCACGAAGCTAAATAAAATAGCGGGTGACATATTTGCCACCCGCTTTATTTTTATTCTTCTTGCCCAGACTGTTTCTCTTCAACTTCCAGCTCGATGTTTTCTTCCTGCGTCTCGTCGCTACCTGTTTCTTCTGCTTCAATTTCATCAAATTCCTGTTTTGCCAAAGCGAGTCCATCTTCGCCTTCATCTAAAACAGACAACTTATTCCGCGTCAAGATAAATGCCACGCCCCCTACAGCCAAAAGCAACAACACGGCCGCACCAATGATCACCGGCCAGTTATGCCCGTAAGCTACAGATGGATCAAAAGCAGCCGGATCGTCCTCCCAAGGACCTTCAGGATCATCCCAGGTTTGGTCATGGTCGGCATCCGGGTCATAAGCCCCCCAACCATCATCTTCATAATCTTCGGGCGGTTGTTCTTCTTCAAGGGTATAACCACCTTCCACATGATGGAAGGTGGGCACAGGCCGCCACGGAATAGCCCCAGTAAAATTATCGTCTGGGCGAGCGGGGTTGTGAACGATCTGTCCGCGGCGCACTGTAGTCGTTGGAGCAGCGGTTGTTATAGTTGTCATCGTAATCGTGGTGGTGGTTCTCGTAGTCGTTGTCGTAACCGCTGTAGGCGGTGGTGGGTAAAGTGTTACGCCGTCAGCGTCAGTAGGGCTAATCTGCCCCCAATCCTGCGTTGTGGCAGCAGCAGTGGCAGTTGCCGCTTGTGTTGTTGTGATAGCATTTGCAAGTTGGGTTGTAGTCGCTGCAGCAGGTGCAGTTGGTGCGGTCGTGGTTTCTGCCGAAGCGGAATAGGCAAAGCCCATAACTGCCAACATAACCAGCACCACAGACAGCGCCAAAGTTCGTTTTTTCATCATAAATTAAACTCCCCCACATTTAAAATACACGTTCAATCAATAGTCGATTAAGCGAACAAAATTCCTCAAATTGCGGCAAAAAAGCTCCGTAGCGCCGAAGAATCTACTGTTTGCCCAATGAATGTCAAGGCCAGGCTGCCGGGTCCGCGAAATTCATTTTGCGAAACGTCCTGCATGACAATTTGAAGCAAAACAAGTTTTTCCGATGTCGCTATTATACCTTTGACGCGGCAAAGATCGCCAAATTTACCAGAAATACAACCGCTCACCAGTTGATCTATTTGCACCTGTGTAAGTAAGGTTTGCAACGTTATAGTCATGCTCTGCAAATTATCATGGTGCCGCATTTGATAGTCTTCCAAAAAACTGTTTTGGCCTAAAATTTCACCGAAATCATCTGCTATCCATTCTTCCCATGCTTTTAAAACAATTAATGCATCGGGATTGATATTTTTTATGTCACAAATCAATTCATCTGCCCAAGCTTGTGCTCTTTCCAGTTTGCTGAGCAAAACCACTTTGGCATGTTTGATTTGGTTGAACATAAAACTACCATATTGTACTTTTGCCAAAGAGAAATTTATACTATCCACTACAGTCAATACGCAACCCAGCACACATTTTGTAGCAATAGCCGGTTCTTTTAAAATATCGAAAAAATTGTTAAAGACAAAAATGCCGCTTGGCTCAAACACAATGTTGCTGGGTGAAAATGTCTCTATCACTTGCAAGATCGCTACAGATATGTCATTTTTGAGCGTACAGCAAATACAGCCGCCTTCCATTTTTAACGCATTAAAGCCCTCTGCCTGAATAATATCAGCATCCAACCCGGTTTGGCCAAATTCATTCACAATAAAAACAGGGCGCAAACCCATGTCGAAATAATGCCGCAATAACATATTCGCAAACGTGGTCTTACCCGCACCCAAAAAGCCAGAAATAATGTCGATTTTAATCATATAGCCATTATAACGCATTGCGCGGCAATTGTCAATGTTGCACTAAGCCATATTTTGCTTTCACACGATCAAGCTTTTTAAGCATCGGTTGCGCGGCAACAGCCAAAAATATAATGGTTGCCAAAGCATGCATAGCATCAAACACCAAACCCTGCGTGTAAGTTGCAAGCAATGTTGCAGGTGTTAATTCCCCGAAAAACATAAGCGCTGCTGAAAAATTCAACAAACCGCCATAAACAACAAAGGTCGCAAGTCCGCCAAACGTACACAATGCTACGCGCCCACGTGGCAAAATCTGTTTTTCGAATAGAAATCCCGCCAAAAAACCAATGAGCCCAAACGCAAACATTTGCCATGGTGTCCAAGGTCCTTGGCCAAACATCATATTGCTGACTAAGGCGGTGAGCGCACCCACCAAAAAACCTGTTTCGCCACCAAATGCTGCCCCTGCAATGATCACCATAGCGGCAACAGGCTTAAATTGCGGCAACATAAAAAATGCCGAACGCCCCGCCACTGCAAGGGCTACCAGCACCGCTAAAATAACCAGCTCACGCGCTTGGGGCCTGCGTTTTTCAAACACAAACGCAAAGGGTAGCATTGCTTGCAGCAGCACCAACAACGCAATGAAATAAAACCTGCGCCCCTCCCAAAAGAAAACACCTGCAGCTATGGTCAATGGGATTGACAACAAAATTGTAGTTATAGCGGCGAGTGTCCGCTTAGGCATTTTTTTCTTGGACACCTTGGAATTTACGCGTTTGGGTGCGTCTGCTTGATTTCCTTTGCTATCTTGCAATGATTGTGAGGGTAAATCAGACGAAGGTGCAGAGTCGCCACCCAGAGCTAAAATAATATCTTCGGCCAACATTGCCGTGGGCAACACATGCCGCGCCATACGGTTAGCCGCCGTGGTATAAAAACTGTTACCGGTGAAAAACGCGCGCACGCTGTTTTGTGCAACCACGCCTCCGTCAAAAAACAATGCGCATGTGTCGCTATGCTCCGCGCAAAATTCGATATCATGGCTGACCATAATAATCGCAACGCCCTGCGTCGCCAGCTGTCGCAAAACACCTGCGAATACCTGCTTAAACTGCGCGTCAAGGCCCTTAGTGGGTTCGTCCAACAACAGTATTTTAGGCCGTGTCAACAGCACTTTTGCCAGGGCCGCACGCTGTTGCTCGCCACCCGAAAGGTCATAGGGATGGCAGCGCAACAGGTGCTCCAACTGACAAAGCCGCACGATTTCACTGATTTCATCAGATACTTCGCGCAAATCTTCTTCAACAGTTTTCCCAACAAAGAGCGCCTGCGGGTTTTGCGGCACAGCGGCAATGTGCGGCTCACACTATGCAACCTTTCCCCGCTGAGGCTTGTGCAAACCTAACATAAGCGAAAGCGCCGTGGTTTTTCCGGCGCCGTTGCCGCCCAAAATCGCAGTAATCTCACTTGCATAAGCGCAGAAATTAAGTCCTTTCACTACATCCGGGGCATCTTTTTCATAGCGAAACCAGACTTCACTTAGCTTAATTACAGGCATTCCCCTTATTAGCGTTTGTTCAATTGTTAATTGTTCCTTGTTGATTGTTAATTGACCAAGCCACTCTCTCCCCTCTTTCACGCTAACGGGACAAGGCGCAAGGCGAGCGCTCTTTACAGGCGCACTCGCCCAAACGCGCATGGGCGTTGGCAGTGCATGGCGCATCTCATGGGTTGTTTCGCGCAAAGCATAGCCAACTTCCTGAGGTGAGCCGTCGCACAAAATCTGGCCGGCATCCATTACCAACACACGACTGCAAAGCGCAAAGACTTCTTCCAAGCGATGCTCGGTGAGTATAACAGTTGTGCCCAGCTCTCGGTTAATTTTCGCTACGGCAGCCAAAAATTCCGCCGCCGCAATGGGGTCCAGCTGGCTTGTGGGTTCGTCTAAAATGAGCAATTGCGGCTGCATCGCCATCGCACTTGCCAAATTCAGCAGTTGCTTTTGCCCGCCCGAAAGCGCAGCTGTAGCTTGATGAAACCATTGCTGAATCCCAAAAAATGAGGCCATCTCCGCTGTGCGCAAGCGAATGATTTCGCTGCCCACCCCAAGACTTTCCAAGCCGAATGCCAATTCATGCCACACTTTATCGGTCACAATTTGATTTTCGGGGCACTGCTGCACAAACCCGATTTTTGCAGTTGCCTCGCGGGGACTGAGCTCGTCCAGCGGTGTGCCATTGCAGAAAACTTCGCCTGTCTTCATCCCATGTGGCACAAGCGCAGGTTTTAGTTGGCGCAACAGCGTGGTTTTCCCGCTGCCGGAAGCGCCGCACACAACAATAAACTCCCCTTGCTTGACCGTTAAATTAATATCAGAAAGCGCAGGAACTTCCCTGTTGGGATAAATAAAACTGAGGTGTTGGATATTCAACATTTCCATCTTAGCGACTCCTTTGCGTTTATAAACAGCGGCCATGCGAAAAACACAAGATAAACCGCGAAGACCGAAAAAGAATAAGCGCCCCAAGCGCCTGAGGCTTGGGGAAAATATAAAAACCGCAGGCCACCCAGCACTGCCCCCGTTATGATATAAGCCGCACACAACAGCAAAAACAACAGCGCGAATTTGTCGCGCTTATCAAAGCGAAAAATTGAGAACGCACTGCGGCCCGGCAGGCCATAGCCACGGCTTTTCATGCTGTCAGCGGTTTCAATTGCGTTTTCCAG
>Ga0131853_10019131_pt1 | contig 12462 bp, 10 predicted proteins | sample TergutLab28metaG_FD_92764 | JGI IMG/M metagenome (GOLD analysis project Ga0131853, IMG submission 92764) | Labiotermes labralis P1 segment gut microbial communities from Petit-Saut dam, French Guiana - Lab288 P1 (version 2) (version 2) | ecosystem: Host-associated > Arthropoda: Insects >...
ACGAAAACAATAAAGAGGGCAAAAGTTTTTATGTTCCATTGCTTCTTGATATAATTGAGGATGATTGGAAAAATTAAATGTACTTGGAAACTCATAAAGGTTATAAGGCTTTTGAGTTTCTGATGTGTGGAAAATTTTCTCCGAAACTACCTTGACAAAACACATCTAAATACTAAGTTTTATTATTGCAAAAATTGGGTGTACAAACAGAGGGGCAGGTGAGCAAGCAAGTGGCACGAGCGAGAACAAAAAATACTATAGACAACAGACAGATAGCTGTATATGCAAGAAAATCAAAGGTTACTGAAACGGGCAAAAGTATTGAAATCCAGAAAGAGAAATGTATTTCACTTGCCTGTTCACATTTTGAATTAGATAGAGACAACATCATAATATGTGAAGTATCCGATGCCCAATCTAGTTCTAATCTCGACAACGCCAATATCCTCGTATACGAAGATGAAGGAAAAAGCGGCTTCTATGCCGATAGGCCTCTCTACAAAATGATGTTAAAAGACATTGAAGACAATAAAATTAAAGCAGTAATATGCTATAAGATTGACCGTATATCCCGTAGGGCTGTTGACCTGCATAAACTCATCGAACAGATGGAGCAGAGAAATATTGCTTTTATTTCGTACAGTGACAGGGAACTTGATACAAGTACCAGAACAGGCAAGATAATGATATCCATGCTTAGTGCCATTGCAGAATTTGAGCGCGATATAATTGCGGAGCGCATCACCGATAACATGTATGAGCTTGCCAAAGAAGGTCGTTGGCTAGGTGGTAAGTGTCCGCTTGGCTTCTATTCTAAAAAAGAGAAACTAGAAATGGGTGGGAAGAAAACTACTGTCAACCATCTTGAACCTATACCTGAAGAACAACGTGCTGTCAGGCGTATTTTCGAGTTGTTTTTGAATTTGGGTTCGATAACAAGAACGGCAACTCAAATGAATGACGAAGGATTCAAGACTAGCAATGACAATGAGTTCAGACCCCTAGCAGTTAAAGATATACTTCTTAATCCTGTGTACGCAATTGCTGATGCTGATATGAAAGGTTATTTTACATCCTTTGATGTGCCTATCTGGGCCGAGGACGCTGATTTTGATGGTGTTCGTGGTGTTATGGCATACAATAAAACAGAGCAATTCAAAGAAATAGACTCCGAATCTACAGCACTAGACCCTAAATATACACAACGCTCTTTGCGACGTGATATAACCGCTTGGATTGTTTCGGTAGGCAAGCATAAAGGCATCATCATTGGTGCTGAATGGATTAAAGTGCAAAGCGTTCTTTCGCAGATTTCTGAAGATAACTCAGCAAGACCAAAGGAAGCATCTAAGGCATTATTGTCTGGAGTTGTACGCTGCATATCCTGCGGAAGCAAGATGCAAGTGCGCTCTAATAGTGGACGATACAATCCCGATGGCTCTTTGAGATTCCATTACTACTGCGGGAAGAAGCGCGGCAATAAAATGGGATGTGAAGGTTCCCCTAACGTGAAGGGCTATGAGCTTGACACCTTCGTCATAGAGCAAATATGCAATATGAGTACAGGTAAAAGCACCTTCTACGAGGAACTGCTTAACACAAAAAACACCCTCCGGCTAAAATCACGAGAAACCGCTAACGAAGAACTTGCATTAAAAAAACGTCTTACCCAAATAGAGCAAGACATTCAAAGTCAGATATCAAACCTGCGTACTGCACCGGAAGCCGTCAAGCCATCCATCTACGCAGACATTGAGGCATTAACCACAGAGCAAGGCAATAAACAGGCCCGACTTAATGCAATACTAGAAGCCGAACGAAGTCAAGATGACCAAATAGCTGACATCGAAAAAGCTAAGCAGACCATAATGGACTTCCCAAGGCTGGTGGACCTAGTTGACCACGCAGGCAAACAGCAATTACTTAAACGAATACTAGAGTGTGTAATCGTAAAGTGCGACGTCGTACACATCTTCTTGAAAGGCACGGAAACAGACCCAAATTTTACGAAGGGACAAGAAAGGAGTGATGTGTGTCACCCAGAACACCATAGCTTTATCAATACATCTTGCGGCATAAGTCGCCAGCCGTGTCCCTTTATCAGGCTTGTACGATGCAATCGCCTTAATGAGCCCGATCGTCCCTATCGATATCATGTCCTCGTTCTCTTTGTTGTGGTTGCTGTATTTTTTTACTACATGAGCCACTAGCCGTAAGTTTCTCTCAATCAAGATGTTTTTTGCTTCGTTACAACCATTAGCATAGTCCCGCAGGTATTTTTGTTCTTCGTCCATCGTAAGGGGCTTTGGGAAGGAGTTGCTGCCCGTTACGTACGAAAACAAAAAAAACCCTTGCATAATCTGCAAAAGCCCAAAGAACACAAAAACACCTCCCTCAGAGCATACTATGCGATGCAAGTGCGCTAAGTGCAAGGTCAAAAAAATCTTTCGTATACTTACTGGTACGGACTACCGAATATTTGCAAGCATTGCCAAAATAGGGTTGTTTTCATAAATCCACCAGGCTAGCAGAGATTCGTTAAGCATCCGTGCGAGCTCCGGTGTTGTGGGATCCAAAAAGAACAGATTCATTATCGCAAGGCCAATCCAAACAATAATCACGCCTTGTAGCAGCCCCAGTATTAAGCCGCCTCCGCGGTTAAAATGCTTGATGACCGGTAGCCTTCCTATGACGTCAAACAGGCCGCATAATAGACTCACAGCTATTCTCACAATGATAAACACCAAAATCATGGATATAATGTTAATCGCCAAGCCGGCAAAGAAGCCTGCGATATATTCTTCTATAGTGTAGACATTCAAAAGCTCAAACATGTTGGGTGTATTGTGATATAGCAAGGCATCGCGCAGTAAGCCCGGCAGCGGCAAGTTGGCAATAACCTCCGCCGCATGGGCCAGCATAACACCCTCCAGGCCCATGGTGCGTATGATATATTCCTTCAGGGCCGTATATACCGGAGTACCCCGCATCCACTCCGCTACAATGGGATAAAGATAGCTGGCGAGTATTATTGCAAGGGCAAAGGACACAAAACTAAATATTGTGCGGATCAAACCGCGCCGGTATCCTATGTACATGAACAACACCAATGTAACGATTATTATGACATCAAGCAAATAAACATCCTCCTAAGAAGCCTAACGCAACCGGCGCATCACCGTTGCACGGGCACCGCCTGCCAATAAAATGGTATCCGTATTATCCAAAAATATCATATCCTGTACATCCTGTATGGCCGAGTATGACCACAGCCTTGTGCCTTGGGTGTTTATGGCGTAAAAGGTACGGTCAGTCCCCGCTAAGACTGCGCCTAGTCCCATACTCAGATGGGTGGCACGCCTCCCGAGGTCGTAACTGCCTGTCAGGTTTCCATTAAAATCATATATATGCACAATCCCAGCACTTTCTGCCTCCGGACGGTTTAAAAATTGGCTACCGGTTACGAAGGCGAAATGGGTTTCGCCAATATCAAATTTATCCGGCATATTATGCAGAGGTATGCTCCACAACGGCCCCTGAGTGCCCTTACCCACATCAAACCCTATTATCTGATGATCCGTAAGAACAATCACCCTTTGGCTGTCCGTAAACCTGGCACGGAGGATAAGCTCATCCCGGAAGTTGTAGGAAGCGAATAAACCATCCGGCATCCCGCGGGAATCCACCCGTCTAATATAACTGAATGTAACGCGGGAAGTCATCAGCGTATTTACATCCACAAAGCCCTTTACAATATACGTGCCGCATGCGGATACGTCTACTGTAAATGGAAAAACATTTGCATCATTGATTAGTGCCCTATATATATAAGCGCGGTCTTGATGGGGGTTGCCGGGGCTAAATACCCGCAGTTCGTACCCCGCATCCGTCCGCAAAATCACAGATAGATATCCGGATCCGTTTATCGAAAAATATAAAAGCGGATGGGGAAAATCCGCTATGTATAAGAGTCCTGCCGGGCCAAAGACATAAACTTGGCGCTCGCCGCGTTCTCCCACAGCGACCATTCCGCCGCGTCCTACCATGTCGGGCTGGGACATCGTAAAGCCATGCTGCCAGCGCAATTCCCCTGTGGAAGATATATTTTGCACACCGTCTCGTGCCGCAAAAAAGAAATGTCTGCCGCCCGGGCTGTAAAAGCTGACTTGCATATCAAATCCGTAGCTTATCCCAATCTCCGTATCCGACATACGGAGATCCTGCCGTGCTTCCGCGCCGGCTAGGTCAAGCACAAAGTACTGTATGACAGCAAAAACAATCAACAGCCCTGAGGCAATCAGCATCATCTTGGCAGGGGTTAGTTTCCTTTTTTGTTTTTTGGTTGAACTATCCATAGGAACCATTTCCCCCCTTTCCAAAACGACTGCACTATTATAGCACAAATATTATAATATGGTACTGCCATCACCGACATGAGAAAGGACTGATACCCATAGTACCCATGATACCCATGAAGTACCGCAATGCAGCAGAATTATTACCCTCTGCCTGTTTTTATGGTTGATTAAAAATGTAAAATTGACGGTTGCGTCTCCAAGTGCGAATTTAAACTTCAGCAAATATGATGCAGATGGGCAACCGATAAACTTGCAGTCTACAATGGCGCTACAGCCACATCAAGAATGACAATAAGCAACGGTGGACGCGGCATCTCGTTGACAAACACAGATGAAAGCCCTGACTCAGACAAAACTATTCGTAGACAATCAAATAGGGGATTCGTATAATGAAACATAGCGGGAGGTGCAGTAGATATGGCAATGCTTATGTTGTGTGATAAACCTGTATATGATATATCAAAAGATGTTGTTCTTGATAATGCATTATGTCCGTTTATGTCCGCAGACAATACAAAGAAGGCTTATGCAATATGGCGGAAACATAGGTATTATCTAAAGACCAACCGCACCGCAGAACGCGTTATAGCTCAGAGCGGCGGGAAAAACACGCGTGAAGCAAAGCGTAGATTGTCGTTGTCCGATTCTTATTGGGTAAAACACAACTATGATGCCAGCACCAAGTTTCTTGATATTACACCTTACAATAATTCTTTCTCTCTAATGGATGTTGATCGAGGAAACACACGCTCTAGCTCTGTACCTGAACTTGTACTAGGCGGTTCTCAACCAAAGCAATGGGGCCGAGGTCAGGATGGTATTACTTATATGAGTAAGGCAGAGCAGGGTAAACAAGTTCACGCTGAGATGCTGGCGGTGAAACTAGCACATCAAAGCAGGTTAAAATCCATGAACTCCTTTGTGCGTACCGAGCAAGGTAAAATTTACGCTAATACCTATCCCGTTGACTTTGATTATAGTTTGCTGGGTCTGATAAACATTGTTAATATCACAAGTACTGAAAGGTCGATGATTCAGTTCGACCAACTGGGGATTGGCGTAAATGGGTACAATCCTTTAAGTGTTGCAGAAGCTTATGCCAAAGCAGGCGTGGCAGAAAATGTTGCAAATATTGCGCTAACGCAAGTTCTCTTTGATAGTGTGACCGGTAATGTGGACAGAGAAAACAATAATGGTAACTGGGCCATTTTTCTTGACCACAAAAGCGGAAAAAGAACCCCCAGTTGGATGTATGATTTTAATTGGGCGAATCTTTCGACCGAAGCAACAGATATGATGACCAAAGTAATAAGTTATGTTGGGCAAGCAAAAATGGAGAAAGCTGCTGTAGGGTTGTTGGCACCAATCAAGGATGCATGTATCAATCTGGGGCTGACGTTGTGGTATGACAATGTGCAGAAATTAGTTAATGTCTTTGATAAATAGGATATTAGACTATGATTTTTACCTTCTTAAAGAAAAATATTTTACGCCGCTTCCATTTAAAATAATGGAGACCTATTGCGGACTGGCCGTATAGTAAAACACCGCCAGTTGCGTACGGTCCCGCAGGTTTAGTTTTTCTAAAATATCACTTATATAGTTGCGCACGGTACCCTCGCTTAAAAATAATGCGTGGGCTATTTCTTTATTATTTAGCCCACGCCCCACCATGGCAATGATTTCTGTTTCCTTATCGGAAAAGTGCCATTTAGTAAAATCAGGCGTAGAAAGGGTAGGGGACAGCTTTTGCATAATCTCTCCGCCCAGCACGGTTTGGCCGGCTTCTACGGCTTTTAGGGCCGTTACAATACCCTCGTAATCTTGTTTGAGGATATAGCCCTTTGCACCGATTTGAACGGCAGCGGTTATATAGTCTTTGTCATCAAAGGTAGTTAAAAATAAAATTTTAGCTACCGAGTCTAATTGTAAAATTTCTTTGGCAGCTTCAATTCCGGTCATTACAGGCATTCGGATGTCCAATAAGGCTACGTGGGGGCGGTGCTTAGCATATAGGGCCACCGCTTCATGACCATTGCCGGCGGAGGCAACAACCTTTATGGATTTGTCGCCTTCAATTATCGTTTTGAGCGCGACTTTAACGATTTTATCGTCATCTGCCAAGATGATATTCATAGGCTTTCTCCCTTCAACTTTGGAATGGAAATGAAGATTCTAAAACCGTTAATGCTTTCAAACGCACATGTGCCACCCAATGCGGCAATGCGTTCTTCTATATTGGCAAGCCCCATGCCGTAGTGAACTTCGCCGCTTTGCGCACAGCGGCCATTATCTTTAATCAGCAATTGGTATAGCGCAGGATGCTCCTGCATGGCAATACGAATAGCCTTTGCGCTGCTATGCTTTGCGGCATTGGTAAGGGCTTCTTTTACGACCATCAAAAAGGCCAATTTAATATTAGTAGGTACATGTTCGGATACATCGTATTGCAAATCCACCTTCAAGTTAGCAGATGCGCTAAGTTTTTGGGCAGCACCGTATAAATCTATCGCCTCATCCTTCCAGCCGTGGACAGCACTTCGTATAGTGTCCATGGCATCTTTCAATATAAGTTCAAGGGTGGTGATGGATTCATTTAGCTCCGGCAGCTTGTTTATGGATTTCAACACACCGGTTAACAGTATGCCCCTGACCAAAATATGGCCTATATTATCGTGAATATCCTGTGCGATGCGGGTGCGCTCCTGCAAGGTAGCCATGCTGGCTATTTTATCTTGGGTTTCCAGCAGTTCGTTATGCTTGTTGCGCAGGGTGAGGGACTGCTCTGTATGGGTATCTTGCAAGGTTGTGTAAGCGGTTGCCGCTACTTGGGCTTGCCTTATCAGATGGCTGCATAAAAACGCTAATGTCATGTGTATAGCCATCCAAGTGACGTATCCGTTTTGCCAAGATATATATAAGGGCAACACAAAAATGGGTATATTAATTTTGCGCGGCACAAAGTCAAGAGCCAGCACAGGCATAAAATAAAGGCCCATCGGTAAGAAAAAGCAAACTACACCGTATAAGCCTATGGCAATCGCCGTAACAGCAGCTTTGTTAAGATATTGAAGCATAGCACTTACTGTTACGGCGATTAAGAACATGACAATCATTTGCGGCTCAAAATCTGAGACAGCATAAAGCCCTACTAAGAGGAAAACTAGTTTTACCGATAAAACGGTCATTATTCGCCCCTAACCCTCATCCCTTCGTGTAAATTGCGGTTGGCGGCATTATACACAATTTGTTCTCCTTCGTGAAGCCCTGCGGTGATTACCACCGCATCCTCCAGCGCCACCCCGGTTTCTACCCGCCGGGCTTGAAGGGAACCTGCCGTGCCATCCGTAACCCATACGGCGTATTGATTTTCATGATCAAATAACGCAGTTTCCGGCACAATCAGGCTGTTTGGCTGACTGTATACATAGAAAGTAATATCAGCACTGTAGCCTATACCCAAATGCAGCCCTTCAGGGATATGTGGGGTTATGCGCACATTCACCTTACGTTCTTCCACACCCATAAAGGTGAAGCGTACAGCCGCAGTATCGCCTATTTCTGCTATGGTGCCATAAAATGATACATCACCGTCCCATTGCCTAAGGGTAATGCCAACTTTATCCCCTGTGCGGATACTGCTGCTGTATTCCGTAGATACATACACTTCTATAAGATGTTGACCGGGAACTGTTATTTCCGCTACGGGAACAGACGGGCTTATAAAGTTAGTATTTTGAGCTTGCAATGTTGTAATGATGCCGCTCACCGGTGCTGTTACGGTGCTGTTAGCAATCTCCCTTTCCAGATGGGCCATAGCGGCTTCTTCAATAGCGATGAGATAATGGAAGTACATCGCCATGGATGAGGTAAAGTCGTGTGAAAGCTGCTGGTCTATGCCGCCGATTCTTGCGTTTACAGAGGCTAACGCACCATCAAAACGGCCCCGGCCAGGGAGAGTGTCTGCGGCTATAATGGCCCTCTCGTGCTGAGAGGCTTCCAATTGAGTTTCTGCACGTACAAGGACATTTTGAGCCGCTTCTTGTTCTACGCGTGTGGCAACACCGCCTTGATACAAGGTCTCGATACGAGCAGCCTCTTCTCTTGCACGGTTGACATCGGCTTGGTTTTGCAGGATGAGCCTGTCTTGAATTTGTAAGCGTTCTTCAATCACCGCATTTTGAGCATTCAAGCTTCGGACTTGGTCTGCCGCTTGGGAATGAAGTGATTGCAGCTCGCCTTGCAGGCTGCTGCGGGTGGCGTGCAAATCGCTTTGTATGCGGCTGTCTTCCGAATATAGATTGGCTAACTGGGCTTGCAAACTGCGAATCCCGTATTCCACCTGGGATAGCCGGAGCTGCAAAGCTGTATCGTCCACCCTTAAGAGGGAGTCTCCTACTTGTACGGTATCCCCTTCTTGTACATAAAGACCGTTTATCTCACCTTGAGCCGAAGTGAATACAAGCATCTGGTTTTCTGCAACAACCACTCCTTGTTCCGAAAAACTGACTTCGGCCAGCCCGGCAGTTATAGTTATCAGTCCTACAGCGGTAGGCCTTGTATTAATATATAAGCCGCCAACAATCACCGCTATAATGGCCGCGGCTATTGCCGCTTTTTTTAAGGCATAGAAAATTGAACCCTCTCCCAGCCCAAAGATCAGGGAAACAAAGTGCGCAGGGCGCATTCTTGTTCGTTTGTTATTCATACTAATCGCTCCTCACACATTTTTAACCCGTTCACTTCCCAGTACAAGCGCTACAGTAAAAAACGCTGCTGTAAAACCGAGTTGTATACCTATTCCCAGCCAATAATTTGGCATATTTACGTCTGTTCTTACCAGGGATTCTATCAACAGCAGATTGTTGTACCCATACCAATAGCTGGGGGTAAAACGTGCAGCAATCCGCATTTCTTCGCTCATGATATCCAGGGGAACAAAGGCTCCGCTAGTAAAGCCCAAGATTACACCGCCCAGGGTTGCGGCACTAATAACAACCGTTGTGTTTTCGGTCAGCTGCGCCATCAATACAGCTATGCCCACACACATACAAACCAGGGTAAATGAATTGAGCAAATGCAGCCAGCCGCATGGGCTAAACAGGCTTTCGTGATGCAAGAAGTAGGCGGGTATCATGACCAAGACCCATATGACCATGGCTAAGCATATACAGCCCATCGTCAGAGAAAGGGTTCTGTTTCTTGCTGTTTCAGGGCTTACGGCTAAGCGGTCGGCTAAGTCTTTTCTTTTAAAGGCCGTTAAGGAAGGAGTCAAGGAAATCACGATCAGCGATACTAAGATAAACACCAGCGCATCAAAATACCTGGATGGCACCAAGCTTCCTAGGGGTGATGTAATATTGACTTCCTGACGCAAATCGTGCCGGGTTAAATAATTGGCTTGGTCATAGGTAAAGCGTGCTGCTAAATACCCGCGCATGGTTTGCATATATAAGTCTATTTGCCTTTCAATAAAAACACTTATGGCAAAATTGTGCGGGGCGGCTATATTAGAAAGTCCGTTATCGTTTCCGGAGGCAAATCCGTCCCCAAAGCCCTCGTCAATAATAAGTACATAGCGCACTTGCTCGAAGAAAATTGCATCTTCCAAGGCAAGCATATCATCTTCCATGGGAATGAGTGTATGCAGACTTTCCAAATAATCCAGCAACCCATGTGTAATGGGGTGGTTGTCGCGGTTAACAATCCCGATGCTGGCGGAAACCCGCCGGAACATGCTCTCCTGTCCGCCATCGAAGGCGCCTATGATCATGGCGATTACAATGAATACGCCAGTGACAATGATGGTTTGTAACATATTGGAAGCGACCACCTTAAAAAAACACTTAAAGGTCTGCATACGCCTGCCTCCTTAATACATACGCACCTGCAAGACTGCATAACAGTGCGATGCCCAGCAAGGTTGCCAACAGCTCGATGTAGCGATTGATATCCTCATGGATAACCAAAGTTAAAAATGAATCTCCTATAATGGCTACTATGTTTATGCGGTCCAGCAAAGGTACGGTGCTGCGTACGATATTGCGAACATCTAAGGAGATCATCCCGGCTGATATGAAAAGTACTTGGCTTATAACCGTCAGGTACGTGGACTTACCATCTATAGAACCCGGAAGCACAATGGAAAAGAACAAGCCAAATGCCACGCTTGCGAAGGAACCAACGATGCAAGCCAGCAGTATAAATCCCCATCTGCCGCCGAACTCAACACCCAGCACATAGGTATAAAACAAGAGTGTAACGATAGTAATCATCGACTGGGCAATGGTACAGCTTAGCAGGTTTTCTGTAAATAATCTGATTTTAGGGGTAGGGGCTATGCTTAGCCGCGCCGCTACATCGGTCATATGTGCTTGCAGCTCAAAGCCCGACTTGCAGCCCATACTGCTGCCCATGAAGCAGCCTACCGCCAGCATTACAAAGAAGAAATTGGTTATTGCGCTGATAGGCAGTTCCCGTACTGGGGCATTTATCGGTTCGTAGTGTTCGATGGCGGTTATGGCTTGGGCTAAAAGCTCCGGTCTAAGGGATGTGATATTGGCTATGGTGGTGACACGTATTAAAAACTCATTAGTAATAGTTTCCAGTATACTTTGACGAACCCCTCCACCCATTAGCATGAGTTCAATGCTGTTTCCCAATATCACAACACCGGCTACTTCCCCGCTGCGAAGCATTTCAGCAGCTGTTGCATAATCTGTATGGATACCTTGCAGCAGCTCTTCTTCTTCCAAATTGCTCACTACTTCAACGAAGGAACGGGTTATGTTGTTAAGCGGCCTTGTTTCCACCAAAGCAATCGGAATAGGCCCAAGTTCAAACTCTACACCACCGAATGCAAAGAAAAATATAATACCCATAACCAGTGGAAAAGCGATACCCCAGAACAGATTCTCCTTAGTACGGAGCAGTTGAATCAGATTGTATTTTAATCGCATGGCTAATCCCTCAAATCCTTGCCGGTGATTTCTAAAAATACATCGTTTAGTGTTGGCAATTCGGAAAGGACGCGCCCATAGGAAATGCCTGCTTGGCTAAAATGTGCCAGCACTTCGGATAAGTTGTTTTTACCCTGGGTTAGGCGCAATGTTAGTATTTCGTTATCATAGTCCACAGTAAATACATTGGGGAGGGCTCGTATAGGTGCCAGCTGTTCTTGGTTTAGACCCAAAACATCCATACGGATGGTTTCGCCGGTTTTTATCATGCGTTTTAGTGATTCCTTGGTGCCTTCGGCTAAATTGCGTCCCTTATCCATGATAATAATGCGAGAGCAAATTTGCTCCACTTCCTCCATGTAATGTGAGGTGTATATAATCGTGGCACCATTTTTATTCAGTTCCTGTATGCCGCTTAGGATATGATTGCGGCTTTGCGGGTCTACAGCTACGGTAGGCTCGTCAAATATAATCAGTTTAGGCTTATGGGCTATGCCGCAGGCGATATGCAAACGCCTAAGTAAGCCCCCGGACAGTTTAGCGGGCAAAAGTTTAACTTGATCTTCCAAGGACACAAAGGCAAGTGCTTCTGCCACATAGCGCTTCCTTTTAGCGGTATCTTTAATATACAGGCCGCAGAAATAGTCGATGTTTTCGTATACGGTAAGGGCATCAAATACGGCTACGTTCTGCATTACTACGCCTATTTCCTGTTTTACATCGTAGCGGCTTGGGCTCATGGGCTGGCCGAACAAGGAGATATCCCCTTTGTCGTACTTGAGCAAAGACAACATGCAATTGATGGTAGTGGTTTTGCCAGAGCCATTTGGCCCGAGTAAGCCCAATATTTCGCCATCCGCTATGTTCATATTGAAGTGGTCTACGGCCAATACATCCTTGTAGCGTTTCACCAGATTGTTGATGGCTACCACCATGTTTATCGCCTTCTTCCGAATTGGTTTATAGTTATAGTATGATGCACCGCGCAGGGAAAGGCAATTGTCAAATGTAATGGGGTAGGATGCAGCCCTGACTAGTAAAAATCCAAAAACACGCAACAAGAAGCCAAAACAGGGAAAGGGATATAGCGTAAATCTTAAAAAATCAAGAACGGGAGCTAAAAGGCCGCAAAAATTTCTGCCCCT
>Ga0131853_10019132_pt1 | contig 12462 bp, 6 predicted proteins | sample TergutLab28metaG_FD_92764 | JGI IMG/M metagenome (GOLD analysis project Ga0131853, IMG submission 92764) | Labiotermes labralis P1 segment gut microbial communities from Petit-Saut dam, French Guiana - Lab288 P1 (version 2) (version 2) | ecosystem: Host-associated > Arthropoda: Insects >...
CGCAGCCATTAATTACATTTTTTTTTCCTCCCTTTTTGGTTTTTCCCCCCTCCTTCTTCTTCCTTCTTTTTTTTTTTTTTTTTTTTTTTGCCCTTTGGGTTTTGTAAGTGGACTGTCTTATCTTTCATCCAATTTTCGTGTTGTTTTCAATATAGTAGACTTTTTTTTTCTTGTAATGCATTATTACTTTTAAATAGGTGCGTTTTAATTGACAGGCATATTCTCTCCTGTAAAGTTCTTGTAGCAGTGACCTATGAAATGTACAATCACAGCCTGTGTTCCTTCTTTCTCTCTTTTCCTCATAATTGAAACTACACTTTAAAAAAAACGTTACCTGGCTCAGCTGTTGTAATATATGTGATAGTCGTAGCTCGTCGCTTACTCGTCAAACAGTTAATATTGTGTTTAATAGGTTTTTGTACGTGTTGTTCCTTCTGTACCTGCCTCTAAATGGTTAGGTATTTTATATCCCGTGTATGTAGTATTGGATAATTGTGCAATAATATCGTAGTTTGTAGCTATTTTAATTCGTCGGTGTTTTCTTCGAATACCAATTCCTTTAATTTTCTTTATGAAATTTTTATAACATATGAAATGATCACTCGATTTACCACCATAACTGTTATGTGTTTATTTTCCAATTGTGCCAGGAAAATTTGGTCGTTGGCGTAGATGAGGCGAATGATGTTGCTGTTTTGAAGTCTTAATTTAATGTTTGTCGCATTTCACAACTCTTATTGAAGTGTTGTGGGGGGGGGGGGGTTGTGCGTTTTTTTCCCCCTCTCGGCGCCATCGCGTATTATTTTTAATTCGTTTTTCTTTCCAGTTTCTTTTACGTTATATTATTTTGCTCGCTTTTCCTACCATAGCAGTTATTTATTCAGGCATTCGCTCGCAGTAGAAAAGTCACATGCCCATTTAGCCCCATTCACTTATGCCCGGGTTGGGGGTAGGCAGGAACAGAAAGAAGACTGTGACGAACTTTCCAGCTTTTGCTTCGTGAAATATTACTTACCTGTGTGAGGCAGTTGATTTAGTTTTTTTTTTCTGTCATATTTTAGCCTATGTATACTGAACACAAGCAAGCGTTCACACCACATTAGCTTCCATCAAATCATGAAAATTTAAAAGTTATCTGCATTGCCAACATAGGGTAAAATAAAAAATGGCAGTTATATATTTAAAATATGACACTCAGTTTCTTGATAACGTGAGTATAGTGCAGCATTTCCCTACAAATGGACTTTTTAAGCAGTTGTCACCTTGTTTTTGTAACAGTGGTAGAGAATATTAAACCTACCATCGTCACTCATACAACACATTTAATAATATGGCTTAGGTTCCACTGTTCCGTCGCTATACAATGTGTATTTTGTATGGAGACATCATAACAATATTGAAATGGCGGTTACATCTTGTGTTGTAATGTGAAGCCTTTACTGCTGTCTGGTCCAGGAGACTGTAATCCTCTGGACACCCGATCTCATCCTCTCGATGTTATTGTTATAGTTTTCGTCTCTTCTCATTTGAATAGGGAACTTCTGCATGCATGGATTTACAGCGGTGTGAGGAATAGAATTAGAGAGGACAGAGATATTATAGTCATCTGATGCTCATTTCGTAAGCTTTTACAATGTAAGAACTGTGCCAGAACGAGTTCCTGGCATGCAGAGTGGGTATTATTGAATTATCCCCATTTGCAGAAACAAAAAGGCTCAAGGGCAGCCCGGGTCTTTTAACGTTTATTCAAGATACTCGTCAGTAATTACACTGGCAAATTTATCCCCGAAATTAGTAATATATTTTCATGTTTATAGTCATCATCATCATCATCATCATCTTCGTCTGTAGACTGTACTGAAATCTTATAGGCTTGACCGTCGGTAGTATCTCTAAATGTTCAAAACATTTGGCCAGTAATCACACTGCATATCCAGTATTCGCACTTAGCGCTATGTGCAGTGATACATGCTAACAGTGTGCATGGACCAATTGCCTCTTAGAGGTGGTTCGTCTTACGTACGGAAAATCCTGCCACCGATATGTTATTCCCATTCCAATTTCCGTAGAACAACTTATGTCTGCGGGTACGGTACCACCCTGGTTTCATCTGACCTCCTGTATGCTCCTTAACACGTAGTCTTCTCGCCTTACTCTCATTCTCCTGGAAATGCTTTCAGTCAACATGACGTACCGCATAATTTGAAGGTACGAATATCACGTGCATAAGAATTATATTTAAAAATTTTAGACGAGCACTGGGAACTGTTTAGAAAGAAGTAGGAAGGGCGAAACAAGTTAGTACCGGAAGAATAACATAATATGTTTTTCTGTTTGCATTTTTATAATTATTACATTTACAGAAATAAAACAGCCAAAAAAAAAGTAATGTAATGCCTAAAGGGCGTTTGTGCACGCAAACTGACTTCTGTACTCAGCGTAATAACAACTTTAACTACAGCGCGTCGGTGTGGACGAAACGGAACCTCGAATAATCGAGGTTCGAAGAATCGAGACTGCAGTGTATTTATTATTCCTTTTAAGATGGAATTAGTGCAGGTTACTTTGCTTTGTTTCACGCTAAATAAATTAAAAATCCTGTATCATATTGTAAAACTTTGTAGCTTGAGTAATGGAACTTATGATTACAATTATATTTATTGTAAAAGCCTTGTATTGCAAGGAGTGCTGTTGAAATAACATCTGTTTCTTTCCATAACGTTTGGGCTTCAGTGGCTACAGGGATGAAATATATGAGAAAAACAGAAGGATACACTTGGATAGATCATAAAACAAACACGGAAATTGCAAAAGAAATAAATATAACCCCTGTGTTGAACAAAATAGAGGAACACAGAAGAAATTGTTTGCAACTTATCAACAGAAAGCCTCGTCATGGATTACAAGGGATAATAAAGAACTACTGACCAAAAAGCACAAGGAACCAGGGGAGACCATTAAAGACTTCTGAATGTGTGAAACCGGAACAGGTCAACCAGTGTCCCAACTGCATGTTCGCTCGATCGATTGTAATTATAATAATTAGTATTATTATTATGGCGATGGATGTTGCTTTTTCTGTTTAATTACAAGAACAAATTTTCAAGTCAGCTTTTCATTCTTAATTGCTTCGTGTCTTCTGTGAACGGAGTTTTGTTTCAAATAGGCTGGTAAGTAAGTCTATTCGTCTTCATTTTTCTGATTTAGTAGAATCTTATATAGAAGGCGTATTTAGCTGTGTATCTTATTTATTTATTTGGCCGACATTTTGTTCGATTTTGCTCGTATATATGATGAGGAGCAGATGGTTTTGACTCTCCCTCTATTTCTTCCCTCTTTCACCTCCCCCATGCTTTCTCCCCGCCGTATCTCAAAAGTAATATTAAATTTTTATAAGAAGGATAAAAAAAGAAAAATAGAAAATTCTTTTTCAGAGTAATATAGGTTTATGGCTTCCATCTGTAAGATTACTTTAGACGTTTCGAAAGAAAGTGGACTTTTCTATGGGATGACTTGATGGAGGTAGTGGGATGAGAGTGAATCCGGAAGAGAAAGAGAGAATGAAAGGAATAGTAGAAAAGAGAAGTTTTTTTCTCTGTCGTCTTTTTTATTCCGTTTTACTTTAAGAGTATTTTTGTGCTAAAAGCACTTGTTATCAGATCCGCTCAGGTATTGTTACATTCACACCAACATATAACGCCACACAGTTCATAATATCCGTGAAACAATGATTATACTCCAAAACTGTATAGGCCTATTACAAAAGCGAAATGGCGTATTCATTTCGCCTAGGCTTCATTTCAAATCATTATTTCCTTTTGGGGTTATTGTTTTCGTGTCTGTAGAAACTTGTTCCCTTCCGTGTTGAGTATATTATTCTTCCTCCCCTCTCTACCAACCAGCACTACTAACTCAAACATTCCCCAGGAAGTTGATACAATGGAACGTACATAATCACAACATTATAGTTGTATATTCTGCAGCGAAGAGCTGTATGTAATCCATTCACCACAGTTTCTTGCAATACGATCACATCTTTGAGCCCACAAGTGGATAGACATACTGTTTGTTACATAGCCCTGTCACTTAATAATTAACGTGCCTATATAGTTACCCGGGGGGACCGCGGTGGCACAGTGGTTAAGGTGCTGTGCCACAAATCGGAAGGTCGCTGGTTCGATCCCAGATAGTGTCATTGGAATTTTTCATTGACATAAAATCCCTCCGATCACACTATGGCCCTGGGATCGACTCAGCCTCTAACAGAAATGAGTACCAGGAGCATTTCCTGGGGGTAAAGGCGGCCGGTGCGTAAGGCTGACAACCTTACCACCATCCTGTGCCGTTGTAATGAAAACAGGGAACGTTAACTTCCTGGAACCCTCTGGGCCACTCCAGGCCTGTAATGGGACTGATTTTTATTAATACTTACCCGTATCTTCAAGTGATAACTTTAACCTTTTGACGCCTAATGTCAACTATAGTGGTCGTGCCGCACCGCTAACCTCTAAAGTTGTATTTTATATATTTATTCAACAAATATAGGTACTGAATATTTTAAACATGGTATATAATCTCCGTTTTTTTCCTTTCAAAATGCAGTTTGTTTCATAATCCTAACGTATTTGGTTCCTGTATTATTCACATTTTATGTACAGGGTGTGCTAAAATTTAAAAAAAATAATTCCGGCGCCAAAAGGTTAAATAAGCCCCCTAGATAAACGTGCCAGTTGTGGACCTTGTAGTAATGTGAATGACATGTCACGTGGTCCACGTGTATTGAGTTTTTCGCTTTACCAATCTGCCTCTGCCGATAATACAAAACTGCACTGAATCGCAACTACATGTGGCCAGGAGTTATATTTTCATGTAACGGACCGATGTCTGAGCCCTGACAATATTAGTTTTAACAAGCGTGAAGTCAGTGTAAACTGTGTTAATTATTTTTAGCATTCAGCTTATCGAATACGACTGTTTTTGTTTCCTGTTGTTAAGAGGGGGCTGCTTTCATGCGCAAAGCAGCGAATATGACTCTACGACTATTTAGGAACAGACCCGTATTCTCCTGCTTAGTTCCTCGCTCTTTACGGTCTGTTTCTTTAATCAGTCATTCTCTTGATACTTCTTTTTAATCTTAACTTTTTCGAAACTCACCAGATCTGCTTGCCACCATATTTTATCGATTCTCTTATGTAGTCCCCCCCCCCCAACACCCACATTTCAAAATTCTTAAATCATGCGTCCTTTTTTTGGATTGTGCCTAACAATCGATGTCAAAAAATTATATTGTATTACCAAAGAACACTGAAAATCTTCGCGTCCATAACACTCGTCTTGGGACGGAAAGCACAACGATAGCAACCAAGAAGTTGGATTTGAACTTATTTCTGAACGGGTAGTTCCGAGCAGAAGTCATAATTCTGCTTCCCGGTTGCGAAAATTTCTGGTCTTACGTGTTTATTAGTAATATTATTATTGTATTTCATTTTTGGGAAGAACCAGTTTTTTAAATACATATTCCGGCGCATTAAATTTGTCGGGTATGGGCTCAGCACTTTTAATGTCTGTGCCCTTTTTGCTGGTTGACGTATGTGTGTGTGTACATGTATATGTCTGTCTGTCTGTGTACCGTGTGGAAATGCCTGTGATGTGTCTGTATAACAGATTTCACCCATCGAGCTGAAGTGCGTAATTACTTACCGCCACAAATCTGAAAGTTAAAGAAACTATTCCCAGGCTCGTCTCTTGTTATTTTACATTTTTTTAAAATGTGTTTCGAACAGCAGGTTAAGTGTTTTTCTAAACTGTTACCATAGACTAACTACTTACGGCTCTGAACGTAAATGCCACTAGTGTCGCTCCCACCAAACAAGTCTGCCAGTCCACCATCCTATTACTAATTTCCGGAAATTAAATGTGCGTTACTACTCTTATTTCGGCTTCGGGGTTGTTTAAAGTCAATCAGCTGGTTAAAGAGCAGAAGTGGGAAACACAGACAGCATAGCCATCTAGAGATACTACCTTAATCGTTTTAGGAGAGTCAAGGAGGCAAAGAAATAAGAAATGGACAGAACTAGAATAAATGTTTGTTTGTGAGTGAGAAATCTGATTGTGTGTAGAGTGGTAGCTTTTGATTAGGCTACAGACTTGCAGCATGTTATGTTCTGTTGTTGTGTGTGGCAATATTAGAATGGTATTTTACAGTTTTATAATGTTGTATAAGATGTAGAGAGTTGAAGATCAGTAGGCCAAGTGTGTATTATATAGACTGACTGTCATTTTAAGCCCGTACAGGAAGCAGATAGGCCTATTGTTTAACAACCATTTACATAATTCCTTGAAATAATACTCATACATGTCATAGGGTCGTTCATATTTCTTATCATGAGAATGACTGATCTTTTTCTTAATTTAGGTCCATGTGGCCATCTATAATTGAAGCTTTTTTTTTCGTCTTTTACTAAATTCCTCTTAGCATTGCGGCGCCATAGTCCTTAGCAATATGAGATAGTGTGTAGTGGAGTGTGAATAGTCCTCGGGAAGGAATTTTAGTAATATGAAAAGCTGGGACGTGCCAAGAATGTGTAATATTGTGCAGAATAGTCGATATCGGGGCTTCGGCCTACGTATGTGCATAGTGCGCAACAAAATGAATGCAAGATTTCCATAGATTATTAACCAGTTTGTATTATGGAATATTAGGAATTTAAACGGTGTGCAGTCGAAAAGTGTTATAAACGAATTGTTTTGTCTTGAGGGCTTCGAATATATTGGTCTTTTCGTATTTATAAGCGAGTACATTTTAAAGCCGGGTACGTATTGCTTGCGGCTTCCAGCTCCAAGTGGTAGCGTGTAATTTTCCCCATTCCAGCTACAGTAACGTATCAGCCGTGTTCTGAATTGCTGACGCCAGCACATTGGCATTAAGTTACAGACCATTTATTTTATGTCTGCGTATTTTATGTTTCCAGAGGTGTAGTAGTTTCATCTGTAATCTGGCAGAGCTAAAAACGCTAGAGTTCGGAATTTGAAAAGAATGATCCATAGATGGCTAATCTCATACAATGAATTCTGGAACTTTTAAAATGAATTTAAACGTTTTAAGTTCCACGCCACTGAAATATCTGCATTTTTATTGCTGTTTTATCTGCATGAATGTGAGAAACGTGACACATCCTGTCGTTGTTATCGTCTTTTGTACAGGACTTGTTTAAACTGGTACACCCATTTTAAAAATCTGGACTTCTATGTGTAACTCTAATACTCTTCTTTGGGTCCTTAGTCGAATTTTAGAAGGGCAATCGATACTGACTTCCCTTAACTTTGTAGTGCCTAATGACAGACTAACTTTGGCAATATTTCGCGGCTGTCCTTCTTTCTGATTATGTGTGAGTTCTGTTTGTGCATAGAATGCATGTCCAGATTTCGTTTGCTGTGTGGATAGAGAGAGAATTCTATCAAGTAAATGTTTGTCACTCTGCTTTAGGAATTTTGTCTCACATTTTTCAATCCGATATGTTATTTAATCAGATTGTTTAAAATTAGTTTCCCTGCTTCACCATATTGCAAAAGGATTTATCAGCTAACGTAATGTTGGTCCTGTCTTGAACTTTGATGACTAGAAGTGAACACGTATTTAGTTTTCTGTGCTTTTACTTCTGTAACATCCTCCTCACCACTGACTAGTAGGACCTCTGACTCTCTTTACAGTGCTAGCTAAAAGCAACAAATGGATATAAGTGTATGAAAATATGTTATAAATATTATACGTGATAGTTAAAACCAACAAGGCACATACCTAGGTAAGTGTATGACAATATATATAGGAAATATATTTTTATACGCTTAGTGCACGACCATGGATCATTTAATATCTTTTTATGGTATTTCAGTTTTCACTCATTAAATCGACATTTTCAGCATAGGCAAGTTTTGTGGCTATACCATAGTCAGTGAGAATACAATGAAGTTCCGAACAGAAATCGTATCCTACTTTCCTGCTTCATAGATTTACATTTTACCCTATCTGTGATTGGTATTAGTGTCTTTTTTTTCTTTTTGTGAAGGCCCGTTACTTCGATACGGATTCCGTATTCATCCAAGTTATGTTCTGTAGGATATAATCTGGATATTTTGCATCGACGCATCAATATAAAACCTTGACACCCTATTACACCTGTACATAATCTATATCTAAGTCTTTGGTCTTCGCAAACGTAAAATCAAACAAGAATAATGGGAAAATAACTTGTTCTGCACTCATTATTATTATTATTATTATTTACTTTTTCGGCTGTAATGGGTCCGTTGTACACCTCTGGATCTAGTGACATTTCAAGGGGGAATATCGAAGTACTTAGAGAAGAACATGCCCCGTTGTCATGTGGACTGCCCAGGGAGCGAACAGAGTGGGTCTTCGGTGGTGAGCAGCCGACTGACTAGTCGCCTAAGATGTGACACTGCCTACTTGTCCAAGGCTAAAGATGCACGCAAATTATGAAAGTTCTTGCAGAGTCTGAACTACGCGCACAGAAATTTGCGAACGATTTATCCGATGTAGCGAAATTTGCCTTTTTCACTGCGTAACGTTATGGAGTGACTTGTTTTTCACCAAGAATAGATATTAGTTCATCAGGAAACACGTGGTAATAAATTTGTACAGTACGACAGTGAACACTGAACACAAACTCTTCTGCCTCGTAAAAAGTGTAATGGGATGCCATATACCAAGTTATACTTCCAGTAACATATATACTGTTAGCCATTAGGATGCATTTGTGTGTGACAGCGTATATGTAGACTGTATTTTTTAAACACTTTTTGTTTTATGCATCCAGAGTTTAAGGTTTATGATACTTGTTGGGTGTGGTTATAAAAGTGAAGCTTTGCAAAACTGATGCACGTGAAATTTGCGCATATGTTAGTGTAGCCTAGTATATTGTAAGAATTACAACCTTAGGCCTACTTGAGTTTGTCAAATGTTTGCCTGGCAGAGAATTTCTCAGGATGTTTGGAATTTGAAGTGAGTTTTACGCAGTGTTGAGATGTAATCGATTAAGCCTCTTCATAAATTTAAAAATGTAAGTAATACTCATTGACTAAACCATCTTTTTTACATTTAGATTAATTTCTGTGTAGACATAGTTCAGTCATTTTTTCTGTAGAGTGTCATAATATTTATGATTGTTTTGTTGGACTTTTATTTGTTCTCATACATACTTATGGGTGAACACGGTCAATTTGTTTTCATTCAACGCATGGAGAAACGAATTTAGCGCACACAGGCCCCTTCATAGTTTGATTCCTTGTCTGGCAGCGTTGTTAAAAACCCATAAATGGACCTAAAGAAATCTCTGTCGTCCCATTTCTGAATCGATAAGCAAGGGTGTATGTCATGTAATGAGGACCCTTGAGGTAGGTAGCTCTTCCGTATAAGATTTTTATGAGCATTTGGTAGTTATTCACCCGGTAGAGAAATCACCTTTATATGGAGATTTGAAACCCGTCACCTTGGTCACTGTGGCCCATTTCTGAGACCGTGGCTAGCTTTTGCGAACGCAGTAATGAAACATGGGGTTTGTAAAAGATGGCGTTTGTTTTGTCCGTCTCACTACCTGTCGGCGTCTGAGGAATCTTGCTTAATAATGGTGTCCCCATTAAATTCCATGGTTGTAATGTAATGGCTTACTAATTTTGTATATAGGCCTATCGAATTCTTGTTTCCGAATGATTTTGCTCAGTCTGTCCTGAAAGTGTGTGATACATTGCACTGTATCGCCGTAAAGCCTCCACGACCACTCGTTAATACTTCCATTTTCCTCATACTTAGTTTCTTTATTTTCTTTGTCATCGCCAGCTGTTAAGATCGGTTTTATTGTGTTTTACAGTGGTAGAAATATTTCATCTCTCTAGTCCATTTTAAATCTGCAGTGGATTTGTTTACTTTCCTCTCTTCCTCTTCGTGCTGTTCAGATCACATTAAAGATTGGCGAGTTTGGGGTAGCATGATGCTTCACCATTGCCATAAGCAGACAGATAACTAAGATATGGTCCGCAGCTTGTTCTACATCATTTCTTGTCTTCAGGAGCATATGCCTTTTGCGCGAAGAGAATTCTGTTCTGTAAACGGGGATATCCAAACAAGTATGAGCGTTGAATTGTTCCATAATATACGTGTATATCCCGTTTTACTGAAAATATGTAACGGTATGATCAGTAATTGGAACATGAACTTGGAAGTTACGTGCAAAGAAAGATGAGTGAGTAACCTGTTTTAGTCTTTTAACGACGCTGTTCATCTCTGTTGATTATGCAGGGTAGAAAGATTATTAATGAGTGTTTAAGAAAGCAAAGCACGGAATACACGTTATTGTCGTCTGCAACAACTTAAAATTAACTTATGCAGGCTTAATTGTGCGTCTATATATGGCTAAACTAGTGATGTGTGTCAACATGTCTGCAATCTTAAGACCTTTACGTTGACGTACGTAAGTGTGAAAGGACTCCTTCCTGCATCCATACAAGAACTTGTCCTGTTTGTGAAATTAGGTTCGTACCAAAATATGCTGTTTACCATTGTTTAATACAGCATAACGTGAGTCAGATCACAAATCGCATCGCAAGCATTCTCTGAAATCTTGAATGAAGCAGTCTGTGACTTGCTCTAAAATTTGCTCTTGCATTTTTCTAGAGAATGAAGGAAACCACTAGAGACGGCCGCCAGAAATTTCCTAGTCGTCAGGTCACGTCGGAAATTTTTGCCAATAGAGCATCCTTTTCAGATATTCCTTTGTCTGCTCGTAACACGGTACTGAAAAACAACGTTCATTGCCTCTAAAAGATGTTCTGTTTTAAAATAAAGTAACAAGTCATTCGACATACTGCCTAATGTAGGCAATAAAATATGATGTCTGTCTGTGTGCGTGTGTCTGTGTCAGCCATAACTCAGCAGAGAATAGAGATCAAGCGTAAAATTACGTCTGAAGTTTTGGGTTGATATGGGGTTGTGCTATCCCAAAAATAATCAGTATCAGTCCACGGGAGACTTCGGGCCACAGACACATGACAGCCGTCGAGTGTTTGTGGCTCACTTTGATGCCACGGTTGTCATTGTTTCTGTGTTGTCTGTGAGGTGTGAGCATAGACTAAAAAAAAAAATTGAGTATTAAAAGATGGAAACAGATGAGAATCGAGCACGAAGTCGGTCTGTTCGAGGCAGGTGGTGTTGTAGGCTGTTAGGATAGCCGAGCAGGTAAAAGCGGGACGTACCTGCTATTCAGGGTGCGCACACTGCCCTGTCCCTCATATTCAGTAATTTCTTCCAACAAATTACATAACATGGTTCTTCATAAGTCTGTGGTTGAAAACGCGTAGTCATGTACTTCTTATAAATACTTAGGTGTATGTACGTGTATTTAGTTCAAGTCTCTGCTTTTGGTACATTATCTCCTACTCGCTATTTCTGTTGTTCTAATTACAGAGTTCAGATCAAACGAGTCACTCCACACGGGTCTTGCTCAAATATTTCCTATTAGTAAATGTACTAAACCGTTCGATGCATGCAGTGTAATCCGGTTTTTACAGTAACATCGGTTATTCGGATAATCCGTTTTCGATTATTGCCGGTTTCTGTGTGGTGTTTCTTTAACCCTCTAAACACCCAGTTAAATCCCATCTGCCTTATGCTGACATTAGTAGGATCTCACCATATTTTCCACGTTAGCGGGTTAAGGGTTAAGTTGACCTGCTAATGTCTCACGAGTGTTCTGAGCAGTGAGAAAAGCTGAGAAAAAAAAATGTTGTAGAAAGGCACGTTATTCATGTCTACTCCCGATGACCAGGCAAGGAGTCATCCGAGTAAAAACTGTTTCATACAAGGGACACGAAAATCTGTACATTCTTTCTAAGTACGATTTAAAATGATATTAAAACATGATAATGCATTCCTTGGTGTTAGGGCATTGTGTTGTATTTTGTCCGGTGTTTAGCTTGTATGGTCGCAGTTTGGTCGTCCCTCGAACAGGGGGATGTATTGCCCGATTATCAACACGGAATTGCCCTGTCTTCCCTCGTGTTGGTGAAGTGTCGTTTGCCCGTTTCTTTACTGTGCGAATGCCAATATTTTTATTCCTTATGCATTTTTATTGTTGTGGAACCCCAGGAAGGTACATCACTAGTGTTACAGGATTGGATCCAGTGTTATATATTTTTACACGAGCCCAGGCCTGAAGAGTGTTCCTTTGCAGTGCATGTTAATTCACAGCATCACTTCGACCGCTGTCGCAAGAAGTAAATATAGTCACAGATCTTAAAAATTTCTGTCCGTAGGCTATTAAGGAATACTTACTTACTTACTCCATGGTGCAGAGTCCTTCTTGAGAAGCTAACTGGTTTGCAGCTAGTCAAGAAATTCCCCGCATTTCACGGAACCCGAAGGTTCGTTACCGCACTCACAAGCGTCCG
>Ga0131853_10019133_pt1 | contig 12460 bp, 6 predicted proteins | sample TergutLab28metaG_FD_92764 | JGI IMG/M metagenome (GOLD analysis project Ga0131853, IMG submission 92764) | Labiotermes labralis P1 segment gut microbial communities from Petit-Saut dam, French Guiana - Lab288 P1 (version 2) (version 2) | ecosystem: Host-associated > Arthropoda: Insects >...
AACACGAACACAAACACGAACACAAACACGAACACAAACACGAACACAAACACGAACATACTAAACCTGAGTTATTGATACGGATTTTTTTTGTAATTTTGAAGAATCTGAGGGATTTTGAGAAAAAAGTTACGGATTCTGTTTATCTCCTGAAGGTATTTCTTCCACCTACTTACATTCTGTCAGTATCCGATTGGTAGAGTACTTTCTATATCCTATATTTGCAGTCATCCAACGAAAGACGTATTGAGTATAAGAGACGAATTCGATATTTCAAAGTACGCGAAGAGAACATCACAAGTTTCTGGAAGTTTTCTTCAAGTGCATTCACCGTACCGCTCGTTTGGAAACAGTAGATTTCGCTGCAGCACAGCTGCTCAGAATTCAGTATATCTGGCATGTTTGTGAGGCAGGTGAGGGGTATATGTTTATAACATTTCATTTATTGGTATCTGATAATGGCAGTTTCCAGCATAGCCCTCAGGAATTTCAATGTGCTGTTCTACAAACATGAAAATTTCTTGGATGAGAAATAATTCGGCACAGGTTCTTTTGTTGAAATTAACCAAAGTCTTTACTTTAATCAGAAAAAATTTCAAAATTATTAAACATATTATTTATCGATAAAAACAATATAAGACAGGAAATTGATAAGGAACTCTTTATTTTACGCTGCCTCATACACAAATTGGCTTCCGACGTTTGTGAGCCTGTATGGTGTACCAAAACTTTGGGAAATGATCAACCAGTAAAGCGGTGCTATACGCCAGAAGAAAGCAATCCTTAGCTACAGTGCAGTGAGGAACTCAAAAGTCGCAAAAGTTATACGCTTCTACGGTCGGGACGGACATTCTGTGCTACCGACAGCAGTCATTCTCAGAAGCTATTGGCCTGAATCAGTCTTACACGCATTAGATTCGCAGCAGTAACCGAATTCCTCGCAGCAGTGAGAACAAGGTCGCATGCAACTTAAACACTTTATGCGTACTCCGTAAGAATCGAGACTTGTCGAAATTGAATTAAACAAAAAGGAAGCAGGAAGACAAGAGGAAACGGAAATCGAACAGCAAGCATTTACGGAAAGCAACTGGTACAGTGATGGTAATACTCTTTGCTACGTTCGTAGCAACATTAAGACAGCGCACCTTCATTCAAGTCATTACATTAACACACTGCGTGGGAAGCAGTGGCAGATATAACCCAAGTGTCGTCATGTAGCAAGACAGTAGTTCTAAGGTATATTACATTCGGCATCTGGGACTGAAATAATTAAGCCATACTGCAGAATAATATGAAATTTCAGTAGTGTGTAGTTTAAAGGCGAGCTCAGTAATTGAAGATTAAACAACGTCGAATTATTCCAAGACAGTGAACTATGAACTTTAAAGTTATGAGGCTAAGTCTATTCTCAGTATTTCGGAAGTTTCGCTACAGAACGACGAAGATCACACAATACTCGGTCAGCATAATAGCAGCCCCGATCTAGTTTTGTCTCGAAAATACCTCGAATACAAATTAGAAAATTTACAGCTTCAGGCGACATTTGGAGTAATCTATTGTAGGACCACTAGTTATCTGGACAATGTCCATCGTCTAGTGTTCCTAAAAGAGCATAAGGTTTGGATAGTGTATATACCTCGCATACCGTTCTTAGGTGAAAGATCGCAAGTTCTAGAGACTTACCATATTTCTACGTGTCTGGCCAAATTTTGCACATGCGTCTATAAGCTATCAGTTGTAGACAAAAATATTCACTTTCCGAAAGGTCGTGTTCTAGCTGTGTTAGGCGATGGATAAATCCCACAAACAAATAATCCTACGTACAGTACATCGCTGTCAGAAACGGCAGAGAACATGGTGACATTTTTTCTCAAGGATCGACAGCCCTTGTGGCCTAGGCCTCATCTATGTGTTTTCGAGATCATACTCAGACACTTCACATTGGGTAGGAAGCCTCTGGACGGGTGGTCGACCCGTCGCAGAAACCTCTGACAACACACAATAATCACCAGAAAAAGACATCCGTGCCCCCGGCGGGATTCGAACAAGCATTTTCTGCAAAGCGGACGGCCGTAGACCCGTGCCTTAGACCGCACGGCCACTGGGATCGGCAGTCATGTGCATATAGCAGCAGGAAATAGTCACCCGACTGGAAGTGTCTTAATCAAAAACCTAAAGTAAAACTTTTTATAATTACGTCAAATGTAAAAGTAATCTCCCAATCAACAGAGGTCTAACTGGTTACAAGGACGCCAAATGACTTAATTAATTATTAAATTAAGCCTTTAGTGTATTGTTTTACTCAATTAAACACCACAAACTGACCCAATTTGACCCCAACCCCACTAAACATTCAACAACCTAAACATAAATAGACTCATTTACCAGACCGTATACTGTTTTGTCCTTTGAGAAAGCCTGATGCCTCCTGAGTTTACGTTCCCAAAATTTTTAAACGCCCAGTCAGCCTAGCGCCTCCCCAGCCGGAAAGTATACACGCTCAACTACCAGAATGTAAGGTGTCATGTAATCCTGAAGCCAATACAATTTTGCCACTTTGAATTTGCCACACAGCCTAACGCCTTAACAAGCCCTCTTCATTTACGAGACAACACAGTGTCGAATCCGGCTGAAACAAAAACATAAATATTGGAGCCTTTTTTAAACTTATATAGCCCTCCAGTTTTTAATTTTACCATTTAAGAATTGATTATATTTTTAAACATTAATTAGCCTAAGGTTATTTAAAATACAGGCTCTTCTTTACTACTATTTACAGAAAACGTAAGGTTGAATAAAGCTCACCATTGATATGTATAGGCAGGTAGGTAGGTAGGTAGGTAGTAGGTAGGTCGGTGAGTTATTGAGTGGGTAGGTAGGTAGGTAGGTAGGTAGGTAGGTAGGTAGGTAGGTAGTAGGTAGGTGGGTGAGTTATTGAGTGGGTGGGTAGGTAGGTAGTAGGTAGGTGGGTGAGTTATTGAGTGGGTGGGTAGGTAGGTAGGTAGTTAGGTAGGTAGGTAGGTAGGTATGTAGGTAGGTAGGTGGGTAGGTAGGTAGAAAAACTGTTGAAAACGGGTGGATGAACGGTCATACACTGGACCCAGATCCAAAACTTGTGTGTTACTTCTTGTGAAATACGAATTTCCTATGAAATAATGTGAAACACGTAGACCATTAGGATACTTAAACCACATTACACAAACGTCACCTATCCCATTGGTAAAATGTACAGTAAAATCCGCCATAATTTACTTTTTTGTCTAGTAGATTTACAAAAATTTGTCGAAATGAAAATCGCGGGGTTCAGTGCACAACACACAACACTGTGATACCCTCTAAAACTGTCAAATTGGCAAACCATTAACAGTGTAGGTTACAAACTGGTTCACTTACTTTTGAGCCACCTTTTATTTTTAGTTAGGCGCCAACTTTCCGTGTTATCAGCAATTTTTAAGAAAGCAATTAGAACTTCTTTTGAAACCGATGGCGTCGATAAAGAATGTAAGTTCGACGTTTCGGAAAATTCATTCTATGATCACACGGTGGACAGCTGAAAAGGTTAAGCTGCCTGTGTCCACACCACGAAGGCGTATAAGAGGAGCAGAGGTGCAACCCCACTTATTATTGCCCTCCACACTGGCTGAAGGTAAATAGTCAACTTCTGAGCTCCACCGCTTTATCCACGGGAAGAAAACTCGACACCAATTGGATAAGAGGCCGAGACGGCCCCAGGGCCAGACTGGAAGTTATAGAGAACAGAATTACTTCCTGCCCGCTGCCGAAAATCTACTCAGATCTTCCAACCCGTCCTAGATGTAGCAGTTGCCATTTTCCGTTTACTTACTCATTGCGGTCACTTCATAAAAGAAGTAAAAATTCATAGAAGGCCGTTTCCATCCGTAGCCCACGGATTTATAGCCACATTTACATACGTCATAAAGGTTGTTAGTACTTTCTGTTTCACGTATCTTAGTACAGCAGCTGAATGAGTTAGATAGAACCCGTACATTCCGGTACTTGTATTCCCTATTGTTTGTTCATGGACTAAACAGACATTTTTAGCGTGAGAATACCTGCACTGTAGTTCCGAGTGACATTATTAATGCTTCAATAGGACAGTCCGACAATTGTTGTCACCCACAGCTGACCCAAGTGGTCACACGGCAAAAGCCACTTGACGAGAAATAAATATTTTCTAACCTACACAGAAAATCGAAAACAATATGTAGATGGTTCTCTGCCATTATACCAGTTAAACACATTTATGTTCATTGCTGAATATGCAAGGTTTAAATGCAATACATGTGTGCGGCACAAGAGTTACTTAAGATGAAAGCACACACACACACACATATATATATATATATATATACACGGTAATGAACAACATAAACATGTCTACGTATGAAGAAGGTGCAGTGACACATCTCTTCCAAACTCAGTATCAAATTCCTCTCTCTAATTGGTCCGTATCACTAAAGATTCCGAACCGTGAATAGCAGGTTTTTGGAACCCAAGGATTTAGAAAACACGAGGGTGAACAACCTTATAAGCCTAGTGGCTAACACAAGGCTTGCCATAGCTCCTAACTCCATTCAAACAGCAGCGAGATACAAAGGAACTAATAATATCTACGTGTCGTTAGGGTCCGTAATGGAAACATTCGCCTTTCCGTACTATTATTTTCGCCGCCGCCGCCACCACTACCACCACCACCACCACCACCACCACAACAACAACCGCCATCACTACCACAACCAGCACCACCGCCACGCAACCGCCAACGCCACTGCCATTGCCACGGCCACCGCCGTCACCACCACCACCACCACCACCATCACAATCACCACCACCACCACCACCACCACCACCATCACAATCACCACCACCACCATCACACCATCACAATCACCACCACCACCACCACCATCATCATCACAATCACCACCGCTACTACTACTACTACTACTACTACTGCTACTACTAAAACCACCACCACCACCACCACCACCTATATCAACAGAAACGATATTGGGAAATTGGAGTAGCTTTTTAGTAATGACATCGACATATGGACTGTAACTGAGACAGGTAAACAAACTGTCACATCTGCATTAGATTAGAAGTTGACAGCATATCAGGAGTTATCAAATCGCATCAGATAGAGCTGGACGAATCGCCCGAAACGAATGGACATAAATTGACTTCCTTCATCAGCCATCTCAAGGACAGCGGGATATGGACGATTTAGAAAAAAAGATTTGTGAGTAAAGCAATGTAACGACAGTCTCGCTCAAAACGCTGGTCAATTTATACCCTTCCATACTGCGTCCAATCCCAGACGAGAGAGGTAGTATAATGTCGTGGCACTAAATTTTCACCTTAAACTCCGCTAAGAATAAACAAATTTACCTCCCACGATTTCAATAATTATCCATTCTAAGCCCATATTTATATTACTAAAATAATTTTACGCAAAATAAAATAATTGAATAACAGTAATTATTATGGATTTATGACGACACAATTAACCACAACTGTATTCTTGCAATAAGAACCTCACTCTGAAGCTGGCTGGAATACCGGGCGAAACATATTGGTGAGAATATTGTGAATAAAGTACATCACAGAAATATTAAAGTACACTTTTTGGTTAAGTATAAATTTTTGGATCCGATTAATACACGGCAGATGGAACATATTGAAATAGTTGCTAAGTAGTTGAGAAAAATTAGCCAAAGTTCTGTAATTCGATTCTGACGTCGGTGGACAGGTGGGGTGAAAAGTAGTGAAATTTGGAGAGGAGTGTAGACAATGGTACTGACGAGGCACGAACTGAACAGCCGTGGACTATGACACTGTAGGTGAGGGACTACATGTTGCCGTGTGCCGGGAAAATCGAATGATTAGCAATGACGGTGCCTTAACTGAAATAAACGCAGTTTTGGAAATAATAGGTACAAAAATAACTGATGACTGAATCACCAACATTTTATCCTGATAAAACCAGTAAGCACGCATACCGATGGAAAAAACCCGGCGACACCAAAAGGAATTTCGAAGAAAATGTGCACATGTAAACATAATGTAAACATAATGTAAAAAATGAGATAGAAGTTCCTAATTTAATACCGTTCCGAAGCTACCACACTTTGTAAGGTAAAGGTCTATATTTCAAATCAAATCATTTCATTTTATGTTGTTGCCAGCGAAAACTTTGAAACTATCATGTGGATAAGTCAAGTCTTTGTCACACAAAATCTAGCGGTTCTTAAATATATTCATTATATCTCTTACATTATACAGTCACTCTTCGCTAGGTTACTAGTTTCAGCCTAACATCCAGACCATCACCAGAACTACATAATCTCTAGAACTTCACGAAAAAGCCATAGGAGATTCTATATATTATTGTGGAATACAGATCTCTTTCCCATTATAAAAACGACATAAATCACGGCGGTAGCCACTGGGCAGGAAGCTGGGTGTGCCTCACTCAAGGGGTGGACACAGTGACGAGAGAAAATTCTCTGCTCACGCCAGGAAACGCATCCCGATTCTCTGGTTTTACCAGACCAGTACAATGACTACACTGCACCGAGTTTCCCGACTAGCAAAGGACAAGACAGACAAACATAAATATTACTTCATCTGTTACTCATACGGTGCTGAAATAATTGAAACTTATGAAGGGCGAGGTATGGCACACCTGAGTATGTGGAATCATGATGAATTCCTTGGAAATGGAAGCGACATGTAGATGCAGAGGGAAGGATAATGCAAAGATTAATATCACTGAAAGTACGGAATCAAACTAATTGGACTGATTTTATTAATACTGGGTTTAATGGAGGATGTTGACACTGCAAATATTGAAAGATGTCATTTATGTGATTCCGTTACTTAGTACCAACCAGTCTAGGAGGTTTCTGTTATTAAAGAACGGTGTCCACGACCACGAATTGACTGTTTTCAGTAAGAAATTTGTAGACATTGTTAAAGAAGCACGATGTTAAATTTTGGACTAGATTCACATTGATCAGATTAGGGACCGGTTTTTGGTTCTTGCAAGCTCGGTAATGAATCTTCATATTACATAAGAGTCAAGAATTACTTGGGTAGGTGATATGGGAATCACCTACTCAGAAACTGTTATACTCCATGACTTTCGTCGGTGTTTGGCGTCAGGTACTTCCCTCTTCAGTGTCCAGCAATAGTATGCCAATATTCTTGAGGCCCACTTGTCTTGGTACCGCTTTTCCATAGTCATATAGTCGTGACGAAATCGTTCACCGTGTTCGTCACTGACTTTGCCAAGATTTTCTGGAAAAAAATAAAAGTGTGATTCTAGAAAGAGGATTTTCAGACTCATATTGCATCCCATAGCTTTGTGCGCAGTCAACAGGTCCTGCACAACATCCTGATAGCTCGCTGCTTTGTGATTTCCTAAGAAGTCCTTGCAAATCCTCTTAAATGACAACCATGCATTTCTTTTAGTCTCATTCAGGTCTTCATCGAACTGTTGTCTTGCATAAGTTCCCTGATCTGGGCTCCTATAAATATACCTTCCTTGATTTTTGCGTTACTCACATTTGGGATCATGTTCATCACATATTCGAATCCACGGCTGGCTTTGTCCGCACCGTTCACAAAGTTTTTCATGAGGCCCAGCTTTAGGTGCAAAGTGAGCAGGTAAATTTTCTTCGGAAGAAGAAGAGGAAGATTGACGACATTTTTCCTCCCTGGCGTCATTGATGTTCGTTTAGGCCACAGTTTATTTATATAGTGATTCTTCTTGTTCCGGCTGTCCCTCTCGCACAGGAAACAGCAGTATATTGTGTATCCGAGTTGCATTCCAAGTAACTGTGCCACAACATAGAGATCACCACATAACTTCCACTTAAATTCGTCATAATTAATCTTCCCCAACAGTATTTTCATGCTTTCATAAATTTCCTTCGTGTTGGCTGCATGAACTAAAGAAATGGATGCGAATCTATTTCCGTTGTGGAGTAGAACCACCTTCAAGCTCACTTTTGACGAAACAATGAACAAGCGCCACTGATCTGGATTATATTCATGGCGAAGAACTTCCATAACGGAACAAACATCATTGCAAAACACGACACCATCTTCCTGGGAGAAAAAAAATTCTTGCATTCTTCATGGCGCCCACGGTAAAAACGCACCTTAGTGTCCAGGCGCAGAAGATTACAGCCTTTTAACCTGGAGCGAAAAGTGTGGGTGACAGAGAAATTCTGAAAACATCTTTGAATTCATCGTCCAAAAATACACCAGAAACAAACATTTTCCCTCAGGGGACAAAATCTTTGTTGACCAGTGTAATATGCGTTTGCTACAGAGACCACGTGGTGGCGGGTTGGCCTGGAGTTAAATACAGTGACATGTCGGGAAGAATAACTGAGAAAACGGTTGTATTCTGTTGTCAAAATTACTAACAGAGCATCTTCGGGAAAGGATTAAGGGAAATATGACAGAGCATGTTCGTGTTTGACGGTTACATTCGAGTCAAACCAAGATTCCCCATATACAATTTGGACGAACTGCAGTTCAGTGAAACGCGGCCTATAGAACAAAACCACCATTGTTGTTCATGTATTATTATTATTATTATTATCATTATCATTATTAAATTGCCTTGTTTTCTATATCTCTGCGTTTTATTTTGTATTTATTGCAGGTATAATAATATTTGCCGGTCCCAGTGGCCGCGCGGTCTAAGGCGTAGGTCTGCGGCCGCTCGTCTGCTGAGATTGTGGGTTCGAATCCCACCGGGGCATGGATATGTGTCTGTTGTGAATGATGTGTCCTGTTAGGTGGAGGTCTCTGCGACGAGCGGATTACTCGTCCAGAGGAGTCATACCGACTATGCTGAGTCGTTGTGTGTGATCTAGAAACCTCATGAATAAGGAGCTCCTGAACCACTTGGGGCTGTTGCGCCAAAAAAAAACATTTTTTTGCAAAGGCACTGAAAGGTGCATTTGTAAAAAAAATGGGCAAGCGAGGAGAGTAACTGCGCTACAAGCCGGAAGACGGCAGAACCGGACATCCACCCATGACGGAAGTACGGCTGGTCTTTTTACTACTGCACCGAGGCCTGCTCCGAGAATCGTTCAAAGAGGCAACGCAGGATCTTTGTCAGGGCGTGAAGCGGCTAGGGTGTGAAGCTGCCCATTCTGCTAAATCTAGAACAAGCGTTAGCTCAAATCTACTTCCCCACACGTTATTACTGTATGACGCTTAGCTGCTTTAACACAGGGAAAAATTTACCTTTTTTGTATGGTTACATAGGATAGAATTTTGAGAACAACACTTCAGAAATCAATTAGATTTCTGATTGATGATAGACAGCATACATGCTGTAAAATAAGCTATGTTTGACATAGTATATAAAACTTGGATTCTTAATTCTTGCGTCGCGACTGAGAGAGAGAATAATCATATTAATCCCCAGGACGGTTTTCAGAAAGACCACCTAAAATAAGAGCAAGTCTTGAAAACTGATTTAGTTGTTTCTACGTTGAATTATGTGGGCTTCGAACGGAGAAGATTTTCATAAAATTAGTAATAAAGTTCAGGTCTTCTGCTATATGACGCCGTGTAAGAAACTCGAACCGAACTGCCATTCGTGTCAAGCAGAATTTTGTATCAGGAACAGATTTAAAATATATTCGCAACAACCTGTTCAGTTAGAAATAGGTTTACCGGCATATAGCAGAGCCGTCTTGAAACAAATCTCGATCGCCAACCTCAACATGCGTTCCTAATCATTATGATCCCATTCTGCATTATAATAAAAAAAAACTTTGATTTGATAACGCTGTGATAAATAACATCAGAATCAGTAAATTTCAAATTACAATAACGCATTTAAGTAAATTAAAAAATTCTAATGTAAGTAGTGGATTTACTCAACTTACAGTAATCAAAATCATAAAGCGATCATACTGTAGGCCAAGAAATTGTTATACCGACATTTCTGTGGCGAATCTTCGACTTGAAGGTGCAGGCAGCAATGCGTGCGAATCACACAGATTACGAGAGCCATATTCGAGAAAATGCACCATAATAACACTGAAAGACCATAAAATCCTAAAATTTTCCACGATTAATTGTCTATCTGCTTTACCTAGAATGATAAAACAAGGGGAAATTTCTCCCCGGGGTTGAATTCAGTAACGTTCAGCACTGTCAGCTAGTTGTAGTGACACCGAGTGGACTGAAACAGTGTAATAAGGGTTTGAACGAAACCATTGCCTCATAGGCATTTCAAATGTTGGAAACGCCTGCTATGAGAAGGCTACCAAGCACAGTGAAGTTTTCCTATAAAAACATAAATTTCTAAACACATCAGGGCACAGAAGCTGTTAATTTCCACAGTACTGGTTACCGGCATTTTGTAAACAGGTGAAAAGTACTCGTTAAAATATTGTTTTATGGTCAGGCCAAGTGCAATGCCTACAGCACGAAGTCAAAAAGCTTCGGAGTGGCACAGAGCCAGCCTGCCAATCAGAATAGCGGACACACGTTATTGCGTGTAGACAGCACGCTGTTCTCGGCTGTCGTGTGACAAGAATGACAGAGTGTCCACAGTTTCTGTAGTTTTGTAGATCAGGAAATTGAATGAAACTCGTTGTGTCCACATATCGCCACTCACCCTCTTTCATATCTTCAGTCAGATAAACAGACCTATTTCACTTTCATAACGGTAGGCTATACTCGTATAATTACCAAACGTTAACTTGTTTGCACCCAAACCAGCCTCCAACATTGAGCTGTAAATGGATCGGCTGACATCAGGCCCATGTTATCCTAACATGCACTTCAATCTAATAAACTCACGAACTGTAACACTGAAAAGTACGTGCAGGGGCATATCATGAGAGGATGATGATAACAGCAAATGTGATTACTTACTGGAATAAACATGTATTAAAATAGCGGTGTTCTGGTATGCAAAACCGCCTAGTTTGGTAAATGGGAACGGAGGTTTCGGACTAACCTGAAAAGGAAGCAGCACGATCCTCTGCAACTCTGGTGTCTACCGACCAAGCAACACAATGGTGAATCCCGTGAAAATATGACCTTGATACAAAAATGAAAATCTATTATTTAGCTCTAATCTAAAATTCGTTTGCTGCAAAGTAATAACCCAACCCCAGGGAATTACGGAATTGCACTCATTATTGTTTTATTGTGAGTTGTTCGTTGCTAACACTCCTATTTCACAGCACGCACACACAAACGCGCGTGCGCACGCACACAAACGAACGAATGCACGCACACACACATATTACCGTATATTCTCGAATCTAATCCGCACCCGAATCTAATACGCACTATTTTTTGCCGATTTCTTAAACGAAAAAAAGTTAGTTCGCGGTTCTAATCCGCACTTTTCCTTCAACCGTTCCTTGCCTACAAGGCAGACTGGTTCAGTTATGAGTGATGACGGCGAGTCTGATGAATAATAAATTATAAATATTATATAATATATTATATAATATTATAAATAATAAATAAAATAATACATTATTTTATTGTATTGTTCTTACGGCACGTACAGCAGCTCTATCATTTTTCCAAAATCCAGCTCACGACCGCGAATCTAATCCACACGCGATTCTAATCCGCATCTGATTTTTTAGCCCTTTGAAACTCTAAAAAGTGTGCGGATTATATTCTAGAATATACGGTATATATTTGTGTGTTTTTAAACATTAAGTGGAAACAAAAAGGCTCAAATTGTACTTGTAAAATTTTTAATTTTTTAAATAAAAATTATGTTTAAAAAATCACCTGCACGGGTAGGGATAGATACCGGTGCCAAAATGAACAGAAGTTTCCTGAACAACGTGGTCAATATAACTTACGACTTCTAGGCAGAAGTCTATGATGTTCTCATTATGACCAGCATATTGGTATGAAAGCAAGTTCTAAGAGACAAGGGGTTTCATAGGCCGCCGGTTCGGCAGAGTTTGCAGTGTTTACAAACAAACAAACAAACAAACAAACAAACAAACAAAGCAAAATAAAGCGACGTGCACAATCACAAGACTGGAAGTAACAATAAATACTACGTAACAGTTTTATCTACGGCATGTACAGCTTTCTAAGCAGCGAGAAACGAAGGCAATTTCGAACATGCATAATTAATTTTTATCGATCCTACGCAGCCGCTGGCTTACTGCAGCAATCTATCCATTAAATGGATGGATAACGATTGGATTTTCAATTTCATGAAAGTCTTGATAGCATCACCGTCATATTGCAGCCTTTTCAGATCTTAAAAATTGATTTTAAAAGTCTGATAACCTTTCTTTGACCGCCTCTGTGGTCTAGTGGTCAGAGTTTCTGGCTACAGATACAGAGGTCCCGGGTTCGATCCCCGGCGCTACCAGATTTTCTGAGTAGTAGTGGGTCTGGAACGGGGTCCACT
>Ga0131853_10019134_pt1 | contig 12460 bp, 9 predicted proteins | sample TergutLab28metaG_FD_92764 | JGI IMG/M metagenome (GOLD analysis project Ga0131853, IMG submission 92764) | Labiotermes labralis P1 segment gut microbial communities from Petit-Saut dam, French Guiana - Lab288 P1 (version 2) (version 2) | ecosystem: Host-associated > Arthropoda: Insects >...
AGGGTACGAGGACGAACAGGAAAAACTGGAGCAACAAATCCAAAACCTACAGGTCGAAATAGAAACTTTTAACGCCGACAGCGACAAGGCAGATAAGTTTATCGGCATTGTAAAGAAATACACAGACTTCACCGAACTAACCACCCCAATGCTACATGAATTTGTTGAAAAAATCCTTGTCCATGAAGCCGACAAATCAAGCGGTGTGCGTGTCCAAAAAATCGAAGTTTACTTAAACTTTATCGGTAACTTTGATATCCCGCCACCAGACCCAACGCCAGAGGAACTTGCGGAAATGGAAGAACGCATCCGCAAGCGTGAAAAACGGCGGGAGTATGACCGCCGTTGGAAAGAGAAGAAAAAGCGGCTTCAAGAGGAAGCCATGCAACAATCAATAATTTCATAATCACTAACAACAATTTCATAATCACTAATCGCTAAAGCGACAACGACCAAAAATCCGTTGTCGCTTTTTTTGCGTCCAAAATTCTAAACACCGCAAACCAATATTTCACATTCAGAAAGGAGCATTTTTAATGTCAACCACAAATACAACCAAAACCATAAAAACCGCCGAGGAAAAAGTAGCACTTAAAGACGCAAGAATCCTACAGCTACAAAACGAAAAAAAGAAAATCATCCAACAGGCAAAAGCTAAAGAGCGTAAAGAGCGAAATAACCGCCTTTACAGGCGGCATGGGCTTCTTGAAAAGTTTATGCCCGAACTTATCACCATTACAGATGAACAGTACGAAGTGTTTATCAAGACTGGCATTGATACTAATTATGGGCGCAAACGTCTTGGTGAAATTATAGCCGAAGGCGATAAACCCATGCGGCCTGTAACCACAACTATGCAAGAGGAAGATACCACCGAGAGCATACCAAACCCACCCAAAGCGTCACAGTCGGAAGCGTAGCTTCCTTCTGTTCCCTTTGGGAACAGCGCACTTATACAGTACCCCGAATGGGGTACTGCCGTGCGCCCTTGCAGGGGGCTTGTGCCGCCGTTGGCGGCACTTTAGCGGCGCAGTGCGCCTGTAAAAACATAGCGTGGCTTCGCCCCTGTTAAAACCACAAACCCAAATGGCACACGCAAACACCATCACAGCGGAAGGAGGAAAACAGCTATCGCCATATTCTCCATGAATATAAACATCATAAGCCGTGGCAAAGGCCAATCGGCGGTTGCTGCGGCGGCCTATCGTGCCGCAGAAATTCACAAAAACGATTATGATGGACAAGTACATGACTACACACATAAAAATGACTTGGTATATGACGCAATTCTACTCCCCGACCATGCACCCGCCGAATATAATTATCGAACAAATTTATGGAACGCAGTCGAGCAAGTCGAAAAAGCTAAAAACGCCCAACTCGCCCGTGAAGTTAGAGTAGCCTTGCCCGTAGAGTTTGATATATGGGAGAACATGAACCTACTACATGATTATGTGAAACACAATTTTGTAAATAAGGGCATGTGTGCCGACATTTGTATACATGATAAAGGCGATGGCAACCCACACGCCCATATACTTTTGACAATGCGACCTTTGGAGCAAGACGGCACTTGGGGAGCAAAATCCAAGATGGAGTATATCTTGGATGATAACGGCGAACGTCAAAAACTTCCGAGCGGCAGATACAAAGTTAAGAAAGTCACAACTACCGATTGGGATAGCCGTGACAATGCAGAATTATGGCGTAAGAATTGGGCAGATACCCTCAACAAACATCTTGAAGGTCATGGGCATGAAACCACCGTAGACCACCGCAGTTATGAGCGGCAGGGGTTAGAGCAATTGCCTACCATTCATCTAGGCAAGGCGGCGCATCAGATGGAGCAAAAAGGAATTGATACCGAACGTGGGGATATAAACCGCAATATTAAAGCCGCCAATGCACAACTTAAAACCTTGAATGCGGATATTCGCACAACTAAAAAAGAGCGTCACGAAATTCTAAACCCGCCGAAACCGCAGTTTATTATCAACCTTGAAAAATCAATCAAGGCACAGGATAGCCCCAGTTATGCTAACTGGGCAAAAATATTTAACTTACAACAAATGGCGCAGACGTTGTTATTTATCCAAACCAACGGCTATGACGATATGCAATCGCTACGTTCCGCATATCTAAACGCCGTAAATGATTACAACGCTATGGTGAATCAACTTCCAGAAATAAAACAGCAGTTAAAAGACCTTAAAGCCCTTAAAACGCAAGTGGAAGTTTACCGCAAGACCGCCGACACTTACAAAAAATATACTGCCCCCGGTCAATTTGATTATTTCAAAAACAAGTATTATGCCAAACACAAGACAGACATCGAAGCCCATAAAAAAGCAAAGGCATATATTTATGACGAGTTAAAGCTAACTAAATTTCCAAACCTTAAAAAGTTGAGTGGTGATATAGCCGAGTTGACCGCTAATGAAAAAGGCTTGCGTGAATCTCTACCAACTGCAAAAGAAAAACACATTTCATTAAACGCCGCACTGCACAACGCCCGTATGCTTCTTGGGTATCACAAACTGGAAGAACAGGGTGTAAACCCTGTAGAAATCCCACACGACCATCAAAATTTACATGTATACACAAAATCGTTTATATATGCAGAAAAGGAAGGGGAGTTGACACAATATTTCCAAAGTATGCGCCTTGATAAAGAGTGTGCCGAAGCTATACAGGCCGCAAAAACGATTTTCGTTTCTAAGGCTACCATTGAACAGCTTATAAATGAATACGGTACGGAACGTGTCGGGTGGGTGCTTGCCGCCGCCGTGCAATACGATAACTCTAATATATTGCCGCATCATGTAAATTGGGCGGCAGGGAAGAAGCTACCTAATGAACCGCCAACGGAAACGGTTCTGGTATGTGATAGTTCTTTAGATGTGTTTATTGGCAAGTATCAAGAGGTTATGCGTGACATAAAAACCCGACACCAACAAGAGCAAGCGCAATCTAAGCCAAATTCCTACGCCGCCATACTGGCTAAACATCAACAAAGGGCAAATGAGCAGAATCAAAACAAGGCAACTGTTTCACCACCACGCAAAGCAACAAAAAAATACAGCCATGACTTATAGCTAGTTATAAAAGCGACTAACCTAAAATGTTGTGTCGCTTTTATATTGCTAAAATATTGCGTTTACAATAAAGCTGTAAGATTGCTGTAAGATTAACATGATATAATTTTAGCAGAGGTGTTGATTATGGAAATAAAAATATTAGTTGTGGAAGATGACACACATATCCGTGAAGCAGTCAAAGCGTATCTTACAGACGCAGGATATCGGGTTGAAACTTGTGCAAACGGTAACAGTGCTTTAGAAAAATTTTATGATAGCCAATATCATCTTATCATTTTGGATATTATGCTTCCCGGAGTAAACGGGCATGAGCTTTTGAAAGAGTTGCGCAAATTACACGATACGCCTGTCCTTATGATGACAGCATTAGATGATGACGCAAATGAAATTAAAGCGTTCACAAATGAAGCAGATGATTATGTTACAAAACCGTTTGCCATCGAAATTTTACTGAAAAGAGCAGAAGCCTTATTACGCCGAAGCGGTGTTCTTAAAAAAGAAGTATGTTTTGGGAAACTGACACTATATCCCGAAACATACAAGGCAGAATATGACGGCGTAGACATTGGGCTTACAACAAAAGAATTTGACATTTTGTTTTTGCTCATTCAAAGCAGAAACAGAGTTTTATCACAGGAGAGTTTACTCACAAAAATATGGGGTTATGACTTTGACGGCGGCGAAGGCATCGTCCATGTAAACATAAAACGCTTGCGAGATAAACTCCCTGCCAACATTATCAAGACAATAAAAGGAGCGGGGTACTGCTTGTTGGAGGTTACTGATGAAAAATAGAATTTTTGGTATTTACGCAAAAGTATTCTCGTATACAGTCCTTATCCTTATCGTTGTTATTTTTGTGTCGGCGGCGTTCTTTTCAAATCAAATCAATGAAATCGTGCAAGTTATGGAGCGGCAACAATTAACTAACATTTTTACACCCCTACTTGAAGGAATAGAAAACAAATCAAATGACGAAGTAAGAATTTTTGCCGAGGATTTTCACCAGCGAAACACATCTGTTGAGTTTAGCATTGTAGCGGAAAACGGCGAGATAATATTTCAGACAAGAAACATAACTGATGGACAGCAAAGTGTCTTTTTTGGAGTAAGGCCGATTGGTGACAATTTTCAGTCTATAGAACCTTTGTCAAACGGTATGACGGTTTATATGGCAAGCGTTTTGTCTGATGGTGTTATATACAATGAATTTTTACAAAGAACGATTATAGTTTTAATAGTGCTGTTTATTATAGGTGCATTTACAGCAGCTATTTTCGCTCACCGCATCGCCAAGCCAATAAAAAATATTGCACACGATACTAAGCGGATGAAAAATTTAGATGTTGTACCGCCGCCTGCCCCCCGCAAAGATGAGATAGGGCAGCTTGCCAATGACGTTTACGCCATGTACGAAGCATTAAAAGATGAAATTGAACGAGTGCAAGGAATGGAAGAAAACCAACGATACTTCTTTTCTGCGGCTTCCCACGAATTAAAAACGCCTGTCGCTTCTACGCTGATTCTTTTACAAGGAATGTTAGACAATATAGGCGAATACAGCAACCATCCCAAATATCTACTTGAATGCATTAAGAAAATGAAAACCCAAAGCAAAATGATTTCTGAGATATTGGATATTGTGCGCTTGACAGATGGCACAATCATACCAAATTACGAAGAAGTAGAAATAGGTACTATTGTAAAATCCATTATCACCACGCACCAGACATTGATAGAATCGAAAGAGCAGCGGCTTGACACCCAAATTCCAAAAGGTGTGACTTGCAAAACCGACATACAAATGCTTACCCGCGCACTTTCAAATGTAATGCTAAATGCGATACAAAACACACCGGTCGGCGGCGAAATTCGCATATGGCATGAGAAAAACAACGATACCGCAATCAGATTATTCATTTTGAATAAGGGTGTAAGTATAGCCACACCTTCCAATGCGTTTGAACCTTTTTATCGTGAAGATAAAGCTAGAAGTAGTGATGTTAACCGCAGTGGGCTTGGTCTAACGATTGTCAAGAAAACTCTTGATTGCATGGGGATTGGATATTCCCTTGAAAATACAAGTGACGGTGTTTGTTTTTGGCTAGACCTCCCCGCCTTGTAAGTTTGGTGTAAGATTGGATTGATACAATATACTCATACAAAATCACGGGAGGAATTATTTTATGTACATTATTCAAAACTCACTTAAAAACATAGTGCGTAACAAGGGCAGGAATATCCTGTTAGGGGCGATTATTTTCGCTATCATCTCAACAACGGTGGTTGCGCTGATGATTACCAACACATCCGACAGAATCATTGACGAGTACAGAGGGCAATACGGCATAGAGGTGACAATAGAACGCAACACGCAAACATTTGTTGATATGCGCCAAAGAGGCGAAGCCTCACTGGGAATCACAATTACAAACGAGCAATACATCGTATTTGCGGATTCAGACCTATTACAGCGCAGTGTGATTATGAACTCTGCTATGGTTTACAGCGAAACTGTTACCGCAATAGGCCAAACCGATGAATTAAGCGCAGGGCATGGGTTTGCGATTGCCCCCACTATGCAAATGCACGGCAATAACTGGGAAGATTTTGCAAATGGTCACAGAGTTCTAGTTGTCGGAGAAATGCCTGCACGAATGGGCGAAGTTATTATAAGCGAGGAACTTGCCGAATTAAATGGTATAGACCTAGGCGACACCATACGATTATATGGAACGGTGATGGAACAAGCCGCCGCTATGGGCTTCACTCCGCCTGTTTACGACCTTATTGTCACAGGGATTTATTTTTGCTCGGCAGAAAATGTTGGCACATGGGGTAGCACAACAATGATTCGCCAAAATGAAGTGCTGACTGTTTCCGAAACAATGCCGGGTGCGGCAATAATTGCAAGATACTATCTTAGACACCCTTCTTATTTAGATGCTTTCGAGCAAGAACTACGAGCAAAGGGCTTGCATGAAATTTTTGATGTAATCACAGACGAACATCTTTTTAACGCCATTGTCGGCCCGGTTGAAGGAATGCGTGGGATAGTAATGACTTTTATGATTGTTGTACTCGTTTTGGGTGCGATAATACTCATTCTTTTATCCTCAATAGCCATAAGAGAGCGAAAATACGAGATAGGTGTACTCCGTGCAATGGGGATGAAAAAAGCAAAAGTTGCGTTAGGTTTATGGTCTGAAATGATTATTATTACAATGGTATGTTTAATAATCGGAATATTTGTGGGTTCACTTGTCGCACAGCCAATATCAACCGAATTGTTAGCACAGCAAGAAGAAAACACACAAAATATACAAGACGCTTTTTTCGCCGGGCGGGCGATTGCCGGGCTTTCAAGAGTTGTCAACGATGACCCTATTACTGAAATAAATGTAACACTTGGGATTGATACTATTCTTCAAATTATCGTTATATCCTTGCTCCTTGCTTCTGCGGCAGGGTTTGCGGCAATCAGCAGAATCACCAAGTTTGAACCGATAAAAATACTCATGGAAAGGAACTAAGATAATGAGCATATTAACTTTGAATAATGTTACCTATAAGTATGACGGTACAAATAAGAATGTCTTAAAAGGCGTGAGTGCATCATTTGAAGCGGGAAAGGTCTATGCTATCGTAGGTAAGTCTGGCTCGGGCAAATCCACATTATTATCTTTAATTGCAGGGTTGGATGTTTGCACAGACGGAAAAATCCTACATGGTGAAAATGACTTAAAAAAAATAGACAGAGACGAATATCGTGCAAAAGGAATTGGCGTTGTATTCCAAGCATTTAATCTAATTACCAATTCAACCGCCATTGATAATATAGTGTTGTCTATGCAGATTAGCGGCAGTGGCGAGCGCAACAAAAAAGCATTTGCTTACGAACTACTACTAAAGGTAGGCATTGACAAAGAAACAGCAGATAGAAAAGTCTTAAAGCTATCTGGTGGCGAACAGCAACGTGTTGGCATTGCAAGGGCATTAGCACACAATCCCGATATAATAATTGCAGATGAGCCTACGGGCAATCTTGATACCGATACAGAAAATGATGTGTTAAAAATATTAACTTCTCTTGGACACAGCGAGGGTAAATGCGTAATAATTGTTACGCATTCTAAAAAAGTATCTTCCATTGCAGATGAAGTCTGGGGTATGAAGGATGGTAAATTATCATTTATGAAATAAGGAATGTTAGAACACAGCGGATAGTATAATTACCATGCAATACAAAACTCGATAGGGCCTCTATATATCAGCCTTACCGAGTTTTTGTTTTATACCTTACGGTTTTTTCCGTTACCCCCTTGACAATACTTATCCGATATAAAGCTTCTGGTAGGTATTGACGAATATGTATATCTGCAGCTTTCTCAAATTTTATATGTAGAGTCCGACAAGTCTGTATCCCATTTTGTACGCTACCACACAGTAGATGGGTCAAGCATATCTGTACGCGACAGCATAGAAAATGTTCTGGCAAAATTAGGCGATGGTTTTATGAAAAGCCACCGTTCGGTTATCGTTAACAAAAGTTATGTTATCTCTGTATCTGACGGGTTAGTAAACTTTGCTGGAGGGGAGCAAGCGGCTTGCTCGTTTCGTTTAAAAAATGAAGTAATACGAAAATGTGGGGTGAAAAAAATATGAGACATTATGAGCAGCTGGAAGTTGTGCGCATACCGTTGTACAACGTTGATTTCGTACATGCATTACATGAACGCTATGAAATAGCAGCAATTTTCCCACCACTAACGGGTTTTGCTCTATTATTTAACATAATATACCGGCACACATTTTCCGCTATCATTGTTTTTTCATTTTTGCTTGCTCTCGTATTTATCGAAAGCAAAGCACAGAGTAAAATTTTTCATATAATTGCGACAATACTAGCCCTTGGCGTAGCTGCGGCTCCTATAATTTATTGGGATCACCACGCCGGCAGTATTGTCATGTTTAATTTAGCAGTAGCTTTTGTAATGACCGCCACTATATTTATCTTAAACTTTGCAAAACTGCTGCCGTTAGATTATGCTGTTCTATTTTCATGTTTTGTATTTATATCAAGGTTTGTAGGAATGAGGCCATCCCTCGCCAACATGAGAGTTGGTTTGGCATTATCGGCATTATATGTGTTTATTGTAATTTTGGCCGTGCATAAATTTCGGCTTAAACAGCTGAAAGGGAATGTATTTTATGCCTGGTTTACTTGTGTATTTGTTTTTATAAAAGGTTATGTAGTTACTTCCTTATTTAGCAGGCATGTAATATCTGTAGGCCAGGCTCGTGCATCCCAAATAGAAGCATTGCTTGTATGGGGAGTTGCTATGCTTGTTGTCATTATCGTAAGTTCGGCAATTGTTTATGGATTAAAGCGGTTACTTAAAAAACATTTTGATAATATAAACACCATGGGTAAAGCATATCCACAAATTGAGCGTTTTTTCATTTATAATTCGCTTATAGTCTTTGTATCAATAGGGTTGTTGCATCACTACTATGGAACTGTTTCAGAACATTTAGTATGGCCTAATCCTGTTTTAGGGGTTTTTAACCTGATGTTGCTTCTTGCTATGATACTCCAACTGTCTTTTTTAATTATGGTCTTTAGAATAACCTCGTTAAAAGATAGCCTTAAAAATAAATGTTTAGAGACACAAAGTCTTGTCACGTATTCTTCGAACCTAGAAAAAAACATACATGATATACGACACCTTAAGCATGACATTAAAAATATATTTCTCACCATGGGAAATTTTGTAGAAGAAAGCGGAAGCGTAGAAATGCAAGAATTTTACCGCAAAAAAATAAGCCCATTTGCGAGCGAGGAAATAGCAAAAAGTGACTTGCATGATAAATTAGCGGGTATTGGCAGCGAACAGTTAAAAGCGTTTATGTTCTATAAAATCTCACAAGCAATTGAGCGTGATATTGGTATCGACTTAGACGTTTTTGGCGAGATACCAATGTTAGAATTGCCAATAGAGTTTATCGACCTTGTTCGAATTCTAGGGATATTGTTGGATAATGCCATTGAAGAATGTATGGAAGTTCCCGATGAATTGAGAGAGTCCATTAGTATCAAAATATCCCAAAACAATGAAATGATTTCGATAGTTATTAAAAATGCCGTTCGGCATGAGATAAAAGAAAAAGGGATACGACCGGGTGTATCCACAAAAGGTGACGATAGGGGTAAAGGGCTTATTTCTGTACGCAGTATAATTGAAAAATATGATTTTATTGCGCTAAATTCGTACTTCCAAGATGATAGCTTTGTGCAAAATCTTGTAATTTATATTGTGTGAGATGTTATTTTGCAACAGTTTCTTTCCTGTCGTGCAACATCCGGATTATAGGTATCAAAAACATAGCCACAAAGCCGCCGGCTAAGCCATTATTGTACAGGTTAAAGCCACCGGAAAAGGTTACTACATGTGCTGCAATGTAAAAATGTATAATACCCGCTAACACGCCCCATTTCCAACCATAACGCCCGGCAATAGGCGCAAGGCAGGTTACAAGCAAAACCGCTAAAGCTGATGATGGGTTGCTTCCTGTCCAAATGTTCATGAAACCACCGGCCAGCATGCATCCAATCATAACCGGCCAGACATTTTTCATGTGCTTGCCAATGCTTCCGAATGCGACCAGGGTAAATATACATCCCATGACGGGGCCGTTCATATCGCTGCGTACAGCAAGCATAAGGGCAGTTGATGTAAGCCCAAGCAACCCCATGTTTATATAGGTTGTTTCACCATAGTCGGCGTAGTAATCGCATGGGGCTTGCCCGGGGCATTTGAACATCTCCCGTAGCTTTTTCTTGTGGTTTTCTCCGCACAATATTCCAACGATGAGTAAGAAACTAAAGACCGTAACCATAAAAATGGTTAAAACCAGCTTATATTCTGTGCTCCAGATTAATATTGGATTTATTTCCGCGCCGCCTATACTTATTACAAAAATTCTAGTCAAAATTGCTAAAATTCCCGCTGTAAAGCCGACATTATACAAGTTAAAACCGTGATGAACATTAAAAATATTCTGGGAAATAGGGGGCATAATAAAGCCCATAAAAGTCCCAAAACCACCGGCAAGTATAATGCGGGGGACAATAGGAATATGTTCAAGCATGGCCATTTGAGTAACAGTTGGGGCCAATGCTGTAGCCAGCACCGTGACCACGGCATATTTCACAAAAGGTTCTTTGCGGAGCTTTGCATACAAAAAACCACCTAAAAAAACGGGCCAGACATTAACAATGTTTTTCCCAAAGAAGCCAAAACCTGCAAAAAGTATAAAAGCCATAATAAGCGCACCGTTAGCTTGGGGTTGTTTTCGCATTACATAAGTAAGAACTACTAAGTTAATAATGGCTGCATTAACCAAAGTAGCACCTACACCACCAACGGCAACATAGTCTGTTATTAAAATATCATAGGACAAAACAATATTTATTAATCCCCGGAAGATATCATAGGGGGTGTCTATTATGAAAGCGAATACGATGAAATAGACAAAAATGATATAAAGTACGATGTAGGGATTCCTTAGCCACAACTTTACTTTGTGCATGAAATTATGCGTTAGCAGCCGTAAGTTGCGGCTTGTCTTTTTTAGAAACTTTGGCAAAAAGAAGTAGGAATACGAGTTGCACTACAAACATTCCCGCCAAAACCATATACAATGTATTCAAAGTGCTATAATCGGCAGGGGCTCCTGTTACAGGGTCTGCCAGTGTTAGTATAGACGATGCAATTTGTGGCCCAACAAGTGCCGCAAACGCCCATGCGGTTAGCATATATCCTTGAATTGTAGCAAGTTGTTTCATGCCGTATTGCTGATCCAATATGCCTGGCAAACAAGCAAAACCGCAACCAAAGAAGAATTGAATCACAAATATTGTTATAAACATCGGCATAAAATGCGGCGGTAAAATTGCAAATGCTATCACACACATGGTAATTGATGCAAGTGCCATTAGATAATAAGGCAAGTGCTTTTTATTTGTTTTATCTTGAGAAGAGGCCATTATCAGCCGTCCAATCAAATTCCCGCCGCCTGCGGTAATCGTACAGAAAAGCACTATCAATCCCCTGTGGTCGTCAATATTCAAGCCAGTCATGAGATATATTTGCTGTTCGTGGCTCATAAGCGCAAGGCCAGCGGCTATATTTAAAAACAATACTACCCATAAAAATATGAACTTCTTGCTGAAAATAACTTCCACTGCAGAAAAAGTCCTAGCGGCCGCGTCAACCGCTTTAAGAGGCGGCCTGTCAATTATCAAATAAGCAACAAAACACAACACGCCGAACAATGCCGTTAAAACAAAGAATGCCTGATATACTGCAAGGCTCTCTATGCTTAACAAAAGTCCAAGAAGTGGGTTCCCGATAAGCCCGGCAAGGCCAAATGCGGCAATCGCAACCCCTGCGGCAAAGCCTTTTCTGTCGTCAAACCACATCATAAGTGTTTTAATCGGCGTTAGATAACCTAAACCCAAACCGATACCTTGAACAGGGCCAAAACCAATTACCGTCAAAATCGGGCTTCTAATATAAATCCCGATTCCAGTAATTAACCAACCTAATGTAAAAAATATAAAAGTGTAAAGTGCAGCCCGTTTAACCGACCGTTCAACAATTTTGCCGCCAAATGCTGCCGTCATGCCTAAGCAGAATAATGCCAGCATGAAACATAGCGTAAGTATGAATGGAGTAAAATAGGAATGAAAATATTCATATTCTCCATTCCCTAGATAGTTGCGCCCTACAGTACCCCATGTCTCGATATCTTCCCGGAATAAAGTCCAGCAGTATACCATCCCTGTCGAAAAGCTCATAAAAATCATTGGCCAAAAGCCTTTTACCCACTTGTCACTTTTCTTCATTTAAGAATCCTACCCTCAATAAGTATATTCAAAGCCTTTAACAACCCGTCAACTATATTGTATTTCCGGTGCATTGTCAATAGTAATGCGAATCAAGAGTTCAAAATAACAGCACGCCGTGAAGAGCTTTGTGGTGAGCGATAGTTATGCTCACTGCGCCAATGGCGAACGTTTCCCGTGCGCAATTAGTGAGCCGTTTACTGGTTTACTGCTTGCAGTAAACAGCTTAAGCGGGGTGTTATTTCCTACCCTTGATTCGCGTTAGCAGCTTCCTATTGCGAATCGAATAATAACATGTTATAATCCGATTGTTGGTATTCCGAAAGGGGTTATATTTATGTCATTAAAGCATGGGCTTCTTGGACTGTTGATCCTAGAGCCACATACAGGTTATGAACTAGACAAAGAGTTTAGAGAAACGATGAAATATATTTGGCAAGCGAAAAATAGC
>Ga0131853_10019137_pt1 | contig 12460 bp, 10 predicted proteins | sample TergutLab28metaG_FD_92764 | JGI IMG/M metagenome (GOLD analysis project Ga0131853, IMG submission 92764) | Labiotermes labralis P1 segment gut microbial communities from Petit-Saut dam, French Guiana - Lab288 P1 (version 2) (version 2) | ecosystem: Host-associated > Arthropoda: Insects >...
CGGCAGTCGGCCTCGCGGATCACCGACGACCGCTCCGACGGCACGTCCCGCGGCCGCACGGTCGGAACATCGACGATCGTCGCCAACCGCACACCACGACCGACAGACGCGAAACTGTTGCGGGTGAATCGGATCGCAGTCTCGGCGCCAAGCGTGAACGTGCTCATCGGTGCACCCCTCCGCTGCACACTGCCACGGTCTGGTCGCACAGGGAATCGCGGTCGATGTCGCCTCTGCTGAGTGCTCCCAGGCGCTTGCGACGTGGAGCATTGCGGCATTGTGGGGCTGGCGAGATCTTCGCTCTCTGTGATGGCGGTTTGCCGACGGTCTTCGCGTGGCCTCCGGGGGTGGTAGCCGCGGTGCGGGCACTTCCAGCGCCAGGTCCAGCGTGGAGTGAGGCTATGGGCTCGGGGACTCATTCGGCGCGTCGGATCTGGAGGTTCAGCCAGTCCGAGAACCACGCGATCGCGTTTCGGCCGGAGTTGTCGACGACGAGGTTGTTGTAGTTGGTGTGGGCGCCGGAGGTGAAGAAGCTTGCGACATTGAGTCCTTCACTGACCAGGGAGTTGAAGTCCTCGGCGCCCTGGGAGTGCGAAAGCTTGCTCAGCGAGTTCGACAGCTTCGGCAGGTCGAGAAGTTCGGCCTGGGAATTGATGCTGGTTGAGACGGACCTAGTTTGCTTGCCCAGTAGTTCCGGGGAGGTTTTGGTGGCCTTTCCGGACGGCATGTTCACCGCGGCCGATGCGAGGTCAGCTCCGACCGGGATCAGCCGACCCATTTCGCCCGCGGCGCCGAGCGGGTCGGGGAGCTGCCCGGGCGGGGGCATCAGCTTCTCGACTGCGGCCCACGCAATCTCTTGGATCTGGCCGACGATGTTCGCCAGTCGGATGATGTCGACCTTCGCCAGGATCGAGGCGACGAGCGCGGCGATCTGGGTGCCGCCGGAGGGATCCGGGATCATCGCGAGTACCTGCGAGACCCGCTTGAGGTCCACCGCGGCGGCCATCGTCACCAACGGCGAGAGCTGGTTGTTCAACTCCCCTGCGATCTGGTGTGCGCCCCGGGCGTCGGCCGCGATGATCCTCTGCGGCAACTGGTTCAGGTTGTTCAGGATGCCGGGCATATCCAGCGACATGACGCCCGTGGTGACGTTGAGAATCTGGTTGACCACCACGGTCGGCTTGAGCACCGACAGCACGCTGGTGGCCGAGGTGAGGACATCGGTCGGGGTCGATGCGACCGGCGCGACCTGGCTGCCGAGGGACTCCGCGGCCTTCGCCAGGGTCTGAACCTCCAGCGACGACGACGGCAGCCGCAGCGCGTCCCCGCCGGAGAGCTTGTTGGCGGTGTTGGCGAGCCTGGTCGCGGTGCCGAGTGCGCTGGTGAGGTCGGATTCGCTTGCCTTGGTCAGGACTTCGGAGGCATTGTGTTCCGCCGTGCCGGCCGGGGCTGCGGCGAGCTTGCCGTTCGCGGCCGGGTTCGCGGCGCCGAAGTCAAGCAGGTCCGTCAGTGGCGCAAGGGTCTTCGCGATCGACGTCGAGGTCGAGGCGACCTGCTTGATGTCGACATTCGGCACGGACAGCTGACCGAGAGTGGCCACGTTCGAGCCGAGGGCCGGCAGATCCGCCTCGGTGAAGTCCGAGGTCAGCGCGGTGGCGAATTGGCTATTGCCGCCGCTCGCTTCGCCCGAGGTCAGCGTGCTGGGCCCCTTACTCAGGATCGAACCGAGGGAGCCAAGGAGTGGGCTCGAGCCCTTCTCGATCGAGCAAGAGAGGTCGCCGGGGTCGCATATCGAGGCGACTCGGCCCGACAGCTTGCCCATCCCCTGCGGCCGCGGATCGGCAATACCGGTCCCGGAGGTGCGCGGGCCCACGGTCGCGGCACCCTTCGTTCCGGCCCCCGGATCGGCCAGCAGGCCGACTGCGAGGACGCGACTGGCATCGACAGGCCCCTGGCCGTTGCCGATCGCGGAGGCGAGATCTCCGGCGGCGTCCGCGCCCTGCGAGTAGCCGGTGATCGTGAACTTCGTACTCGGGCAGGAGTTCGCGACCTTCGACAGCACTTTCTCGGCCTTGTCGATGGCGTCGGCCTTGCTGTCGGCGTAGGTGTGTCCGTTGTCGAACGCACGCGCCGTGTACGGAAGCGTGTAGACCTCTGCCTGGCAGCCATGCTCGGCCTTCAAAGCATCCGCGACGGGTTTGAGCATGCCCGCAGGCTGCGATGGATCGGCGTCGTCACTCGTCTCCCAGGTGCCGGGGATGAACAGGTTGAACGTCGCCGCGCAACTGGCCGGTGCAGCGCCCGCAATCGCTGGGATGGTGATTGCGACGCACCCGCCGGCCACCGCCGCTGTGACGCTGAGCGAGATAGCGCGACGGGTCGTTGAAGATGTGACTGGCATGGGCACCTCGATTAACGGTAGGGACTTAGGGGCCTACGCTCGCTCATGCCGTCGGTTACCTCAACTGGGTGTCGCCGATCCCGATCTGGCCTCTCCTGTCGGGCCGTGCTCGATTTTGAACCCTTTCTCGCGAGCGACACGACGCATCGCGTTACGTCCCTCGGGCCGTTATCGACCGTCACTCTGATCAATGGGTCCATCTCCATAAACAAGTCCTTGAGTTGCCATCGATAGGATGGCGCCAGCCTCGGTTACATGGGAGATCCTAAGAATCACGCAACGGTGTCGTGGACTTGACCGAGCGGTGCAAGGTTCGCGACTTTGGTCCAATTGATTTGCTCCCAAATGTGTTCCGACACTTCCAAGTCCTCTGCACATCATCACCGAGGCCGCTTGCCTCATATCTCAACGCTCGACACCCTCCGCCGTGGGACCGCGGTGGTAAACGCCGGGTCGACATGACTTCTCGGCCGCGTCATTGTGTGCCGTTCGCAGCCGCCTACAAAACGGCGCACTGACCTTCGCCGAGTCCGCTATAGCTTGTCACCCCGACGCTTCTAATGAGTTTCTTGTTGACGAACTCGTCGATACCGAACCGACCGAGCTCGCGGCCGAATCCGGAGCGCTTGATACCGCCGAAAGGTAGTTCGGCACTGTCAGTGCCGACGCTGTTGACGAACACCATTCCCGCCTCGATGCGGTCGGCGACTCTTTCCGCCTGCTTTGTGTCGGTCGTGAAGACGTATGAGCCGAGGCCGAACGGCGTGTCGTTCGCGACCGCAATCGCTTCGTCTTCCGTTTCGACCCGAAACACGATCGCAACCGGTCCGAACAGTTCCTCGCGGTAGATGTCGTTGTCATGGGTGACACCGGTGAGGACAGCGGGTGGGTGAAACGCGCCGCGGCGTTCCCCCACCGACGTCAGAGTTGCTCCCTGCTGGACGGCTCTGCTGACTTGGTTCTCCAGGTTCTCTGCCGCGTGCACCGACGCCAACGGCGCCATACCGTCGGCGGCCGCGAGTACTTTCTCGGTGAACTTCGTGACGAATTCGTCGTAGAGATCGCCGACGACGATGAAACGTTTCGCGGCGTTACATGCCTGGCCGGCGTTGTACAGGCGGACCGCGGCGGCAGCCTCGACCGTCGCGTCGAGGTCATCGGTCGACAGCACGATGAACGGATCCGAGCCACCTAGCTCGAGTACCACCTTCTTGAGGTAGCGGCCGGCGGTCTCCGCTACAGCCGAACCGGCGCGCTCCGAGCCCGTGAGCGAGATCGCCGCGACACGGTAGTCGGCGATAATGTCCTTCACCTGTTCGTTGGTGGCCCGCACATCGATGTACGCCCCATCCAGGAACCCGGCATCACGGAAGATCCGCTCCAATGCCGTCGCCGATTCGGGGCATTGCGGTGCGTGCTTGAGGAGGATCGTGTTGCCCACCAGGAGGTTCGGGCCAGCGAACCGTGCCACCTGGTAGTAGGGGAAGTTCCACGGCATGATGCCTAGCAACACGCCCAAAGGGCCTCGTCGGACGAGGGCGTATCCCTCGCCGGAGAGGAGTTCCACTGGCTCGTCGGCAAGGAACTTTTCGGCGTTGGTGGCGTAGTACTCGTAGATCGAGACGCAGATGTCGACCTCGGCGAGCGCTTCTTCCTTGGGCTTACCCATCTCGCGCACGATGATGTCGGCCAATTCGTCACGCCGCTCCGTGTGTAGCTCCGCGACCCTTCGAATTCCGGCGGCTCGCTCCGTCACCGACGACTCCCTGCCCCACCCGGAGGCTGCGCGCGCTGCGCGATTGATCATGTCGAGGATCTGGTCGTCGGTGGCCGTCGGGTATGTGGAGACGATCTCGCCGGTTGCGGGATCGGTCACGGCGTACTCGGTCATCTGATCTCTCCGATCGTCGAATGTCTGTTGTCTGTCATGATTTCTGGGTGGCGCGGCTGTCCTCGAAGATGTGGAGCAGTGTCGGACGGTCAGCGGCAAACGCCTGTTCGACCGCGGCGGTCAGCTCGGCAGGATCGTTGACGACGTAGCCGTTGCAGCCCATCGCTCGGGCGATTGCCGGGAAGTCGACTGCCCCCAGCGCGACGGCATGGACGGCGTCACCGCGGTCATCCATCTCGTTGCGGATCTCGCCGTAGCCACCGTTGTCGACCACCACGATCGGAAGCGCCAGCCCCAGACGCGCTGCTGTCGCCAGTTCGGGCAACGTGAACATCACGCCGCCGTCACCCATTAGGGCGATAACGCGAGCATCCGGCTCTGCGAGACACGCGCCGATGGCTGCCGGCAGCCCGTAACCGAGGGTGCCCTGACCTGTCGGATAGAGAAATCCTGCAGGACGATGCACGTGCAGGTTGGTCAGGGCGCCCAAGTAGCAGGCCATCGCGCTGTCGCCCGCGATGACGGTCCGATCGTCGACGGCGGGTGCGAGTGCGTTCACCATGTCGAGCCACGGCTTACCGTCAACCTCCGCCTGGGCGTGCAGCGCACGATGCCCGGCACTCGCGCGATCTGTAGTGAAGGGCAGGGATGAAGGGCCCAGAGCATCGAGCAATTGACGCGCCACCGTTGCGGTGTCACCAATCAGCCGGATCGCGGGATCAGCATTGGTCGTCATCGAAGTAGCGTCGATATCGATGCGGATGAGTTTCTCGTCAGCTGAGATCGGCACGTCACCGAGGTCTGACGGTGCTAGCTCGGTTCCGATGGCGAGGAGCACGTCGCACTCGGCGATCAGGGCACGAGCTGCCGCGTGGTGCATGCCCGCACCGACCGAGAGCGGATGCTCCTCGTCGAGCTCTCCCTTGCCGTTGATCGTGGTCAGCACCGGTGCCGAAAGTCGCTCAGCGAGGGATCTCACCTGGGAAACAGCGCCGCGCGCGCCGCCACCGACGATCAGGGCTGGGGCGTCCGCGCGATCGAGAAGCTCCGCCGCCGTGTCGACCGCAGCGGCCGGCGCGGCCGGGCGGGCCGCCTCGATCGGTACCACGACGGAGACGTCGGCGACCTCGTCGAGCAGTTCGAGTGGAATTTCCAGATGGACCGGGCGGGGGCGCCCGGTGCCCATGACGGCGAATGCGTACGCCACGGCGCGCGGGATCTCTGCGACGCTGGTGACCCGATGGCTGTATGCAACAACGGAATCTAGAGCTGCCTGCTGGTTCTTGACCTCGTGCAGATAGCCGTTGCCGCGACCAGGGTGGTGGAGCGGCAGACCTGGCGAGATGAACAGGACCGGCACGGAGTCGGACCATGCCTGGGCGGCGGCGGCGGTTGCGTTGAGGATGGCCGGCCCTGTCGTGGTCAGGACCACGCCCGGCCGTCCGGTCAGGCGCGCATATCCGTCGGCTGCGTACCCGGCACCTTGTTCATGACGCGTCAGCACTGTGCGAATCTTCGAATCGGCGAGCGCCGCGTACGCACCCAGATTGTGTGTGCCGGGGATACCGAAGACGGTATCGACGCCGTGGGCTTCGAGTGCTGCGACGAGCGCCGCGCCTCCGGTCTGATGTGTCATGTGAAGCTCCTCCTCGGGACGGAGTTTCGTACGGTGGTCATTTGGAGCTGTGCCTATGTACTTCGGATTCGCCGTGGCTCGAACGCTCGCGGTTGGGGGGCTGAGCTACGTGCTGGCGGGGTGGACTGCGTCGACTTCTACTTCGACCAGCCATCCCGGAACCGGCAATGCTGCGACCTCCAGGGCGAACCGTGTCGGGCGGGCGGGGTTCCGGACGATCGGCGCCTTCGGCTCACCTGCTCCCATCGGGACCAGTTCGGTATCACCGGTTCCGATATCGGTGTTGGCGAAGAACTGGCGATAGGCACGGTTCCAGCCCTCGAAGTCGGCGCGTTCGGCGTCGGGTGGGCTGTCGAGGAAGACCCGCATGGTGATGACGTCGGACAGAGACAGGCCCTGCTGCTCGAGGTTTGAGCGGATCGACTCCAGTACGTTGATGCCCTGCGCCTCGGTGAGGCTTACTCCCGGGGGCAGCCTGGCCGCGTATCTGCTGTCCACGTATCTTTCCGGGGTTGCCTCGGGCGCAGCAGGGTTGCCGGGTTCGGGGCCGATGCCACTGGTCTTATAGATAGTGGCGCCTGAGGGAATGGTGACACCGCTAGCGATCATCGGGTCGGGGTCGCCCGGCTGGAGTATCGCTTTGGGCAGCACGCTCACCGCCGCAGAGTCGTCGTCCGTTGCCTTCGACGAGCACGACACGGCGGCTGCGATGAGCGCGGTGGCCCCCGCCATCGCCATCAGCTTCCATATTCGACGCCTGTGCATGATGGAGGTCCTTCCTTCGGGTGGGCGGAGGTGTTTCAGGCGGTCTGCGCGACTCGGCGGTGAAGCCCGGTGACGGCGTCGCGCGCCGACCACAGCGCGCCGTGCTGCCACCCACCGAGGCTCGAAAGGTGCTCGCCGGCAAAGTAGATGCGGTCGACTGGTTCGAGCAGCATCCGTAGTTCGGGTGTGTCGATGCGGCCTTCCGGGTCTGACGCTCCGTCCCAGGCCACCCAAGCAGACTCGGAGTACTTGGTCCGTCGCCAGCTGCCGGAGAACGACGACGAGATGTCGCGGGTGTAGCTGTCCCCGTGGATCTCGGCTCCTTCTGCCAGCGCCTTCGCCAATCGCTGTCTGTGCGTGAGTGACTCGAATGCCTGCTGTCGCTCGTCGTGGCAGTAGTACCCGACGACGATGCCGCGATCGGAGTGGAAGTTGTCGAAGGGGAATACGATCTGGAAGATGTCGCGATCCGTGTCGGATGCGCCACCGTAGATCCGGTCCTCAAGCTCCCACCAGCGCCGGGAGTACTCGATTGCCAGCTTTCCGGACGAGCAGGGTTTGGCGGCCCGTAGGGCGCAATGCACGTCGGAGGGGAGGCTATTGTCGATCCGCTCGACCAGGTGCGGCGGAATCGTGCAGATTGCGTAGTCGGCAGTGATCGACATGGTCTCCCTGCCGACGAGGTAGTCGACAGTCACTCCGCCCGCCCGATTGTTCACGCCGACGACCTCGGCTCCGAACTCGATGTTGTCGTCGCCGATCACCTCGACGAAGCGATGGTAGATCCTGTCCATTCCGCCGACCGGTGTCAGCATGGACATAGCCTGCTCGTACTCGAACTCGAAACTGAAGGATCGACCGAGGCCGCCTTGGATGACGTCGCTCATGGCGAACGGCTCGGTGCGCGTACCGAAGTTCAGGCCCGCTCTTGGTTCCACCGAGAAGCCGCGGCGGGGCGACCCGAGGTAGCGGCCATCAGCGGACAGGTCGCCGAAGTCGCTGAGGAACTCGAAGAGGGCGTCCTTGTCCTGCGGCGACAGGACCTGGTCGAGTGCGCCCAGTCCGGATGCCTTGTGCAACAGCTCAGCGACATACCCGTAGGTGTCGGCTTTGGCGGCTCGGTAGCTGATGGACTGGTTCGAGGCCGCCGTGTTGCCCGTGTAGTTGACCAGCGCGTCGGCGTTCTGATTACCGAAGAACTGCAGTTCGACGCCGAGCTCTCGACAATAGTCGATCGTGATGTGGTGCTGTGGAATTCGCGTCGCTCCGAGATTGAAGAAGTGCCCTTCGGAGAAGGTACTCGTCTGGGTCTCGCCATTGAGGTCCGTCTCCTCCGTTCCGCCGCCTACCGTCCAGACCCGTCCTCCGGGCCGGTGGCGGGCTTCGAGGACCGGCGCGTATCCGGCCTTCTGCAACTCGTACGCCGCGCATAGTCCAGCGGGTCCACCGCCGAGCACCACGACTGTGTGGGTGCCCTTCACCTTGCCGATCAGATCGCCGGCCGCCGGAGGCTGGAACCGGCGTGGCGCGGCGTCGGCGGCCGGTGCCAGTCCGATCGCCGATAGGGCTCCGTAGGCGAGGCCTGCACCCCCGGCGGCCCCAAGCCTTGCATGAATGTTCTACGTGTTAAAGACATTACATCTCCATCCAACTGTAATCGTCGGTCCGGGTTCGCCGTCGTCGGACATCGATCGACGGCGAACCCGGCAGAGAATCGAGGCGTCAGCCCCTTCGTCGCTTCGGCGTCACACGAACATCGATGCCAGACCCAGCACTGCGGCAATCCCGCCGCCTAGGGCCGATAGCGCGCCGAGCACAGTGTTGATTCGTGTGATCGTGTCGATATCGATGTCGGACGATTGCATGCGTGTACCAAACTTTCGTGTCAGTCCGGATCAGGCAGTCTGTCGAATGACGTTAGTAATTAATCGGATTCGGAGCTGTTTACACCGATGCGGGACGTGGCTGCGTCACCGGAGCGCCGTAGACCTGCTTTCCGAGGGACTGTCCGCCGTCTGCGGTCAGTACCTCGCCGGTGACGTAGGACGCGTCGTCGGACATGAGGAAGGAGGCCAGGCGCGCGATCTCGTCTGTCTCAGCGAACCGATGCATCGGCACCGAGCCAAGGACGCGGTCACGCTCGTCGTCGGTTGCCCACAGCGCCTGACCGGCGCCGTCCGTCAACGTCGGGCCGGGTGCGATGCAGTTCAGCCGGATCCCGAACCGCGCCCATTCGACAGCGAGGGTGCGTGCCATGGTCAGGACGCCGGCCTTGGCCGCTGCGCTGTGCACTGTGCCGGGATGTCCGGTCCATGCGTACGACGCAATCACGTTGAGGATGGCGCCCGGACGCTCAGCCTCGATCAGATGGCGGCCGACGGCCGAGGTGCAGTTCCATGTGCCGTTGAGGACAATGTCTATCACCGATCGCCATCCGTTGGCGGACAGGTCTTCCGCCGGGCACACGAAGTTGCCGGCGGCGTTGTTGACCAGACCGTCGACCCTGCCGAATTTCGTGATGGCGGCGGACACCATCGCGTCGACCTGCTCGGGGTCTCGGACGTCGGCGATATGCGCGTACGCCCGTCCGCCATCGTGCTCGATGCGAGCGACGACCTGGTCGAGCTTGTCGATGTTGCGACCGGTAACGGTGACCTGGGCACCGAGTTCCGCGAGTCGGATCGCGATCGCGGAACCGATTCCGCCTCCGCCTCCCGTGACGATGTAGGCGCGGTCAGCGAATGGGGTTGTTGACGTGCTCAATGGGTTTCCTTCTCTGTCGTGCTCTGGGCGTGCTGTCAGGCCGGGTCGGGTGTCACTGGAACATTCCGCGCTTGAGGAGGTTGCGGGCGAGCACCATGCGATTGATCTCGGAGGTTCCCTCCCAGATCCGCTCGATCCGGGCGTTGCGGTATGCGCGCTCGACGTAGGTTTCGCTCATGTAGCCGGTGCCTCGATACATGCGTGACGGAAGCCCGGCGACCGTTTAGTGATCTACAGCACGTTCGAGCGAGTGGGTGAACTATCGCACCACCGCGAATCCCTGTCAAGACTAGTCATTGATGAAACATATCGTTTGTGCCACCAATCATATGATGCGCTAACATCGAGGTCAGAAGATCGTGAGTGTCGCGGGACCCGCAAATGCGAGGTGTTCGGGCCGATCGGATACCAAGATGAGAGGAAGAGGATGACGTCGGAAATCAGGGGGGAAGACCAGGTCCCGCCGTTGGTGCCCAGCCTCGTCGAACGCCACGTCGGCTGCGTTGCACTCAAGATCGGCCAGGTCATTTTCCGGCTGCTGGAAGCAGAGCTCGCCCAGCAACTCGGCCTACGGATCCGTCATTACAGCATCCTCGGGGCTCTCAGTGAGGGCGGTCCGATGTCACAGCAGGCCATCGGCAACTATCTTCGGATCGACTCGGCCACCATGGTCGCCGCGATCGACGATCTCGAGCAGCGTGATCTCGTTCGTCGTGAACGCCATCAGGACGACCGCCGCCGGTATGTCGTCACGATCACCGCGCAAGGTGAGGAGACCCTGGAGGCGATCGGAAATCTGATCGACAAGTTCGACAGCGAACACTTCGCCGACCTCACCGCGAACCAGCAGGGCCAACTCCATAAACTCCTGGAAAAGCTCTCCCGTGGAACGACTCTGACGACCGCATACGATCGCGTCCGGAACGGCTGACGACACTCGCGACGGCGGGCGTGTTCCGGAAGAGCCGGCACACGCCACGTCATCGACGGGCACCCACCGACTCGGTCTCCTCTACTCGCCCTGAGCACCCAAATCCTGCGCTTCCTTGGAGGTATCCATCATGAGTTCTGCTGATCGAATTGTCATCGTCGACGGCGCCCGCACCCCGATCGGCAGCTTTGGCGGCGTCTTCAAGGACACCCCCGCCCATGAACTCGGCGCGATCGCGGCATCGGCGGCCCTGGAGCGTGCCGGCGTTTCACCCGAGCACATCGACGAAGTTGTTATGGGCTGTATCGGTCAGGTCGGGCCCGATGCCTACAACGCCCGACGGGTCGCCCTGGCTGCCGGCCTGCCTGTAACGACGCCCGCCTACACCGTCAACAGACTCTGCGGATCCGGTCTGCAGGCAATCTGGTCTGCGGCGATGCAGATCCGTTGGGGTGCCGCGGACATAGCGCTTGCGGGGGGCGACGAGAACATGTCCCGGATGCCCTTCTATGACTTCGGCGCCCGCACCGGGTACAAACTCGGCGACCGAACCCTGGTCGACGGCACCGTCGGCATGCTCACCGACCCGTTCCACGGCATCCACATGGGCGTGACAGCGGAGAACGTTGCCCGCACATACGGAATCAGCCGAATGCAGCAGGACGAGTTCGCACTGGAGTCACAGCGGCGCGCCGACACCGACACTGCGAAAGCTGTATTCGCCGGCGAGATCACCCCGGTCCAGACTGGCGGGCGCAGGCCTGACACCATCACCTCCGACGAGCACCCGAAGCCGGCCACCACACTCGACGCTCTCGCTCGACTGCGTGCGGCGTTCGCCCCCGACGGTACTGTCACCGCGGGCAACTCCTCGGGCATCAACGATGGAGCGTGTGCCGTAGTCCTCGCCCGCGAATCACTCTCTCGAAGCGCAGGTTTGGGCGGAATTGCAGTAATCGAATCCGTGGCGACGGCGGCACTCGAACCGGAGATCATGGGCTACGCACCCGTGCCCGCCCTCGCCAAGTTGTTCGAGCAGACCGGAACCACGCCCGACGACATCGACACCATCGAACTCAACGAAGCATTCGCCTCGCAAGCCGTGGCAGTCATCCGCGACGCGAAGCTCGACCCAGCCAAGACCAATCCACACGGCGGCGCGATCGCTCTGGGGCACCCCGTGGGCGCGACCGGCGCCATCCTGACCCTCCGAGTCGCAAAGGACCTCGTGCGTCGCGATCTCGAACTCGGAGTCGTAACCATGTGCATCGGAGGCGGCCAGGCCCTAGCCGCCCTCATCCGCCGAATCTGATAATGCAAGTTGATAAAGGATAGTCGTCCATGCCGCATCGAACTAGGCGCCCCGAGCCACCCACCCACGACAACCAGGAGCACAGCGGGCACAGTCAGATCACCAATCGCGATCTCGCGATGGTGATCCGGGCCCTTACCGGTCGAATCGTTCATTCATCAGGGGACCAGTAGGCGTTGAACTCATTCGAACCCACCCGCCACCGGAAAGGCTCTGATCTACGGATGTAGGCACTGGCCTGGTCGGCGAAGATTTCCGCGGGTTCCCATGAATATCGGTTTGGGCTGACGGGACGGTTGTTGACATCGGTTGCTCGGGACTGTCTCGATGTTCCTGGTGAGGCGCGCATCCACTACAACTCGTCGATTCAGCACTGCATCCACGGCCCAACGACGCCGTTGAAACCAACCCCCACCGCCCGTTGTCTGTAGAAGGCCGTCGACGGCTCGTCGAGCGATACCAGACTCGTCTGGTTCCCGCGTCGCTGCCGAGATGGGCATCTCCCGCACCTGCGCCGCCGCATGGGCGCACCGTTACCGCGAGTTCGGTGAGATTGGTCTGCCCGACCGCCCAAGCGTCCCGGGCGCCAGCCCACCGCCTCGACCGAGGGCGGACCGGATCGAGCATTTTCGACGCGAGAAGAAAGTGGTCGGCCCGCCGTATCGCTCTGGAACTGATGGCTGACGGCCTCACGAAATGGTCCCGGAGAGTGACGTGCCACGGGTCAACTACTTGACGTCCTGACATCGTCCTAGCTGCCC
>Ga0131853_10019138_pt1 | contig 12460 bp, 3 predicted proteins | sample TergutLab28metaG_FD_92764 | JGI IMG/M metagenome (GOLD analysis project Ga0131853, IMG submission 92764) | Labiotermes labralis P1 segment gut microbial communities from Petit-Saut dam, French Guiana - Lab288 P1 (version 2) (version 2) | ecosystem: Host-associated > Arthropoda: Insects >...
GCGTATGTATCAAACAACGCGGATGCATAAAGTTCGCGTATGTATCAAACGCCGCGGCTGCATACAGTTCGCTTATGTATCAAACACCGCGGCTTCATATAGTTCGCTTATGTATCAAACACCGCGGCTGCAAACACTTCGCATATGTATCAAACACCGCGGATGCATATAGTTCGCGTATGTATCAAACAACGCGGCTGCATACACTTCGCGTATGTATCAAACGCCGCGGCTGCATACATTTCGCTTATGTATCAAACACCGCGGCTGCATACATTTCGCTTATGTATCAAACACCGCGGCTGCATACATTTCGCTTATGTATCAAACACCGCGGCTGCATACAGTCCGCTCATTTATCAAACAACTCTCGTACAAAAAAATTAAGGGACTCAAAATTATGGTTAAAGATTGACATAGCCGTCCTGCTGTTAACTTCGTACAGATAAAACGATGGCACTGAAATGAATTTTGTGCAGTGAGTACTGAACATGTTAGGTATTTAATTACTAAGGCTCTGTAAAATCCGTGATTTCTTACAATTACAGTGAAGAACTCTCCTGTTCCAAAACATAAGAGCATATCTCCACAGCTGCATGTTTATTTACAGCTCAGTGACACTGCATTCTGAATTTGAATTGATTAGTTAATTAGACCTACATGTAGTTGATTGCTCAGTCAATTAGTCTGGTGTATTTTTTATGTCATATATTTTCCGTTCATCTGTATTATATTCACAAAGAATCGAAAGCAACTTTTTACCTAGGACTTCTTCTTATATGAAGTTAGATCTGCAACACGTTTCGGCCAGATTTATTAGCAATCTTCAGGGTGTCATTTGCAGCGGTTTCAACTCAGAGTTATCTCACATAGTTAACAACAGTTGTCGTGTTTAAAAATATTAAAATCGGGCTGTAGCTCTATATGCAATTCTATTTAATTATATTCCAACTTTATTTTAACTACAACCTGATTGTAATAATTTTAATAATTGTAAACACAACAACATTTATATAAACAGCCAAATAGATGCAACAATAATAATTTTATTAATAATTTCAATCAGCTCAACATGTTTCGGGCGATATCTTCTCCCATCATCAGGAGCACTAGACTGTGTTTACAGCTTGTGGTATAACGCAACCACGATGCTGCATGCTGGTCACCAGCAGGCAGCATCGTCGGTGCTTTATACCACAAGCCGTAAACACAGTCTAGTGCTCCTGAGGATGAGAGAAATGAGAGAATATATCGCCCGAAACATGTTGAGCTGATTGAAATTATTAATAAAATGATTATTGTTGCATCAAGGTGGCTGTTTATGTTATTGTATCGATGATGTACGGTCACACAAAATCAGACAACAACATTTGTATCCACATGAGTAATTGTACGTTGAAACATCGCTGCATATTGGAGATCTAATTAGAAATATAAAATAATACTGTTCAACAAGTTAGTTTTGATTCTTTTTGAATGTTGCTATATATATTAACGTGATTACTTCAGTGTGTTGCCATCTGATTGAAGGCAGGCAGACAGAAGATGGCTGACGTATGGACTGACGGCTAGACAGTTCGTAATTCGAACCTGAAACGCTCGCCAAAATTTTGAAGTTACCAGCGACACCCAAACGGGCATAAATACGCGTTAGGTAAACCTCAACGTCTTTATCGTAGACAAAGGTAACAGGGATATAAATATTGCAGACTAGGCAGTCCCTTGAAACAACCTCCGCCCTCCGTCTGCTGTTTAATTCCCACTTCTTGTGCGTGTGATGATTCCCCAAGCAATCCGAAGTTGACTCTGATGTTCAGCTAAGCGTAATCTAAAGTTGTTGAATAAGTCAATTATACGTTCTGTTCTCATATTTGTGAAGCACTGGAGGAAGCAAGCAATAAAGATCTTGAAGGGGGACAGGGTGGGAATGGAACACCTGCGATAAATCCTGACGATACGATCAAACACTAGGGATGACTCCTGAACTAACAAACGGACAAACCACTCCCACTTGCTCAAATAAATACTATGACTTGTTGCACGAACAGGTGATGAGGAAAAGGCACTGCTCAGTGCGAAGTAATTAAACACAAGTGTTACAGCGAACAGGCTATTTGCTCGCAAAATATTCCCTTTTTTTATCAATGAAAAATAATCGATTTCATATCACACATCGCTTGCGACATTTCTAGAACGCCGGTTCGAATCTCGGTACGGATTTTTTTCTAAAATTACTGAGATTGTGTGTATTCTACATCCTTAATGTTTTCAGTATGGTGACACCTGCGGTGTTATTCCTGTCCTGGAAGAAAGTGCGTAAGCACTTCTGTGTTACATCATAACCGGTTTACTGTTAATATCTACCATGAAATTGCACACCAGTGTGGAAGTCGAATGAGATGAGAGGGCAGGTATATTTAACATTCCGTTATGGCAATGTCACATTCTGGTTCCTCATTGTTTGTACCTAAACGTATTGTGTGATTTTTCACCCTGAAGGCTAGGTGTGGAAGAGTTCATTACAATAGGTCACGACATCTCTGTTCCCAACTCAACATTCAGTGGCCCTGTTACAGTATCTTGTCCTTTTATTATCTTATTTTTCCTATATTACTCTGATTATTCTCCTTCACCTCTTCTCTTTTCCAACTTTTCATTATTTTCCTTGTCCTGTTCCTCGTTTTTTTCTGATTTTCTTCACCTTTATTTCTCTCCTTTCTTCCCATTCGTCTTCTCCTCCTCTATACTCCATACCTCGTACTCTTCTTATATTCCTTCCCCTGTTTACAGCTCAGGCTTCTTTGACCCAATGCTTCTCCACCCTCCACTTAGCGCTTATTAGTTTGCATCCTTCCTAAAGGGAAAGTTGTATGCCTATAAGATCACTATGTCATTTGTCCTCAAGCTTGAGCCCCCGCGTATGATTTGTGTGTGTTTGCGTGCGTGCGTGCGACCACCGTTTAAATTTTAGAATCAGCTTACCTATTTTCACGGAGTTTGGTACAGTATAATTATTCCCCCTTTACAAGACACCCCATCGTCCTGCTTTTTAATCCCCCATAATCAGTAGTAACATGTCTGCTGTGGCAGATTTACAGAAGACATTAGCGTCTCTTGCTGTAGGGCTCTGAAATCGTATAACGTATTGTCTTAGAGTATGTGCAGTCTTTGTGAACGTAGTTTGAACTGTACTGTTTCAAGAATCAAAGGGGTGATTTTATTGGGTGTATCGCTATTGAACTTACTTTTGGCTTCGTGGCGATAACCTACTACTGAAGCCTGGCATGCTGAATCTGGTGCTTCACGCAGTTCGTAGGAGTTACTGCAGAATCAAGTACGGGCGTATGCTAAATGCTGTTCGCAACTCAACGAGCAGGCACATGACTACAGCATGAAATTTTACGTACAGACACCTTTCTTTGTATGAATGAAAGTTCTACCTAAAAAAAAGACAAGACGATTATGTAACGATGATCATGATTATGATGATCTGTAACACATTTATAATTCATTGAAAAAGAAATGTTTACCCTAACAGAACTCAAGCTTATAACTTTCGACGCAACAGTTCAGTGCTCCAGTCTAGGACCTGTAATGGACATGACTAACGACGTTATGAAACTGAAGATGTCTTTGACGTCAGACCTGTACGTGCAGAACTTCATGCAACAGCCTGGGAGCCAAACAGCCGAAATGCTACTTCGAGCCTAGCCTGTTCTTAGCACGCATACAGCAGCCGCATTTGTCTCATCTTAAGCTAGTCCAAGGTTAACTCCAAGGATGGTTTTTAAATGCCCCAACAGTAAAACAGCGCCCTATTCGCTTGCGTAAGTGCGAGGGGTCAAGTTGACTGCAGCATGTCGTTGTTATTATCTTAGCTTTCGAAATTGAAACCGTATTCTGACAATAACATAAACCATACAGACAGACAGGGATGACACACTTCAATATTGAACTTATCTCGCGTTATCCTCCGACGTGCTGAGAACCGCCACACGTGCTAACACCTCAGCACACACGCGTCATCTCATGTGAGGTATTGACTTTTGTCATGTGTGAGGCCCTGCAGGTGACAGACTTCCCACAGCTGATTCTATAATCCGTCCTACCACTGCACTTCTATCTCAGTCACACAGATTACGTATGAAAACATGAGACTTGAGTCCTCTCGAAACAGGTCTGGCCTGCTTCCGGCAGAGGTGGTCTACTCAAGTCTCTCGCCTTTTAACTCTTTCAAGCCCAAAATTCGTCTAAATAACTATAAAATTTCAGTTCCTACCTCCAAGAAAACGCACTGCACCTCACTTACAAAGCCAATTCGGTTAATAGTGTTTAGAAAAATAAATACTGATGTCTGAGAATCATGTGACACACGCAAATATAAGGTGTGAGAAAATAAAGAGCACGCGAACGTTACAGTAGGAGGTGCAACATAACGGCTATTCTTTCAACTGTTCAGTGGTTTGTGTGCCGAAGGGTTATAGCGTAGTAGGAGGAATGAGAACCTTCTGTTAGGTAACTGTTCTTGACGATGGCATGTTGCAAAGAATATGGCTATTAAATGGCTTGACAATAACCAAAGAGACGGAGAGTGTCCAAAGTAAGATTCTTTTAGTTGTACAGGTTCAGACACAATACATAACATGTGTAATACACTGAGAAACTCGAGCTGCGGTTGCTTAGAAAGGGGTAAACCATGCAGAAATAGGGGTGAGACTAACGATCGAAATTGGCATGAAATTATAGAACGACTGAGAAAAGAGCAAAGCGAAGAACAAAGAGGGATGGGAATGTGTGTGTGGCCGGTACAAGCACTGACTTACCTAATCCATAAAGGCAAGAAGGAGAACTGAACCCAGTAGTGTTCAGTAACACTGAACCCAAAAATAGATGCCTTAAAAATTAACGTCATTCTGTACAAAGCCACAAAATCGTAAGCAATGTAATGTACATTGATAAATTTCGTGTCACGGGACACTAAAAATTGACTGTATGTAATCAGACAGTGATACTCCCTACAAGGCTAAATACAGCGTGATTCAAAAAGATAGACTCAATTTTGTATATTTATATTTCCTGAACTATAGATGATATATGAATGATCTACATAACATTTGAAAGAGACGGTCCTAATTTTCAAGTGCCACCGCTAGAACACTAGAGAACTCTCCTAGCGCACAGCCGTGTAGCAGCGTCATTTGAGAGCAAAATGGCTACTAATGCAGCACAAGAATTTTTGCGTTCGTGAGTTCATTAAAACTGAGTCGGCGACTGCTGTGCAGCGTGCGTTTCGTCTTCGTTTCAACATTCAACCTCCAACGAGGAAGAACATTTGTCGTTGGAATCACCAGTTTGAGCAAATAGGCTGTCTGTGTAAAGGCAAAAGCTCCGGCCGACCACGTGTATCAAAGGAGAACGTGAGACGAATTCAAGAGAGCTTTGAGCGTAGCCCACGCAAGTCAACCCTTAGAGCGAGCAGAGAACTTGGAATACCGCAACCAACTGTCTGGCGTGTGTTGAGGCGCCGTTTACTGTTCAATGGAGTCTATCTTTTTGAATCGCCCTAAATCGCGAGTACTGTGTACAACACCAGTAAAGAAACGCTGGTCGCAGTGATGTTACAATTTTCCTCTTCCCATATTATTGGATTCTCACGGATCACGTATTGAACGTGTTTTTACGTGATAAATTGTGTCTGGCTTATGGCACAATACATCAACAAATACAGGTACTTAAGACCACCGTGCCGTTTTGATAACCTGCAACCTACAATTACTACTGTACGAGTATTAAAACTCAGATATTCCCTTAAACATTTATTTAGCACAATCGGCTCTACAATTTTAAGACAGTGTTGCAATATAAGCCAGTTTTTCTGAGTGCAATAAATCAGTAAATACAGCCTGTATATCCAGACACCCTGTTACAATGATATATTTTTCATAATTAAACCATTAACCTTTTGACGCCTAATGTCAACTATAGTGGTCGTACCGCACCGCTAACCTCTAAAGTTGTATTTTATATATTTATTCAACAAATATATGTACTGAATATTTTAAACATGGTATATACTCTCCGTTTTTTTCTCTTCAAAATACAGTTTGTTTCATAATTCTAACGTGTTTGGTTCCTGTATTATTCATATTTTATACACAGGGTGTGCTAAAATTTAAAAAAATAATTCCGGCGCCAAAAGTTTAATGTCTTCCATAATTCTGTATTTCTCTCTTAAAATTTTCACAACGTACCAACAAGGGCTGCAAGTTGTCTGATTTGTAATGTGTCGAAACATAAATAATGTTCTAAAGCCAAAATTTTAGGTCCAGGGTCTGAAGGGACACTGGGCAAGTTATCTTAGCGGTATTCCTCCAGACTTGTATTTTGGAGGCATGTTGTTCAAGTCTCAAGCAAGGAACAGACTATTATGAAAAACTGAGAGTTTCTTCTAAGCATCTTAGACAGTGCAATGCGGCAACTACAACACGACGGATTCCTACCAAACCCTTACAAGTTTATTTTCCCATCCTATTCGACAATACTCGTGTATACATCGCATATTCTGCAGCTGAAACGGTACGTAGGCAATCTAACAGTTAATCAAACATTCCGAAAGTATGACGTAAATGTGTTTATTAAACCTAGACCAGCGTTATTAAACATATGTTCACAATCAGTGTTCTTGAGACGTTTTGTGGTTGGGCCCATAGCCGTTTCTTTTGAATGCAGGTTCTTGGATTTCATCACGTTCTTTGATTTTTAATTTTCAACCTACAAATAATTTCAGCGACATTACACAGCAGCTGCTGACACAATCTAACTTTGGCAAATAAAAATAAATTATTAACTGCAAATTTCTATTCCGAAGTATATTGAGTCCAATTAAAAAAAAAAAAAGAAAAAGAAAACTAGAAGTCGGACGTTGTAAGGCATCTTTCTGAAATTAAATTTTTTTTGTCGTTTTCCTCTGTCGATTTGAACAGAAGGGAACCTACTTGGACGGCACTTGTAGATAAATATAGCAAACAAGATGATCTGCAGGTAAAGCAGCGTTGCTTGGAAGCTTCACGCAGCTTTCCAGGCATTTCGATATATAGGTTTTAACCTACTGAACTCAACACATTTGGCCTTAAATTCCGCAGTTCGGTCTATAAAAGTGTAAGTTACTGTGCTGAGGGCTAAACATGATGTTTAACCTTTTTATGGACAAGGGCCGGGAAAAAGGTCCATAGATACAAGCGGTAATAAGCCTTATGAACGAGGCCATCTTGTGCCTGTAACATGCCGCACTCAGAAGGAAGAACAGTAAAGAGCAAGAACGATATATATGTCTTCTTGAATTCTGTCTGCAGTTTAAGAATAAAAGTCTTGAGATTACACTCGCCCGGGATGTGACACCGTGCACTTTGGCACAAATGATTACGAGGAACACGATGCGTTCTGTATCTAGATATAAGATATGAATGTAGCAGGTTCCTCCACGGAGATGATGGGTATCTACACGGTGTCACATCGCAGAGTATTGCAGCCTTAGTATCCAGTGCCATCAGAACTACAGATCTCATAAACCGTAACACTTTTCCAACTACTTTATATGAACGTAGAACTTGGTAAGACACTGGAACTTCTAGACATAAAACGAACAAAAATAAAATGACCAAAGTAATGAAGAAATGTTCAGTAAATTCTATTTAACATTGGAAAGAAATCATGAAAATTTAGCTAACCTACCCAAGATTTTAAATAAGTCTTGCAACCGTCACACAGACTAAGAAATTTAAAAAAAAAAAAGTGTTCGAACAGCCACATTACTGCGGAATAGAAGTTAAACGCTTCGGAGAATTTTTGTATTTCTTTTATCATGTAATAAGAGCATAATTCCACTATGATAAGAGACCGGTAAGGGCTCCAAAGCGTTGGAAAAAAGACTGTAGAATATTATAGCAGACTTTTATTGAGCTGTATGTGATGGCTGTACACTGATCATTGTTCGAAACTAACTTAAATGGCATGTTCGGTTTAGCTTCTTGAAAAGTACTTACAGTTAATTACATTTTGCTAATATAAAACTTAATTCTTTAAGGGGGGGGGGGGAAGGGTGGTTGGAAGCGAGAAATTTGGAGAGGAAGCAGTGTGCGTATAGTCCAAAGAAATAACATTATGTCAGCGTAACTCAACAACTTCGCTCGGTTATTTCTGACAACATTCAGTGCTCAATTTATGAAACGTGGTGAGATCAATTAGTACGTAGGTTCAAACACTCGGAAGCCTTCTCCCTTGCCATTACTAGAGAATGGCAGTATTTCGTAATAAGCGAGAAAGACAAACTCTGTGAAACATCGGATTTCTGCGTCGAACTGATATGGCTGATCGCCTGAGTTTATATTGTCCTAGGTTTCGAGTCGGAGACCTTGAGAACAACGAGTCTGGTCAGTTTGTGTTTTATCTTCGCGGTGTGTGTAATGCACCACTGTAGTTCCAAAGTCTGCAACTGACAAATTGTCGGTCATCCGAACGAATGAAGAGTCGGAGGATGCCTGATCCCCTCCTCATGATGTGTCCAGTGGATATGACCATCAGTTCCATCTGCGACTCTGATATACGACCTAATAACCACCGCCTGACAGCGCCAATAAACAGCCAGACAGAGACAGCTGATGTCCGAAAGAGTGCAGCACTGCGCAGGACAGATATGGAGAGAAGACGGTGTAAATAAAAACTAGACTGAGTTGGTGTTAGGGTAATGAGAATCGTACTCAAATACAGATGTAAAACAAAGTTTATTTCTGACAATTGATTTAAAATTTCTTAGCATCCAACCTCAAAAGATGAATATTGGTAATGGAGAGAACACGTCATAAATAACATGGGCCAGCAGCAGGGGTGTCGACAGTGAGGGGAAAGGTGGTGCACCGTGGTACTTTGACGCTTAACAATTCATTAAATCAAACAATAAACAGTTTCCAAAACAAGACTGAAGTTCGCACAGTTTCTACACTTTTAGTCTTGGATTAATTATTTTAATTAAACCACAACTATCATGTACAGAATTTGTCACTGAAAAGTCTGGTTACTTTACGGGCAGGCAGTATCCACTACCTTGCAAAACATCCTGCCAGCACCGATGGTCTAAGGTTCAACTGAACTACTTCGCCGAATATGGATTTTTTTCACTTCCGAACATAGCAGCGTCATCATGCTAACATATGCTTGTTCGTTTTGCCAGACAGACACAAACAAGTTTTACTCAGTACGCACTTGTGCTATACAGACAGAACATCCGCGCACGCCACTAAAATCGCTCAGCTTCAGCTTGTTTTTCTCCGTGTAACATAGAATAAAAGTAATGTGCTTGATATTATATTGTATGTATATGTGATTTCGTTTAGTTTTAAGATCTGTTATTTGATATTGGATGCGAAATGTGGAGAAATCATAAGGCACAGAAAAAAAAAATCGGATTTCATGAAGGGGCAGAACAACAGTAACTTGCGGACAACCTTATTTGACACGTATTCAAGCAAGATCAGTTCTGGTAAATAATTTCACCAGTAGCTGCAACAGAAAAGGGCACGCTATTTATTTAAGCCCTTGCATCCTACGCTTTATTATTAAACGTTTGAAATGCCATTTTCTGTCTCACAAAAGCACACCCTTTTTCCTAGAAAAGCTGTTACGGTGAAAAAATCAGTCTTCATTCTAGGAATCTACGACAACACACAAATACAGCGCGCAAAATACAGATTCATTTATGTTAAATACAGGTAGTGCACACATTACCAACTGTGCTTTAAAGTGTCAAATTAGTTCTGTTCTCTTCCATGTTTGGAAAACACAATAAGTCTATACAGTAACACTTCCCTAGCATGACATTTCATAGAACGCTGTTGGGTGGATGACGTAGGAGCAGGTGATACAAATAATGGACATGAACAAAAGACTGATACCGTGAAGATGAGGTGGAAATGTGACAGTTTTGCAGCTAATCATCAAATTCCGTGCCCTTCGAAGAACGCAAAGTTTATTGTCGTGTGTTATCCTGGGTTGAAGCTGTACCGCACTATGAATGTGAGAAATCTAGTCCACGCCCTCACACCACACTATACCAAGCTCTACGTGTCCTGCCAATCTTATTTTTATTCTCTTAAGCCCGATGTAGATGATGCATGTTTCAGTACTACCTGGCTCCAACACGAGACGTCGTACAGGAAACAGGAACGTTAATTCCCTACTAGATTTCCATATTTGAGTTGCAGTTCGAAAATAAATTATAGTCTTTTTTCAACAACATGATGCACAAATTCTTTATTTTAATACATTTATGACATTCCTCTACATGTTTCGAACACTATTGTGCTCATCATCAGGAGGACAATTGTATTAACACAGCATCTGTTATCCTCACTCTCTTTAGGTGACTGTTCAGTACAGAGGTTACGACAGTCCTCTCGTAACCTCTGTACTGAACAGTCACCCAAAGAGAGTGACGATACCAGATGCTGCCCTAATACAATTTGTCCTCCTGATGATGAGCACAAGTGCTCGACACATGTAGAGGAATGTAATAAATGTATTAAAGAATGTGTGCATCAGGTTGTTAAAAAAAAGACTATCATTATATTAGGATGCACGGTCAACAAAACGTAAAAATTCGGAAAGAAAGTTTGGTTATTGTTTTATATTTCTCACACAAGCTGAGATTTCTGTATCAACTTCTTATTCACTGAAGTGAGTTAAATTTGTATGTATCATTACTGCAAGCCTACTTTCTTGTTAAGCGATTTCATACATTTGACTTAATATAATCATTGGACTCAGTAAGCCTCTTCCAAGTCCCTTGTATTACACTGCGTATGTATGTATATCTTTATTTACTCCGTTTTACACTGTTCTCCTACATTTTCCGGTCTTAGAGATTATAATCGGGGAAATATTTTATTTTATAAACTGGAGTAGAATCAGCCAAAGTTTTTTTTAGGACAAACAGTTGTCATATCAAGCATGGCGTGCTTTATGGTCAAATATCTCTGCATTTTGCTTCCATAGATTGTGTATTCGTTTGTACTGCATAAAACCTTAATGCAAGCCATCTTATTATATGGCAGTGAGAGGTGGGAATTTTCAGAAGTGCTGAACATAGTTTGTGGATATAAAAAAAAATCCGCGGAAAATTTACGGCCCAATTAATTGCAACGATATTCGAAATATCAAGCACAAACAGGAATTATGATATTTCTGTTCTACAGCGTCAGGAAGCAGGCGTAACACATGTCGTAAAATCCAGAACAGTGTTGCGGTTGGGACAACTTTTTAGATCAGAAGACACGAACCCCTGCAGGTAACCAGTATTTACACAGGCAGAAGTTACATGGAAGAGCGGAAGACCTTCAGTGAGATGTTCAGATAGCATAGAACAGGATATGGAGGCCTCGGGGATCAGGAACTAGGAGACCAAACCGCTACACAGGAACCAATGATAAAGCACATTTCAAGTGGTCAAGGCACGCCTCGGGTTGCAGTTGCAGAGGAGAAGTTTGTGTATGCATTATGTGATTCTCAAAAATAAGTACTATTATTTACCTAAACACTATTAACTGATTGGTCTTCGTAATGGAGAAAATGCGTACTTACAATAAGATAGTATATTTATTGTTGCATAGTTTATTATTTAACATGACGGCTTCGTGCGCTAAAGGATCTGCATTAAGACAAAGACGTTACTTGAAATCTGTAGTCGAAAATAGCATAATCGAGACAGTAACGTTAAGATTACAGCATTCCATGATATGACGCCTTGTAGTTTGGTACACAGTTACTACATTTCAGGTTTGCGTGCTGCCCCGGCCTTCACAGAAGGGTCTACCTTGACAGTGGGGTTAGCATACTTACTTATTCCATGGTGCACAGTCCTTCTTGAGAAGCTAACTGGTTTGCAGCTAGTCAAGAAAGTCCCCTCATTTTATGGAACCCGAAGGTTCATTACCGCACTCACAAGCGTTCGCCACATGTCCCTATCCTGGGCTAACCCAATCCATTCCACATACCCACATCCCACCTCCTGGAGACCCAACCTAATATTATCCACCCATCTACGCCTAGGTCTCCCCAGTGGTCTCTTTCCCTCCGGTTTCCCCACCAAGACCCTATACACCCCCCTCTCCTAACCCATACGCGCCACATGCCCTGCCCATCTCATTCTTCTCGATTTTATCACCCGCACAATATTGGGTGAGGTGTACAGATCACTTAGCTCCTCGCTATGCAGTCTCCTCCATTCCCCCGTTACCTCGTCCCTCCTAGGTCCAAATATTCTCCTCAACACCATATTCTCAAACATCCTCAGCTTCCTTTCCTCCCTCAATATCAGCGACCAAGCTTCACACCCATACAAAACAACAGGCAAGATTATAGTTCTATATATCTTAATCTTTAATTTCTTGGATAGCAACCTGGAAGACAA
>Ga0131853_10019139_pt1 | contig 12459 bp, 12 predicted proteins | sample TergutLab28metaG_FD_92764 | JGI IMG/M metagenome (GOLD analysis project Ga0131853, IMG submission 92764) | Labiotermes labralis P1 segment gut microbial communities from Petit-Saut dam, French Guiana - Lab288 P1 (version 2) (version 2) | ecosystem: Host-associated > Arthropoda: Insects >...
TCCCCCTGACAGGTAAGTCTGTGTACTTCCAAAATGCACTGTTACTCATTGCAGAGTGGACTTCATCATCAGTAGGCCATCCACTCTCTTGTTAGTTTCCCAGGGGGCAGTTACAGAGGTGTGCCTCTCAATATTAAGTGGACACCACCAGTATGTATGCTCACTTTGTACGACAGACATCTTTGCTACCGAAATACACTGCATTCTTCACTTTTCCAGCTACACCACAAGTGCTGTTTGTACTCTGTGTGGGGTGACACTACAAATAGACTTGTATGGGTCCACTGTTCAAGGGAGAGAGTTTCATGGTCTTATTAATTTGACTTTGTGATTGAACAGGTATGTAGAAGCTTTGGCAAGCAAGTCCCTCATCCTGAACCATCAGCATTAGCCCACCACTGGGAACAGAGGCAAAGAAAACAGAATCTTCTGGCCTGTATGAGGAAGGTGACACTGACCATGAACTGGTCTCAGACAGTACTTCACGAGTTACCCTTCTAGAATTTCAATGCAAATCACAAACATAATAGCAAGTCCCATAACAATATTAAACTATGAATTATGCACCGAACACAGAAACAACTGCCCACCTTCCCCACTCTACATGAATTGTAAAATTGCACAAAATCGTACAGGCCTAAATATCCAGCAATGACATGTCAAAATGTTACCGCCATGTTAATGTTCCATGTGATATCCGGGTACTGTACAGGTGTGCATGATGTATGTCTCAGGCTCTTCACCTTCTTGCATATAAAGGTAGTCAGAAGGGCCCTCTCAACCTCCATATTTTAATTTACTGAACACACGCAATGGAAGTTACATCAAAACTGGGGGGTCAATTGCCATGGAGATTGGACAGATCTCACCAAGTGAGACAGGATTTCAATAAAATCTAGACAGTGGTGAGACAGCTACAGAAATATTACTGTAGAAGGCGAGGAGCTGCAGTGCTAAATGTAAGCATTAACATGCCACGTAGGATACATGTGGCCAACCATGAGATAAACTGGGGAATGATCAGTTACCGGGACATGAGGCAGGATTATGGTACGTCACCAATGGTGCATGAAAAAGGCAACAGGTAATGGGCAAGCAAATGGAACTTGACAGTCTCCATGGCATCACCTGCAATCAGAATGAGGTCCAACACACCTCCACAGGCTCCAGTACACAGGCAGTTACAAATACTGTCACACTGCAGAACATCATAAACAGTACAAATCTGGGTTTTCATTTTTGTACTGGGTGCCCTTCTGACATTCTCTTATGAACTGCAGAAACTGTCATGGCATCTACATACTAGATACCTAATTTTCAGAGTGTACGAATACATAGGAGGACTAAAGAAACAGAGCAATGAATAAAATAAGTAATGAGGAGTTTCCCAAGTTCTGTCATGTGCCTTTCCGCAGAATGATTAAGCAGATGATAAGTACACGAACAGCTGTGTAACTACATTAAAACAGCAGCATTACTAGAAGACATTATGTGAAAGATCAAAGACCCAGCAGCAGCACAGCAAAAAGTGTAACTTACATGTGACAAATGTAATACAGCAGCTGCCTGTTCATACAGTAGATGGTTCTGGGTATCATTTTCTGGCATTTTACAGGCCTGAAACATTACACGAACAGTATTAGATTACAAAGAAAAGGACATCCAGTACACACTGAAAATCGTTTATAATTGACCACACATTAATTGTCAAGAAAATGTGAAAATTGTATGAAACTCACAAGGGCCTCGGAGCCTGCGGATTCCCAACAGTCACATTTGCTTCAAAATTCCTGACAACAACATGCTACTTTATATTTTCAATAATTCATAAAAAAATTCCTTACAATCTATCAGAAGATCTACGACTGTGCAGGTCCATCTCATTCATTACACCAAGAAGTAATTATACATGTCACTTGGCAGACGGTTCACATCATCTTTTATGGTGTTTCAGCCCATTTTTAGGCCGTGGCCTTCCTGCTGCCAAGGTTTCAAGGCAGCCTAGTTCTTACAAGATGAAGATGATGGCACCACAAACAAACCCCAAACTGGAGGGCCAGGGGTTTTCTCTTTTTCTGGCACCTTGCTCAAAACCTGTCTGACATGCATGGTCCTACCCCTGCGGCCGGCATAGCTGCGAAAGTAAAATAATGGTTCAGATAATAAAGGTTTGAGCCGCGGTACAATGCTATTGCCGGCGACCGTTATTTGTACAACTGCACAGAAAAACTCTATACTAAACCTATACGCTATACTAACCCTACCATCACACCAGAGTTCATGCTGCATTTAAGGGATGAGTGTTGGTAATATTGCGTATTACAATATGCGTTGATAAGCCACGCTGGGTAGAAAACATGCATCAGAGCTTGGACAGCTGTGAACTGCACAAAGTAAAGGAATGAGGTGGAGGGCTTCTACTCTGTAGAATGTTTCCGAATTTCAAACTTTACTACAAGTTCCTCTCTTTCTGTATCAAAACATAATCAGGTGGGAACTAATAAGCCAATGATTTTAACTTCATTATGTCTAACCAGAACTTTGACAAGGCTTCCATTCACAAATAAAGTTCAAAGATTCACTTTAATATTTGAGGTTACGTTCTCTTTAAAATATATTAACTGCGAGGCTTTGAATGCCTTCACTCTTAGAAATGGAGTTGTACTTACAACCAGTCGGTGTTACAAGAAGACAGTCAAATCAACATACGTCAAAATTACTTACTCAACGACAGCACTGTTGACCTCACAGTGCATGTCATCAGGGTTGCCAACACTACCGCCATCATGGGTCAAGACCATACATTCACACAAGTCAGTAAAATATATAGGACCACAGTGCCGTGCACAGGTAATCTTTTATGAGACATTCATTCCGAGGCGAAAATTCCACAGTTATCCGATAAAAATACAGTGCTCTGCCGTAAGCAGTGTGCTGTGACATGTTCCTTAATCTGCAGTTTAACGGAGTAGGCAACTTGTCGATATGATCCGTGATGTGGACGCTGCCAGTTTTTAATTTTCCTTTGGCAATTCGCTAATACCATGTGCTATGTCTTGCGTTATATTTGGCTGTTGGAAAGAAGAAAACTGTCGTGCGAATGTCGGAGAAGCTGTGCCCACAGTTCATATAGCGCTCTACGTTGGGCTGGACTAGGGGGCGGGCTAGCCAGAGCGCGCACCTACAAATTGCGCCAGGATGTCACTCAAGTAACCGGAAATGTTGTGCTATTAGACAAAGTTTGGCACACGCGAAAGAATACCTCCGAAAATTATCCGCAATTTGGTTACGCACTCTCAAAAATGTTCACCAGCCCTGTCGTAGGCCGAAAACTTTAAAGAATATCGGTTTCAAGGGGCGCCAAATTACTAACCCACTCGTGGCACCAAATTATTAACCTGCCTCGCGAGTCCAAGTCTCGGGCTGGCCTTCGCTGTGCGCTAGAATGTAGAACTGCAGTACTGCCAGTTGGGGGTATGGGGTACATAGGGGTTACCTATATCAATCTCAAGAAAATGGGGCATTTTTCCACTACATCACCATAAAAAAAAAGAGAGAACACACAGCCACAGTTTCATTACATGAAAGTCCTTCCCAGCGTTTCTCTACTAATCGTTCTGGAGACTTCGTGGTTATTAAATTTAAGGTGGCATGTTTTTCACTGCTCTCAAGTTGCTCAGAACTTCCATGCTGAAGGTCTCTGGGTCATTCTGATGGTAAACTGCTAAACTTGCATTTTCTTGAATAGTCATGTAGTTACATATTTAGAAAAGCAACACACACACAAACCTACAAATTTACAAACCAGCTCTGTGCCTAGTTGGTATGGAGATGGTTAGTCTTCAACCTAAACTACGTAATATAGAAGTGCTTCCTTTTCAGTGTTTAAGTGAATTTCAAAACAGTCACCAAGTTTCTGTTAGCTTCACTATGTATTTACCAAAGAGAATAAGGAGCCACAGTTCACCAAATGTATTGCTCCTTCACATGAACGTACAAATATGTACATTTCTGCACAAGTTTTAATAGAACTACCAAATACATCAAAATTGTTCCATAACAAGTTTACTTACTAATGAGATGATTAATTTATATTATTTCTTCATGCAGTATATTCTTTCTGAAACCATTATCATTACATCCTGAAGTGGATAACATGATTATATAAATATTTCAAACAGCTACGCTTTAAAGGTCCAACATGTCTTGTAAGCTACAGCAACAGTACTATTAGCTGGCCCACTGCGGCTGACAGCCTAGAGCAATGTCGGGATTTAATTGGGGAAGCAGTAAAGGCACATGTTCTAATGCCTGGTAAATCAATTGTATTACATGCTATTTCTTCCATTAATTGATTCGCAATGAACAGTGTAACACAAAGTTGTGGCACAAATAAAGGATCAGTTCCATACAGAGAAACAATAAACAAATTTCATATGAACCTGTGCCAAACAGTCATCCTTCATAAGCCACAGAACTCTTTTGCTTCCTGAAATCAGTGACACAGTATCATACTGCCATCACATTAGTGACACAGTATCATACTGCCATCACATTAGTGACACAGTGTCATACTGCCATCACATTATCTTTGTGCTTGGAGTGGAAATTTCTGAGTGCTCAAAACATCCTCAGTGAGCTTTCATACTGCAGTGATGGTGTCCTGTTTTCAGACTTGTGAACTGAAGTATTCTGGGGTGTGACGCTTGTCAATGGGGGAATAATTTGCGACAGTTTGACAGACTGTAGTGCTTTCATCTTCATGTCCCAACAACATTCCAAATGATCACAGTGTATATGCCTTTAGGTCTTCTTGGACTGCTTGACCCCGGACATGATGGAACTACTATCTTTCAAAATGTTTGTAACTACTCACCCAACAACAGAGTTCTTACATCCCAAAAGAATCTCAAATTTAATACTCCAAAATTTCTGGTGTGTTGATTTTCTGAAAACGTGACCATATTCACTGCAGTCACATAAATTAAGCTTCAAAGTCTACAGACAAAAATATCAGATTGGTTGCAATCAAACAAGCAATACGTCCACACAGCAAATTGTGCGCAGTGTACCCACTGGGCAGGTGTATGTCAACAATATAGTTTTAAGTCTGAAATATAGTGGAGCAGTCACAGATGTGTTCAGACCATTTACAGATCATCTAACAAACTAACTAACTCAACAGACCAGAGTCTTTCTTGGCAAGCAAATACTTGTTCATCAAACAGTCAAGCGGTTCTCCATGTCATGGAACCTGACGGTTCGTTACCGTGTTTACAACAGTCTGCTGTTAGTCTGTATCCTGAGACAGACAAATCCAGTCCATGCCCTCCCATCCTATTTCTGTATGATCAATTTCAATATTATCCTCCCATTTATGCCTACGTCTTTCAAGTGGCCTCTTTCCTTCAGATTTCCCAACCAAAACCCAGTATATATTTCTGTCCTCCCCATACGTGCCACACGCCCTGCCTACCTCATCCTCCGTCATTTCATCACCCAGACAATATTTGGTGAGCAGCACCAATCACGAAACTCCTCATTATGCAGTTTCCCCCAGCCTCCTCTTCCATCCTCCCTGTTGGGCCCAAGTATCTTCCTCACCACCCTTCTTTTGAACACCATAAAGCTATGTTCTTACCTTAACGGAATAACAAATGACAAACACCTTCCAACAAATCCCGGTAGCAGTTTGGTTACTTTTTGCAGTATAATGCACAGGCCTGTCTAAATACTGCCTACAGTGCTGGCCCACACATAAATACTGGACTATTAATGATGCCTAGTTTGAATGAGAGCTGAGAAATTTTTCTCTGGTTATGACTTTGTGGAACATTAACAGACCAACATTGGTGAACCCTACTTCATCTGCAGACAGACCCAAAATCGTGATTAACCACACACACTGCTGCAAATCCACTCACATAATGCCTCTCATGCTGGGAGATCAGTTTCACCGAGACCTCAAACATGCTGCAGATGGCAGCAGATACAGAAATGCTCTCCATGTTCACGTGCCATACCTGTTCCACCGATCCTAAAATGTGCTACTGAATGTTGTTGTCAGTTGCAAAGATTTTATAGTGCATGTGCTATATACAATGAATCAGTATGAAGCAGTGGTGGAATGGATCAGACAGGGAACAGCTGAAGTCCTGGGCCAAGAAAATGGGCTTCCACATTGGCAGCAGAGTGATTAACAACCTAAGTCATGGCACAGCTCAGTTGCTATTACCCTACATGGTGACAGACCAACAACTAACCACCCGAGCCATGTCACAACTCAGTTGCTATTATCCCCCACAGTGACAGACCAGCAAATAACAACCTGAGACATGGCACATCTCCTTCTGGCACTGGAAGCAGATTATATTCACTGCTGTCCGGAATATCCATATCTAAAATAGGGCTGTGACAAGTGACCATGTTATGAAATGTTCAATCATTCAAAAAAATGTGTTGTGAGAAACATGCTGGAAGAGCGGAAGAGACGGACGGACAGCCTCCTATTACCTACACATAAATAAAACAAATGTATAGGCTCTCTTTCTTGGAATGAATGAATGAACGAACATCCACTTCATTTTTACACACCACAATCTATAGATTTAATTTTCAGCATCAATCTACCCACAGAGTTTCAACCTTTAAAGCCCAGTGGTAACTCTATGCACCACCAAGTTCAACATTAAAAAATCCTGCCCATACAGTGCTGTCATGTGTTTTGTATTGATCTCAGAACAAAGAGTGATCATTTCCCTATACTGGTGTAGTTAATGGTTTGATAACCCAGATGGAGTGTGCTTTCTGCGTGCTATGCGCTGAATCTTTCATATAATTCAGTTTAATTTAGATTTCAGAGATTTAATATCATACATTTGCCAACACTCACAAGAAATTCACAGGAGAGGGCACAGGAATAAGGACATATCACAAACAGCACTGGTAGTATGGGCATTGAACAGTACCTTGTACTGTATCTGACAGTGGTACTGTGTGGCACCAACACTACACCACTTTGTTCCTGTCACTTTCACTGCTACCGTCAGTCCAAGCATTGAGAGGAACTTACAACATTATGGTGCAGTATCAGAACTCAGAAAAAAAGACAGCTGTAACTCAGAAAGGAGATGACTATACAGTACTGTTTATACGAAATTACCTCATCCTTGCACAGGGTGCACAGCTCACACTGGAACCCGCTCACAGAACACAGAAACTTGCTCACAGCCGCACTCCTGCACAGCAACCGATAATGCTGTCTGCCGTGCGGTACTCAGTTCTGTCAGTGCCACTGTAATGCAGACCTGCACACTGTAGAGCAGATGACGTCAATCAGCGCACAGCAACAGATGGAGTTGGCTGCACAACAGACCTCAATTCTGTGTTCAAAAAACTCTCTGCTTTTATACCAGAATTTTTAGGTTGCACCATGTAAAGGACAGAACAAGACAGGTAAATGGATGATGGGTAGATATGGTACTTGAGGGAAGAACTGGTGATCTGTTGCACTGTACTGTGCTGACATCAGGTAGGGAAGTTACAAACTCCATGAAAAACAAAGGTTATGAAAGCAATAATCTAGCTGAGATCTACTTTTGGTACCTGAAAATTACAGTTCTTACTATTTCACAAACAGTTAAAAGGCAGTTCTTGCTATTGGCATCACTGCCTATGAACATACACCTCACTGCACCTTCGAACGATCACAAATTGTTTGCTGTGTGCAAAAGTTCGTTACAGTCACACAAATCAGTTGCTACCATTTATATACAAAACACATCCAATGATTTTTTTTTTCATTTGAACATCCTCAGCATAACTTTACCTAAAAACTGACAGAGTACTAAATATATGCAAATTTAAAATGGTTTTACAATCATATGTGTTTTCTTATGTCTCTTTAATTGATTACTTCTAATGAACCTTTTACCACAGTCCTGACATGAATATGGCTTTTCACCTGTGTGTAAACGCATATGAATCTTCAGTTCAGTGCTGCGAAGGAAGCTCTTTCCGCATTCGGTACAAGCAAACTGTTTCTCTCCAGAATGCATTCTCATGTGGATCTTGTGATCGCAACGGCGTACAAAACTCTTCCCGCACTCCGTACATGAGAACGGCTTTTCTCCGGTGTGCGTACGCATATGCTCATTGAGGTTACTGCTGCGAAGAAACCGCTTCCCACAGACAGTACAGTTAAAAGGTTTGTCATCCATGTGTGACCTTTCATGCAACGTAAGAGTATTGCGAAGACCGAAGCTTTTACCGCAAACCTGACAACAAAACGGTTTCTCACCCGTGTGTGTCCTCATATGACGGGTCAAAGTACTGCTCTGACCAAAACTTTCTCCACATTGAGTGCATGAAAAGGGTTTCTCACCTGTATGTGTCCTTATGTGCAAAGTAAGATTACCGCTCTGTCGGAACGTTTTGCCACACATCGAACAACAGAAAGGTTTTTCTCCTGTATGTGTTCGCAGGTGCTTCAACAGACCACTCTTCTGAGCAAAAACATTACCACACTCGTTGCATACAAACCGTTCCTTCTCCTGGATCATCGGCAAAGCTTCAATCATGTCATCATCATCAATCACCCCAAATCCATCAAGTGGGGGGAGATCGATCAATTCCTCTTGCTTCACATCCTCTTCTTTCACAACGTACTCATCAACATTCTCTTTCTTCTTTGCACCCCTCCGTTTTTTTGGAGACGTACGAACTGGTGTGGATGAATTCTTGCGTCTTCTTATCCCACCTTTCTTCTCAGGTGTTCCATTTGCCTGAGCTGCACCTTGTCTTTTTACACTTGATTTCTTTTCTTCTCCATTCTTAGCACAAACTTTGCCACACACATGTGAGCAACAAACTTGATGTATTCCATCCTTACTGTCGGCTATCTGAGCTGAAGGAAGTTCAGAATTGCACTTGGCTTCGTTATGTGATTTACCATACTTTGGACCACTTTTAGCATCTGAAGATCCTGCTTCACATTTCTCCTGCAGATCCAAAGCTTGTGCCAGGAAGTTTCTATCAGGTAATCTAAAACAGAAGAATAAAAACACTAACTTGTTTCGGAACCATTTACAGTTTTGTGTTACCCTTCATAAAATATGCGTTACATTACTGCAACAACACACCTTTGGTCCACATGGCATTGCACTGCAATATCACAGTGTTACAACACCAGTGCACTGAATTTCTAGCCAGTCTGTAGCACCTATGATATTCAAATTCTTATCAAAATAAACAGAGGAGAGAGTATTAAAATTTTTTATTTATTCACCAACTGATGCACCAGTGAGTTGTCTTAAAAAAAATAATATTAAAATTTACATTAAAACAGCTCCAACATGTATCAGTGTTATAGTTACACCATCATTAGGGAGCGCATTAATTCTTGCTGAACAGTGCAACATACAGGACACCAATAAGGACCCAATATATGCAGCCACACTACCACCGTTTTAACCACACACCGATGTATTTTAATGAACTATTTTAATAACTGTAACTGTAGTAAGCATGAGTTAATGCACTCCCTGACGATGGTGTAACTGTAACACCAAAACATGTTGGAGATGGTTTAATGTAAATTTTAGTACTGTTTTTTAAGACAACTCAGTAGTGCATGAGTTGGTGAAGAGATAAAAAAAATTTTAATAATATCAAGATATTACAGACATATCGCTGAGGAATTCAATCAGAAGCCTCTAGAACATGCCCCAATCATATATAGTGCAAAGGACAAATAGAGAGAAAAATTCCAGGAAACTGGAAGCTTCCATGATGGATGCCAGTGCAGAAGACCCATATCCATGGCAAAAGTAAAAAATGTTTACTGATCCGTTGGCAGCAGTTGCTGAAAGTCTAAAAACAGCACAAGCCACTTGTTGCTGGAAGATGGCGTCAGACAAAGAGGTGCAGTCAAAATACTGCAGAAACACAGGTGGCACCACTACACTACCCAGGTGTATCAATATCACAATGAAGACAATCAGTTTGGTCAGTCCAACTGTACACACTGGCATCACATAAAGCTGCATAAATATCCAGATATAAACAGACAAGATTCTCTTCAAAGATTAGGCCAGTTTCTGTAAATGAGAAAATAAATCAACAAAATTAACTGTACCAATACATTTTCAGTTGAAGAAAGATGTAACTACAAGCATTCACAGACATGCAACAGTAATAAAAATAGGGCAGAGTAGAGGTGCATACAGAGTTTTGGTAGGGAGATCTGAGGGAAAGAGACCACTTGGAAAACCTAGGTACATGTGGGAGGATGGCATTCAAACTGACATTAGAGAAATAGCATTGGAGGGCATGGCCTTCATACCTGGTAAGTTCCGGGTTCAAATGTGGACTTAGAGCCTGCATATCAGAACTGACGATTGCTGCACTCTTCTCATTCTCTACTAAGTAAATATTGTGGTAATTCCTCAATTTATCCACAACCACCATTATGTGGGAGTATGATGACCACAGGTCCTAGTGACAGACACTACTGGATGTTGAAAGAACCTCATGCCCCAAAAAAGGCATAACATTTATTTACATGATAAGCTCAGCAACAACGAATTCCCCCCATCTGAGTCAGCTGCACAAATGCACACAGGGAACAACCACTTGAATTCTCACACCTGTGTGTTTGCTGGTGTGTGAGCATATTCCAAAGGGTTGTGGTGCCTTCATCTTCAAAGTCCAGCAGTTCAGGGGTCTTACTGCTGAAGGTGATGCACTGCCATCCCCCTGACCCACTGTACACTACAGTGCTGTGAGAACCTAACATCTCACAAAGAGCCACTTCTTAATATAGCTCAGTGGTATGCAAATGCAAGTTCAAACACTTCATGTTGGAAAACTGTGATCAGGCACAGTGCAGTGCAGTATAACTACTATCTGTGATCAGGCACAGTGTAGTGCAGTATAACTGTACTATCTGTGATCAGGCACAGTGCAATGCAGTATAACTGTACTACGAGGGTGATCCAAAAAGTAAGGTCTCCATAATTCTGGGGCTGCAGGGAAACTGTTTGCGTGACTGTTGGCCACACCGCTGTGTTTGTTGGTTCCCCCACTCCCAAACAAGCCATCGCTCAGCCCGCTAGGACGCTCAGTCTTGGCTCGGCAGCTGTTTGTAATGGAGCTTCTGCTTGCTGCTCCCGCCAGGTGCGAAGTTCGAGCTGTAATTCGGTTTTTGAACGCAAAAGGCGTTAAACCTATCGAAATTCATCGCCAATATACGAAAGTGTATGGAGAGTCATGCATGGATGTCAAAAACGTCCGTAAGTGGTGTAGGGAGTTTACAGCTGGTCACATGGAAATTCATGATGAAGAAAGAAGCGGGAGACCGTCAATTTCCGACAAGACAGTCGCGAAGGTTGAAAAAATCATGCGTCAAGATCGGAGGATCACTCTCGATGATCTCTGCATTTTGGTTCCTGAGGTTTTTCGAAGCACCATTGTAGGACTTTAACTGAAAAGTTGGAATATCGGAAGGTGTGCGCAAGATGGGTCCCACACATGCTCACAGAAAACCACCAACGGCAACACATTGACTCCTCACGCGAATTTCTTCAGCGCTATGCAGAAGAAAATGACAACTTTTTGGATTCGATTGTCACGGGTGACGAAACCTGGGCGTTCCACTTCACACCTGAGACCAAACAACAATCACGTTAGTGGCGGCATTCCTCTTTGCCCAAGCCGCAAAAATTCAAAACAACACAGTCTGCCGGCAAAGTCATGGCAACTGTGTTTTGGGATCGAAAGGGGGTATTGGTGGTCGACTTCATGGCTCATGGGACCACAATAAACGCTGACAGGTATTGTGAGACACTCAAAAAACTCAGACGGGCGATTCAGAACTGGAGAAGAGGAATGCTGACCAAGGGTGTATGCCTTCTCCACGACAACGCTCAACCCCACGTCGCCCGTCAAACCGTTGCTCTCCTGGATGTTTGGATGGGACATCATCACCCACCCACCCTATAGTCTGGGCTTAGCACCCTGTGACTACCACTTGTTTCTTAAGTTGAAAGAACATTTGGCCAGAAGGCACTTCAGCGACGATGACGACGTGAAAGTTGCGGTCCAATGTTTCCTCAACGACATGGCGGTGAGCTGGTATGACGTGGACATACATAAACTGCCTCTGCGCCTACAAAAATGCATCGATCGAAATGGCGATTATGTAAAAAAATAGAGGAATGTTCAAACTTTAAAATGATGTATCAATTATTGAAAATAAATGTTTCTTTCTATTTCTAAAAAACTTGGAGACCTTACTTTTGAGATCACCCTTGTATCTGTAATCAGGCACAGTGTGATGCAGTATACCTGTACCATCTGTGATCAGGCATAATGTGATACAGTATAGCTGTACTATCTGTGATCAGGCACAGTGTGATGCAGTATACCTGTACCATCTGTGATCAGGCATAATGTGATACA
>Ga0131853_10019141_pt1 | contig 12458 bp, 10 predicted proteins | sample TergutLab28metaG_FD_92764 | JGI IMG/M metagenome (GOLD analysis project Ga0131853, IMG submission 92764) | Labiotermes labralis P1 segment gut microbial communities from Petit-Saut dam, French Guiana - Lab288 P1 (version 2) (version 2) | ecosystem: Host-associated > Arthropoda: Insects >...
CCCGGCCACAAGGTCTACCCCTGGGTCGCCAAGACGCGGCACAGTACGCCGGGCGTGGGGCTGATCTCCCCGCCGCCGCACCACGACATCTACTCGATCGAGGATCTGGCCCAGCTGATCCACGACCTGAAGAACGCCAACCCGAGTGCCCGCGTCCACGTCAAGCTCGTGGCCGAGGTCGGGGTCGGCACGGTCGCGGCCGGCGTGAGCAAGGCCCACGCCGACGTGGTCCTCATCTCCGGCCACGACGGCGGCACCGGCGCCTCCCCGCTGACCAGCCTCAAGCACGCCGGCGGCCCCTGGGAGCTCGGTCTGGCCGAGGCCCAGCAGACGCTGCTGCTCAACGGCCTGCGCGACCGCATCGTCGTCCAGACCGACGGTCAGCTCAAGACCGGTCGCGACGTCGTGATCGCGGCCCTGCTGGGTGCCGAGGAGTTCGGCTTCGCCACCGCTCCGCTGGTGGTCAGCGGCTGCATCATGATGCGCGTGTGCCACCTCGACACCTGCCCGGTGGGCGTCGCGACGCAGAACCCGGTGCTGCGCGAGCGGTTCACCGGCAAGGCCGAGTACGTGGTGAACTTCTTCCGCTACATCGCCGAGGAGGTCCGCGAGATCCTCGCCGAGCTGGGCTTCCGCTCGATCGAGGAGGCAGTCGGCCGGGCCGGCGTGCTCGACACCCGCGACGCGATCGAGCACTGGAAGGCCGCCGGGCTCGATCTGACGCCGATCTTCCACGAGGTCGAGCTGGCCACCCAGTTCGCCGATCAGGACCTGCGCCGCACCAAGGAGCAGGACCACGGCCTGGCCAAGGCGCTCGACGTGACCACGCTCGTGCCGCTGGCCCAGCCGGCGCTCGAGCACGGTGAGCCGGTGCGGGCGCAGCTGCCGATCCGCAACGTCAACCGCACCGTCGGCACGATCCTCGGCCACGAGATCACCAAGCGCTACCGCGGCGAGGGCCTGCCCGCGGGCACGATCGACCTGACCTTCACCGGCTCGGCCGGGCAGTCGTTCGGCGCCTTCATCCCGCGCGGCCTCACGCTGCGCCTGGAGGGCGACGCCAACGACTACGTCGGCAAGGGTCTCTCGGGCGGCCAGATCGCGATCCGGCCCGACCGCGCCGCGGCGTTCCGCGCCGACGAGCACATCATCGCCGGCAACACGCTCGCCTACGGCGCCACCAGCGGCCGCATCTTCGTCCGCGGCGGCGTGGGGGAGCGGTGCTGCGTGCGCAACTCCGGCGCGAGCATCGTCACCGAGGGCGTCGGCGACCACGGCTGCGAGTACATGACCGGCGGCCGGGTGGTCGTGCTCGGCGGGACCGGTCGCAACTTCGCGGCCGGCATGTCCGGCGGGATCGCCTGGGTGCTCGACTTCGAGCACTCCCGTGCCAACCCCGAGCTCGTCGAGCTCACCGCGGTCGAGCCGAAGTACGCCGACGAGCTCCGCTCGCTCGTCCAGGCGCACCTCGACGAGACCGGATCGGAGGTCGCCGGCGAGCTCCTGGCCGACTGGCCGACCGCCCTGACCCGCTTCACGCAGGTCATGCCCAGTGACTACAAGCGCGTGCTCGAAGCCCAGGAGGAGGCCCTCGAGGAGGGTCTCGACGAGGACGAGGCCGCGGCCAGGATTATGGAGGTGCTCCATGGCTGACCCGAAGGGTTTTCTCAAGAGCGGTCGCGAGGTCGCGACCCGCCGCCCCGTCACCGAGCGCGTGAACGACTGGGACGAGGTCTACCCGGGCGGCATCGGCCGGGCCCTGCTCCCGATCATCAACACCCAGGCCAGCCGCTGCATGGACTGCGGCATCCCGTTCTGCCACCAGGGCTGCCCGCTGGGCAACATCATCCCGGAGTGGAACGACCTGGTCTGGCGCGATGACTGGGAGGGCGCGATCGAGCGGCTGCACGCGACCAACAACTTCCCGGAGTTCACCGGGCGGCTGTGCCCGGCGCCGTGCGAGACCGCCTGCGTGCTCGGCATCAACCAGGACCCGGTCACGATCAAGAACATCGAGGTCTCGATCATCGATCGGGCGTGGGACGACCGGCTCGTGAAGCCGCAGCCCCCCGAGTGGCTCTCCGGCAAGGCCGTCGCCGTGGTCGGCTCCGGTCCTGCCGGTCTCGCCGCCGCCCAGCAGTTGACCCGTGCCGGCCACACCGTCGCGATCTACGAGCGTGCCGACGCGATCGGCGGCCTGCTGCGCTACGGCATCCCCGAGTTCAAGATGGAGAAGAAGCACCTCGACCGGCGACTCGAGCAGATGCGCCGGGAGGGCACCGTCTTCCGTGCCGGGGTCGACGTCGGCGTCGACCTGACCGGCGATGCGCTCAAGGAGCGGTACGACGCCGTCGTGCTCGCCGTCGGCTCGACGGTGGCGCGCGACCTGCCGGTGCCGGGCCGTGAGCTCGACGGCATCCACCAGGCGATGGAATACCTCCCGCAGTCCAACCGGGCCGCCCTGGGCAAGCCGCAGGTCGACGGTGCGAGCCAGATCCTGGCCACCGACAAGCACGTCGTCATCATCGGCGGTGGCGACACGGGTGCCGACTGCCTGGGCACCGCGATCCGACAGGGCGCCAAGTCCATCACGCAGCTGGAGATCCTGGCCGAGCCGTCGGCCGACCGGCCCGTGGGACAGCCCTGGCCGACGTACCCGATGATCTTCCGGGTCTCCTCGGCCCACGAGGAGGGTGGCGAGCGTCTCTACGCCGTCTCGACCAAGGAGTTCCTGGGCGACGACGAAGGGCACGTGCGTGCGCTGAAGCTCGTCGGCGTGGAGTTCGTCGAGGGCAAGCTCACCGAGGTGCCGGGCACCGAGCGCGAGATCCTGGCCGACCTGGTCCTCTTCGCGATGGGCTTCGTCGGGCCGGAGCAGCCGGGTCTGGTCGAGCAGCTGGGCGTCGAGCTCGACGCCCGCGGCAACATTGCCCGGGGCTCCGCCTTCGCGACCAACGTGCCGGGCGTCTTCGTCGCCGGCGACGCGGGTCGTGGCCAGTCGCTGATCGTGTGGGCGATCGCCGAGGGACGGGCCGCCGCGGCCGCCGTCGACGCCTACCTGACCGGCTCGACGACCCTGCCGGCCCCGATCCGGCCGACCGACCGCCCGCTCATCGCCTGAGAGCACGGGACTGAGAGCACAGAGACTGAGAGCACAGGGAGCTTTCGATGAACTTGTGACGTCGAAGGTGACCCCGTTGGGTTTGATCGTTCAAAAGTCGATAGAGTGAGCGAGTGCGCAAAGCCAAGATCGTATGCACCCTGGGTCCCGCCGTCGACACCGAGCGACGCGTCCGCGAGCTCGTGTATGCCGGGATGGACGTCGCCCGTCTCAACATGAGCCACGGCACGCAGGACGAGCACGCCGCCCGCTACCGCCTTGTGCGCGACGCGGCCGAGGCGAGTGGCAAGGCGGTCGGCATCTTCGCCGACCTGCAGGGCCCGAAGATCCGTCTGGAGACCTTCGCCAGCGGCCCGTGACGCTCCAGCGCGGTCAGCGATGGACCATCACGACGCGCGACGTCACCGGGGACGACACGATCTGCGGTACGACGTACAAGGGCCTGCCCGGCGACGTGAACGTGGGCGACCCGATCCTGATCGACGACGGCAAGGTCCGGCTGCGGGTCACCGCCGTGGAGGACGGCTCCGACGTCCACACTGAGGTGATCGTCGGCGGCCCGGTCAGCAACCACAAGGGCATCAATCTGCCGGGTGTGGCGGTCTCGGTGCCGGCGCTGAGCGAGAAGGACATCGAGGACCTGAAGTTCGCGCTCAAGCTCGGAGTGGACTTCATCGCCCTCAGCTTCGTGCGCAACGCCAAGGACGCCGAGGACGTGCGCGACATCATGCGCGAGGTCGGGCGGATGGTTCCTATCATCGCGAAGATCGAGAAGCCGCAGGCGGTCGACAACCTCGACGAGGTGATCAGCGCCTTCGACATGTTCATGGTGGCTCGCGGCGACCTCGGCGTGGAGTGCCCGCTGGAGGAGGTCCCGTTCCTGCAGAAGCGGATCATCGAGCAGGCCCGCCTCTCCGCCAAGCCGGTGATCGTCGCCACCCAGATGCTCGACTCCATGGTCGCCAACCCGCAGCCGACCCGCGCCGAGGCCAACGACGTCGCCAACGCGGTCCTCGACGGCGCCGACGCGGTCATGCTCTCGGCCGAGACCAGCGTGGGGGAGTACCCGATCCACACCGTCGAGACGATGGCGCGCATCGTCGAGGCCACCGAGGCGCACGCGCTCGACCCGAACACCATCACCCGGCTGGCGCCGATCGACTGGAACCCGCATACCAAGGGGGGCGTCATCGCCAAGGCGGCCGAGGAGGTCGCCGAGCGCATCCAGGCCAGCTACCTCGTGGCCTTCACCACCACCGGTGACTCCGCGCGTCGGCTCTCCCGGCTGCGCGGCCCGATCCCGGTGCTCGCGTTCACCCCGTCGGACTCGGTGCGCTCGCAGCTCTCGCTGAGCTGGGGCGTCGAGACGTTCAAGACGCCCGAGCTGCGCACCACCGACGACATCGCGCCGCAGGTCGACGAGCACCTGTTGCGGCTGAGGCGCGTGGCCGAAGGCGACCTCGTCGTGATCATCGCCGGTGCTCCTCCCGGCATCCCCGGCTCGACCAACGCCCTGCGGATCCACAAGATGGGCGATGCGGCGAACGAGGTCCACCCGGCGTACGCCCGCGACTGAGCCGGCCCGTAGCCGGTCCGGAGCCGGTCTGGAGAGCCCGCTCGGAGCCGTTTCTCGTGGTGACCTTTCGGTCGTAGAAAGGTCACAACTTGCGCACACCGGCGTAATTCCCGCCGATGATGCTGTGTGCTGAATCACATTGTGTGTAGCCTGCGGCCCACAGTCGGGCACGGGTAACACCGCCGCGTGCCCACGATGAGAAAGGGCTCGTGAGATCGTGAGCACTCGTTATCTCCAGCCTCGGGCGATCGCAGCAGCCGTGGGAGTTGCTGCGTTGGCCGTCGCCCTGACGGCCTGTGGATCCTCGAACAACAACTCCGCGACGCAGCCGCCGGCCTCGTCGCCGGCCTCGGCACCTGCCTCGTCCTCCGGCGCTCCGTCGTCGGCGCCGTCGGCCGCGCCCGCCCTGAAGGCGATCGCGAACTGCACCCAGGGCCAGAACAGCTCCAACACGTTCGCACTCGGGTCCTACCTGCCGCTGACCGGCTCGCTCTCGTTCCTGGCTCCGCCCGCCGTGGCCGGTGTCGGGGAGGCCCTCTCCGACATCAACGCCGCCGGCGGCGTCAACGGCAAGCCTGCCTGTGTCATCTCGCAGGACTCCAACGACTCCGACCACAAGGCGCAGTCGATCGCCAACGTGAAGAAGCTGCTCGCCGCCAACGTGTCGGCGATCGTCGGGCCCGAGTCCTCCGGCGTCACCGAGAACATCCAGCCGGTGACCGACGCCGCGAAGACGCTGGTCTTCTCCCCGGCCGCCACCGACGACGCGCTCAGCGGCTCCTCCCCGTGGTTCTTCCGCGACGTCGCCCCGAACGCGGCCGAGGGCGAGGCCCTGGGCAACCAGATCCTCTCCGACGTGCCCAACGCCAAGGTCGGCATCCTGGTCTTCAACGACCCCTACGGCCTCAACCTGCGCGACACGCTCCAGCAGACCATCACCGCCGGTGGCGGTCAGGTCGTCTACGGCGCGAAGGGCTCCGGTCAGGAGTTCCCGTCGACCGAGACAAACTTCGGTGACATCGTCAACGCCGCCGTCGCCAAGCAGCCCGACGTGATCGCGATCATCGCCTTCGACCAGACCAAGCAGATCCTCTCCTCGCTGGGCTCGGCCGGCTTCGACGGCTCCAAGCTCTACTTCGTCGACGGCAACCTGTCCGACTACACGGGCACCCCCGGCGTTCCGGACCTGAGCGGCTCGAAGGGCACCCAGCAGGGCGTCGACCCGTCGAAGGTCGCCCCGAACCTGGAGGCCTGGTACAAGCTCAACGAGGGCAAGTCGCTCGGTGGGATCTACAACTACGGCCCCGAGTCCTACGACGCCGTCACGATCCTGGCGCTCGCGGCCGACGAGGCCAAGGCCTTCGACTCCGCCTCGATCCAGAAGTACGTCGCCAAGGTCACCGGCTCCGACGGTGGCACGATCTGCACGTCGTACAAGGACTGCCTGGCGCTGATCAAGTCCGGCAAGAGCATCCACTACCAGGGTCCGGCCTCGATCGGCCCGATGAACGCCAAGCACGACCCGACCTCGGCGTACGTCGGCATCTACGAGGCGGTGGGCAAGAACACCGCCGCGAAGTTCCTGACGGCGATCAAGGCGTCCAACATCAAGTGACCGTGTCCTGAGCGACACTCAGCATCGTGAGCGGGGGCCGGCCGTCTGGTGGCCCCCGCTCACCCTGATAGGAAAGGGCACCCTGGTGGGAGGACCCTCTTCGAAGAACCCGCGACGTCTCGTCGCGGTTGCCGTGGCCGTCCTGATCGGCCTCGGCATGCTCCTCGGGGGCGCTGCGAGCGCAGCGCCCGCCGCGGGGATCACGGTCGGCAGCAGTTGTGTCACCGCGGCGGACGCCGGCTGCGTGCAGGGCAAGGTGATCGACCAGAACCTCAACGGTGCCGGTGGCATCAAGGTCGCCATCAGCGGTCCCGCCGGCTCGGCCAACGCCACCACCGGTGACGACGGCTACTTCTACTTCAAGGTGGACAAGCCCGGCTCGTACACCGTCACCCTCGACGACGCCTCGCTGCCGTCCGGGCTGAAGGCGTTGACCTCCAAGCTCAAGGTGACGGCGTCGATGGACAACATCACCTCGGCAGGCTTCCGCCTCAACGGGGTCTTCTCGGGGTCGATCTCGCACAAGGTCAAGCCCACCTCGGGGCTGCGGCTGGCGTGGGAGCAGTTCTCCCAGGGCCTCCTCTTCGGGCTGCTGCTGGCGCTGGCCGCGATCGGGCTCTCCCTGATCTACGGCACCACCGGCCTGTCGAACTTCGCCCACTCCGAGCAGATCACGCTCGGCGGCTTCCTGGCCTACGTCTTCGCGGTGCAGCTGAAGCTCAACATGATCCTCGCCACGCTGATCGTCGTCGGGCTCACCGGTGCCTCCGGCTACTTCCAGGACCGGTTGATGTGGGGGCCGCTGCGCCGCAAGGGCATCGGCCTCAACCAGCTGATGGTCGTGACCATCGGTCTCTCGATGGCGCTGGAGTACGTCTACAACTACATCTGGGGCGGCACGATCCATCCCGTCACCAACGCCCAGAACGTCGAGCTCAACACCGGACCGCTCGACATCACGCCCACGGCGTACTGGTCGATGCTGGTCTCGATCATCGTGCTGGTCGCGGTCGGTCTGGCACTGATCTACACCAGGATCGGGCGTGCGACCCGTGCGGTCGCCGACAACCCGGCCCTGGCCGCCGCCTCCGGCATCGACGTCGACCGGGTGATCCGGATCGTGTGGACGATCTCGACGGCCCTGGCCGGTCTCTCCGGCGTCCTCTACGGCCTGGTCAACGGCGGGATCAACTGGCTCACCGGCGCGCAGCTCCTGCTGCTGGTCTTCGCCGCCGTGACGCTCGGCGGCATCGGCACGGCCTTCGGTGCGCTGGTCGGCTCGCTGGTCATCGGGATCGCGGCCGACATGTCCACGCTCTGGCTGCCGCAGGACCTCAAGTACGGCGTCGCGCTCGTCGTCCTCATCATCATCCTGCTCGTGCGACCCCAGGGCATCCTGGGCCGCAAGGAGCGGGTGGGCTAGGAGCATCCATGTACTTCCATGATCTCTACATCAACATCTTGGGCATCGGGATCCTGTCGTCGGTCACGCTCGCCTACGTCATCGGTGCCATCGGGCTGAACCTGCACTTCGGGTACACGGGCCTGATCAACATCGGCCAGGCGGGGTTCATGCTGCTCGGCTCCTACGGCTTCGCGATCACCGTGCAGCACACCGGCAACATGTGGCTCGGCCTGCTGGTGGCCATCGCGCTGGCGATCCTGTTCGCGCTCCTGCTCGGCATCCCGACGCTGAAGCTGCGCGGGGACTATCTGGCGATCGTGACGTTGGCGGCGGCCGAGCTGGTCCGCCTGCTCGGCGACGACCAGAAGCTCTCGGGGCTGACCGGTGGCACCCGCGGCATCCCGGGCAACAAGTACTCCGGGCCGTTCGTCAACCTCTCCCCGTTCCCGAACAGCGGCGAGTGGGGCTCCGGTCCCTTCCGCAAGCCCTACACCCAGGCCGACAGCTGGTGGCTCTTCCTTGTCGGGCTGGCCATCATCGTCGTCCTCGCGGCCTTCGTCTTCCTGCTGACCCGCAGCCCCTGGGGCAGGGTCCTGCGCGGGATCCGGGAGGACGAGGACGCCGTGCGCAGCCTCGGCAAGAACGTCACGCTCTACAAGCTGCAGTCGCTCGTGCTCGGCGGCGTGATCGCCGCGATCGGTGGCGTCGTCTATGTCCTCGCCACAGCGGTCTCCGCCGATGCGATGGGGCGCACGTTGACCTTCGAGCTCTATACCTGTCTACTGCTCGGCGGTGCGGCCACGGTGTTCGGACCCATCCTGGGGACGTTCCTGTACTGGATCCTGCTGGAGTTCATCCAGACCACGCTCGGCGACCTGGTGCCGTCGAGCATCATGAACCAGCAGCAGGTCCCGATGGCTGCCTGGGTCGTCGTCGGCATCGGGCTGATGCTGCTGGTGATCTTCCGGCCACAGGGCATCTTGGGCAACAAGAAGGAGCTGAGCTTCGGTGCCTGACCAGACAGAGACCACGTCCCGGGACGAGACCTATCCCTACGACCGCGCCGCGCTGCGGGCCGAGCTGGCCAAGGTCGCCGAGGAGCCCGGGATCGGCAAGCCCGACGCCATCTTGGAGGTCAACACGATCGTCCGCCGCTTCGGTGGCATGACGGCCGTCGCCGTCGACCATCTGGAGGTGCAGCGCGGTGCGATCACGGCGCTGATCGGTCCCAACGGCGCGGGCAAGACCACCTTCTTCAACCTGATCACCGGCTTCGACCGGCCCACCAGCGCCAAACGCCGCTTCGGCCGCCCGGCCGGTGCCAGCGGCGTCAGTGGTCCGGACGGGAATGGCCAGCGTGTCGCCGAGTGGCGCTTCAACGGCCGCGAGATGGCGGCCACGACGTCGTTCCGGGTGGCTCGCGCCGGCATGGTCCGCACGTTCCAGCTGACCAAGGCGCTGGCCGCGATGACGGTGCTCGACAACATGCTGCTCGGGGCGGCCGGCCAGGCCGGCGAGCGCCTGGGCGCCTCCCTGGTGCGACCCCTGTGGCGCAGCCAGGAGGCCGCGAACATCGAGAAGGCCGATGAGCTGCTGACCCGGTTCAAGCTCCACGACAAGCGGCACGACTATGCCGGCAGCCTCTCGGGCGGTCAGCGCAAGCTGCTGGAGATGGCGCGGGCCCTGATGAGCGACCCGGCCATGATCATGCTCGACGAGCCGATGGCGGGGGTGAACCCGGCGCTGACGCAATCGCTGCTCGGCCACATCCAGGACCTCCGCGACCACGGCACCACGGTGCTGTTCGTCGAGCACGACATGCACATGGTCCGGCACATCTCGGACTGGGTGGTGGTGATGGCCGAGGGCAGGATCGTCGCCGAGGGCCGCCCGCAGAGCGTCATGTCCAACCAGGCCGTCATCGACGCCTACCTGGGCTCCCACCACGACAAGGACCTCGGCGACGACGCCCTTCTCGAAGAGCCCGAGACGGTCACGCTGAGCAAGGGGGAGAGCGCATGACGAGCGTGAGCGAGACGACGGGCATGCCGGGCGGCGGTCCGGGCGAGCCGCTGGTCAGGGCCACCGACGTGGTCGCGGGCTACTTGCCGGGCATCAACATCCTCAACGGCGTGAGCCTCGAGGCGTACGCCGGGGAGCTGATCGGGATCATCGGTCCCAACGGCGCCGGCAAGTCGACCCTGCTCAAGGCCCTCTTCGGCCTGGTCCCGGTGCGCTCGGGGACGGTGACGCTCGGCGATCAGGAGATCACCAACATGCGCGCCAACAAGCTCGTCCAGGCAGGGGTCGGGTTCGTCCCGCAGACGAACAACGTCTTCCCCACCCTGACGATCGAGGAGAACCTGCAGATGGGGCTCTACCTCCGCCCGCGCAAGCTGCGCGAGCGGCTGGAGTTCATCTACGAGCACTTCGAGGTGCTCGGCCAGCGGCGGCGTCAGCGCGCGGGCGGCCTCTCCGGCGGGGAGCGGCAGTCGGTGGCGATGGCGCGGGCGTTGATGATGGAGCCGTCGGTGCTGTTGCTCGACGAGCCCTCCGCGGGTCTCTCCCCGGTACGCCAGGACGAGACCTTCCTGCGCACGCGTCGGATCAACAAGACCGGCGTCACGGTGATCATGGTCGAGCAGAACGCTCGCCGCTGCCTGCAGATCTGCGACCGCGCCTACGTGCTCGACCAGGGCCGCAACTCTTATACAGGGACGGGGCGCGACCTGGCCGACGACCCGAAGGTCATCGAGCTCTACCTGGGCACGCTGGCCGCCGACCTGGACGGCGGCATCGGGATCACGGGCTGACTGCGAGGGCCTGAGCGGCGAGCGCGTGCCCCGGGTCGGATTCGAACCGACACTGGACGGTGTTTGAGACCGCTTCCTCTACCGGTTGGGATACCGGGGCGCTCGCGTCGGCCTTCGGCCGGTGCGAGCGCTCAAGATACCGGAGGCCACTCTCGACGCTCAACGCGGCCCGCCCCGTGCCGGATGCCCTACTCTGACGGCGTGAGCGCGACCACGAGCACCGCCAGGCGAGTCGTCATCGCCGAGGACGAGGTGCTGATCCGGATGGATCTCAAGGAGATGCTCACCGACGAGGGCTACGAGGTCGTGGGGGAGGCCGGCGACGGCAGGGCGGCGGTCGAGCTCGCCACCGCGCTCGCACCCGACGTGGTGATCCTGGACGTCAAGATGCCGCTCCTGGACGGCATCGCGGCCGCGGAGGCGATCGCGCGGGCCCGGATCGCCCCGGTGGTGATGCTCACCGCCTTCTCACAGCGCGATCTCGTCGAGCGCGCCCGCGACGCCGGCGCGATGGCGTACGTCGTCAAGCCGTTCCAGGCCAGCGACCTGGTTCCGGTCATCGAGCTGGCGGTCAGTCGCTTCGCCGAGCTGACCCAGCTCGAGCGGGAGGTCGCCGACCTGCACGACAGGCTCGCCACCCGCAAGGCGGTCGACCGGGCGAAGAGCCTGCTCCAGGTCGAGCTCCAGCTCAGCGAGTCCGACGCGTTCCGCTGGATCCAGAAGACCGCGATGGACCTGCGCCTCTCCATGCGCCAGGTGGCCGAGGGAATCATCGAGCACGGTCCCAGCGGAACGCCCGGCTGAACCGGCCCGACTGAACCGGCCCGACTGAACCGGCCCGTCTGGGCCAGCCCGACCGGGCGGTCCACATCCACCCAATCGTGGGCTGTACCGGTCGGTACGTCCAGGCGTATTGTCTGCGGCGAAGGCGCGGCGTCGGGGGATCCGCGCGCCTCACCCCGAGAACCATGACCCCGGAGGACTCTCGTGAGCCGCATGCAGGTGGAGCTGCGCGAGGCGCAGCTCGATGACGCGCTCTTTCTCGTCGAACTGTGGGGTGACTCGCTCCGCCGGGCGGACACCCGCGAGCAGGTCGCCGACCTCGAGCCGATCATCAAGGAGGCGGCGGAGTCGACCGAGCTCGCCATCCTCATCGCCGAGTACGACGGCCAGGTGGCGGGCGCCGTCTACCTGCGCATCGCCACCCTCAGCCCGCTCAACCTCGAGCCGACGCTCCAGATGTTCTCGCTGACGGTCTCCCAGGGGTTCCGTCGCAAGGGTGTCGGGCACGCGCTGCTCGACGCCGCCGTCGCCTTCGCCGAGCGGGCGGGGGTGTCGCTGGTAGCCACGGCCGCCGCGTCCGGATCGCGTGACGGAAATCGTTTTCTGGCCCGTGTCGGGTTCGGGCCGCAGGCGATGTGGCGGGTGGCCCTGGTGCACACCGTGCGCGCCAGGCTCACCCCGTTGCTGCCGGCCTCGCAGCGCCGTCCCGCGAGCCGCACCAGTCTGGTCCTCGCCGCGCGCCGGTCGATGCGGCGGGCACAGGCCGAGGTCTGACCGAGGTCTGTCCGAGCGCTGTGTCAGGCGAACCGGCCGGGATCGACCAGCGAGCACGTGATCCGAGAGCTGCACACCCGTCGGCCCTGCTCGTCGCTGATCGCCACGTCGTAGGACGCCGAGGAGCGGCCCAGGTGGATGGCGGTGGCGACGCCGGTGACCAGGCCGCTGGTGGCGGCGCGGTGGTGGGTGGCGTTGATGTCGACACCGACGGCGATCTTGCCCAGCCCCAGCGCGTGGATGCCGGAGCCGACGGAGCCCAGCGTCTCGGCCAGCACCACCGAGGCGCCGCCGTGCAGCAGGCCGTAGGGCTGGGTGTTGCCCTCCACCGGCATCGTGGCCACGACCCGCTCGGCGGAGATCTCGGTGAG
>Ga0131853_10019145_pt1 | contig 12455 bp, 12 predicted proteins | sample TergutLab28metaG_FD_92764 | JGI IMG/M metagenome (GOLD analysis project Ga0131853, IMG submission 92764) | Labiotermes labralis P1 segment gut microbial communities from Petit-Saut dam, French Guiana - Lab288 P1 (version 2) (version 2) | ecosystem: Host-associated > Arthropoda: Insects >...
AACAGACCGAGGCCGATCGCATCGAAGAACAGCACCGGCTGGCGCAGTCGGCGCACCGGCGCATACGCGGCGATGCTGATTGCGCACGCAATGAGCGACACGGCCAGATAGCGCCAGTTCGACAGCCCCGCCGGCGGAATGGCGCCGATGCAGACGTCACGGACGATGCCGCCGCCGCAGGCGACCATGAACGCGACGGCCCCGATGCCGAACAGGTCGAGCCGCTTCTGGCGCGCGGCGACGGCGCCGCTGATCGCGAAGGCAAACGTGCCGACGAGGTCGAGTACGGTATAGGCGGTGTGGACGTTCACGGTGGTTTTTGCAGGTTGGGATCGGCTGCGGATGCGGGCGGCGCGTGCCGCTCGCGGCGGGTTTATAGCACGGAGTGGCCGCGGCGGCGCGGCTCGCTTACAGGGTTTCGGCCCCGATTCCACGCCTTGCGCCCCCACGCCGAGCCGGAAAATCTGCACGAAAAGTAAAAAAAGGCTGAAAATAGCAGGATAACTGTCGTCAACAACCGTGAGACCGTGAAACATGAGCACCACCCTGCAGTTTGCCGTCGAGCAGCACCCCAACCCCACGCCTGCTGACCAGATCGCCGCCCGCCTGGAGAGCCCGGTCTTCGGTCGCGTCTTCACCGACCACATGGTCACGATCCGCTGGAGCGAGGCGAGCGGCTGGCATGACGCCAAGGTGGAATCGCGCAAACCGTTCCAGCTCGACCCCGCCTGCGCCGTCCTCCACTACGCCCAGGAAATTTTTGAGGGCATGAAGGCGTACCGCCGCGAAGACGGTTCGATCGCGCTGTTCCGTCCGCAGGAAAACGCGAAGCGCTTCCGCGCCTCGGCAGCCCGCATGTCGATGGCCGATCTGCCCGAAGAAGTCTTCATGAAGGCCATCGAAGAGCTCGTCAAGATCGATCAGGCCTGGGTGCCTGGCGGCGACGGCAGCCTCTACATCCGTCCGTTCATGTTCGCCACCGAGAACTTCCTTGGCGTGCGCGCATCGTCCGAATACGTGTTCTGCGTGATCGCCTGCCCGGTCGGCCCGTACTTCAAGTCCGGCAAATCGGCCGTCACCGTGTGGGTGTCGGACCAGTACACGCGTGCTGCGCCTGGCGGCACCGGCGCGGCCAAGTGCGGCGGCAACTACGCGGCCAGCCTGATCGCGCAAACCGAAGCCTCGGCCAAGGGCTGCGACCAGGTCGTGTTCCTCGACGCGGCCAAGCACCAATGGGTCGAAGAACTCGGCGGCATGAACGTGTTCTTCGCGATGGACGACGGCTCGCTCGTCACGCCGCCGCTCTCGGGCACGATCCTGCCGGGCATCACGCGCGCCTCGATCATCGAGCTGGCCCGCAAGGAAGGCATCGAGATCAAGGAAGCGCCGTACTCGTTCGATTCGTGGCGTGAAGACGCTGCGAGCGGCCGCATGAAGGAAGCGTTCGCGTGCGGTACGGCGGCCGTCGTCACGGCAATCGGCGAAGTGCGCCACGCCGGCGGCGAGTTCAAGATCGGCGACGGCGGCGAAGGCGAAGTCACGCGCCGCATCCGCACGCTGCTGACCGGCATCCAGCGCGGCAAGATCGCGGATCCGTCGAACTGGGTCTGGCAACTGAAGAAGTAAGTTTCATGGCCGGTCCGGGTGGCTTGCGGCCGCCCGGACTCCAGCCTCCTCCGCGCCAGCCATCGCGGCGCGAACATCCCCCCGCTGCACTCCATCTGTTGGGAAGTCACGCATGGCAACCCATCCCGCCGATACGCCCCCGTCGCTGCGCGAAGTCTGGTTGATCCGTCATGGCGAGACCGCGTGGAGCCTCTCCGGCCAGCATACGGGCCGCACCGATCTAGCGTTGACGAAACACGGCGAGGACCAGGCCCGCGCGCTGGCACCGCTCGTCGCCGCGCAGCCGTTCGATACCGTCCTGTCGAGCCCGATGATTCGCGCGACCGCGACATGCCGCCTTGCGGGGCTCGGCGCGCACATGGTCGTCATGCCCGATCTGCACGAGTGGGACTACGGCATTTACGAAGGACGCACCACCGCGGACATTCGCGCGGCTGCACCGGACTGGAGCGTGTGGCGCTCGCCGATTCCCGAAGGCGAAAGTCTCGCGCAGGTGCAATTGCGCGCACAGTCCGTCGTCGCACGCCTGTTGACGATGAGCGGACGCGTGGCCCTCTTCTCGCACGCCCACTTTCTGCGCGCGCTGGCCGGTTGCTGGATGACCGGCGATGCAGCGCTGGGCGAGCATTTCTATCTCGACACCGCCTCGATCAGCGTTCTGGGCTTCGACCACGAAAATCGCGCGATACGGCGCTGGAACGTGCGCCAAAACATGCCGGACCCCGGCAGTCATTAATTCGGATACCGAAATATATTGCCCGAAAAACCGCGGGCAACACGCGACCGAAGCCACGTGTTGCCCGCTGTACCGACACACGCCCTTGCGGGCGACGCGCCCGTATTAGGCCGCGTTGACGGCGTCCTTGAACGCCTTGCCGGCCGTGAACTTCACAGTCTTTGCAGCGGCGATCTGGATTTCTGCGCCCGTAGCCGGATTGCGGCCCACGCGAGCAGCGCGCTGACCGGTCGAGAACGAGCCGAAACCGACGAGCTGCACGGAATCACCCGACGTAACTGCACGCGTGACGACGTCGAGGATCGCGTCGATGGCCGCGCCGGTGGCTGCCTTGGTTTCGCCCGTGCTGGCGGCGACTGCATCAATGAGGTCCTGTTTGTTCATCTGCTACCTGTATTGAGTTGAGAAAACCCGCATACCCTACCGCACAAGGGCGAAACAGGCAAATCGCATTGCACGTCGATACATGTCTTTCGCCTGTCTGGCGGCCGTCTTGCAACGAGTTTGCAGCCTGTTTCAGACCGGCGGCACGCGCCCGCAGCCGGGCCTGCGCACCGATTCCGGGCACACTAACTATCTGACTGGAAACGATTTATACGAATAGTTACGGCGACGGAACGTGGCGATATTCGCGGCGATTTGATCTTGTTCATGACGGCGTGACGCACCGGCACGCGCTTTCGCAATAAAGCGTAACGAAATCGTCACGGAGCAGGGATTTCCTTCCTGAACGGCAAAGATGCCATCGCGCCGTGCCGCGTCACGCTGATCGATGCCGCGCGCTGCGCCATATCGATCGCATTACCGAGCGGCGTGCCCTCCACCAGCGACGCTGCCAGCGCACCGATAAACGCGTCGCCCGCACCGGACGTATCGATTGCATTTGCCGGATATGCAGCGCGCCGCGTGCGTGCGCCGCGCTCGCTGACCAGCACGCCATCCGCGCCGAGCGTCACGAGCACGGACTGCACGCCCAGCGCATGCAGCGCGTCCACCGTTGCGGACTCGTCAAATTGTCCGGTTGCCTGCTGTCCGGCGAGCAGCATCGCCTCGCTTTCGTTCGGCACGAGCAGATCGACGAGTTCGAGCAAAGCGGGTTCGAGCGGCACAGCAGGCGCCGGATTCAGCAGCACCGGCACGCCCGCATCGCGCGCGATACGCGCCGCATGCAACGTCGCCGCCTGCGGCGTTTCAAGCTGACAGACCAGCAACGCGGCGCCCGCGATTTCGCTCGCCGCCGCATCGATCAGCGCCACATCGACGTGCGCATTCGCCCCTTCGTACAACGCGATGCAGTTCTGCCCGCTCGCATCGTCGACGAGAATCATCGCGGTGCCGGTCGCGACACCGTCGACTGCGCGCAGATGCGTGACGTCGACGCCTTCCGCCGCCAGATTCGCGCGCGCCGCACGCCCCTCGTCGTCGTCGCCGACGGCGCCGACGAAACTCACCGCCGCGCCCATGCGGGCGGCGGCCACGGCCTGATTCGCGCCCTTGCCGCCCGGTAGACGCCGGAAATCGTGACCGTGCACCGTCTGCCCTGCCACCGGCAGATACGCGCAGCGCAGCACCAGATCGGTGTTGACGCTGCCGACTACGACGATTTTTCCCTGCTTCATGGCCGTTCTCCGCGCTTAACCCTTCAGCGTGGCCTCGAGTGCGTGAAGCTTCTCGACGCGTCGGCGGAAATCTTCGTCGGTCGAAAACTCGGCGACGAGGAACGCATCCATCAGATCGAGCGCGAGCCACGGGCCGACGATTTGCGCACCGAGGCACATCACGTTGACGTCGTCGTGCTCGACCGACTGATGCGCCGAATGCACGTCATGGCACACGGCGGCGCGAATGCCGCGAATCTTGTTGGCCGCGATCGATGCGCCCACGCCGGTGCCGCACACCATGATGCCGCGATCGGCACGCCCTTCGACGATCTCCGTCGTCAGCAGCTTCGCGATATCGGGAAAATCAACGGGCGCGTCGTCGAAGCCGCCAATGTCGATGACTTCATGGCCGCGGGATTTAATGTGTTCGATTGCCGTGCCCTTCAGAGGCCAGCCGGCATGATCCGAACCGATGACGATACGCATCCGATACTCCGTAATAAGTGAATTTCAGTAGCGCGCGCCGCCGGCGCGCGCTTGCGATGCGAGATCAGCGCATCTGCGGCGGCAGTTCGCTGCCGTGGTACTTCTTGTAGATGTCGTTCAGTTTGCCGTTTTTCAGATTCACGGCGATCCAATCGTTCACCTTCGCGAGCAGCGGCGCTTCGCCCTTCTTCACGCCGACCGCGAGATCGAACTGGTTCAGCACGAGCTTCTTCTCGAACTGATGCTTCGGATGGCGCTCGTTGATCTGGTTGACGATCGTAGCCGAGGTTGCGATCAGATCGCACTGGCCGCTGACCGCCGCCGTCACGTCGGTCGCGTCGTCGTCATAGCGCTGAATGTTGAAACCCTTGGAATCGGCGAGTTTCGCCAGATCGACGTCCTGCGTCGTGCCGCGCGTCACGCAGACGGTCTTGCCCTTCAGATCGTCGACGGTGTGCACATTGAGGTCCTTGCGCCCGCCAATGATCGATTCGAGCACCGCGTACGGCTTCGAGAAATCGATCACTTTGGCGCGATCGGGCGTGACCGACAGCGTCGAGATTGCGATATCGGCCTTGCCGGTCTGCAGATTCGGAATGCGCGTCGCGCCGGTCGTCTGCACGAACACGAGCTTGAGGCCCCAGTCCTTCGCGAGCAGTTGCGCGGTCTCGACGTCCGAGCCGATCGGCTTCATGTTCGCATCCATCATCCCCGACGGCGGAATCCCGAGATCGGTCGCGACGTGGATCGTCTTGGTCTTTTCGATGTTGTCGAGCGTGTCCGCGTGGGCCGCGGCAATACCGCCGCCGACGAGGCAAGCCGCGACTGCGGCAATGGCTGCCAATCCGTTTTTCTTCATGATGTCGCTGTCTCCGTTTTACTGTTGTTGGCGAGCGCTCCGATGTAACGCCCGTTGATGCTACAGATCGCTATCGAGAAACTGCTGCAACTCCGCGGTTCCCGGCGCGCGCATGATTTCCGGGCCGCCGCGTTCCCACACACCACCCTGATGCATGAACAGCACCTGATCGGCGACCAGGCGCGCAAAACCCATCTCATGGGTGACCATGATCATCGTCATGCCGCCGGCCGCGAGATTTTCAATCACGCGCAGGACCTCGCCGGTCAATTGCGGATCGAGCGCCGAGGTGACTTCGTCGAACAACATCACCTTCGGCTGCATGGCAAGAGAACGTGCGATCGCCGCGCGCTGCTGCTGTCCTCCTGACAATTGCTCGGGATAGTGATCGGCCTTGTCGGCAAGCCCGACGCGCGCAATCACCTCATGCGCCAGTTCGCGCGCATCGGCCTTGCTGACCGAGCGCGCGAGACGCGGCCCGAGCATGATGTTCTGCTCGACGGTCAGATGCGGAAACAGGTTGTATTGCTGGAACACGATGCCGATATCGAGCCGCAGCGCTTTCAGCGAAACCGAAGGCGAATCGACACGATGTCCGCAGACGGTGATCTCGCCGCGATCGATCTGCTCTAGCCGGTTGATGCAGCGCAGCGCCGTGCTTTTGCCCGAACCGCTGCGGCCGATGATCACCGTGACCGTGCCGCGCTCGACCTCGAAGTTCACGCCGTTGAGCACCTGGGTCGCGCCGAAGCGCTTGTAGACGTCTTTGAGCGAGACGATCGGAGTCGCGGGCGAGGTCGCATTCACGTCCAGCGTGCCCGTTTGAACGGATTCATTCATGCGCAAGAACCTCCAGTTTGAGCGCGCTCGCAAAGCCTCGACGGCGTTCGAGCCTGCGGCTCAGGCGCGAAATCGGGTAGCACATGCAGAAGTAGATCACGGCGATGATCAGATAGACCGGAAACGGCTGAAAGATCGAGTTGTTGATGAGTTGCCCGGCGCGCGCCAGTTCGACGAAACCGACCACCGACGCGAGCGACGTATTCTTGATCACCTGCACCGAGAAGCCCACGGTCGGCGGCGTCGCAATCCGGATCGCCTGCGGCAGGATCACGCGGAACATCCGTTGCGTGCGCGTGAGCGCGAGGCATTCGGCCGCTTCCCACTGCGGCGCGGGTACCGACTGGATCGCACCGCGCCAGATCTCGCCGAGATACGCGCTGACGTTGATCGTCAACGATATCGCGGCCGACGTAAGCGGCGATATGGTCAAGCCAATCGTCGGCAGACCGAAGTAGGTAACGAACAGGATCACGAGCAGCGGCGTGCCCTGGATCAGCTGGATGTAGCCGGCCGCGATCAGACGCACGCTTTCGCGCGGCGAGATGCGTGCGAGCGCAACGATAAAGCCGGCCAGCCCGCCGCCGAGCATGGCGATGCTCGACAGCACGACGGTCCATAGCGCGCCGTCGAGCAGGAAGCGCAGATGATTGACGTTTAGATGATGAGCGAACATGTCGATTCCGTTGGTGCGGCGCTCAAAGCGGCGTGCCGAGCTTGCGACGGCGCGGGAACAGCCACGTGCCGAGACCCCAGAAGCCGATGCGCATCGCGAGCGACAGCAGCACGTACGCCACCGCGACGACCAGATACGTCTCCAGCGGCCGGTAAGTTTCGGACTGCACGAAGTTCGCGACAGCGGTCAGTTCTTCCGTCGAGATCTGCGAGCACACCGAAGTTGCGAGCATCATCAGCACGAACTGACTCGTGAGCGCCGGGTAGACGCGCTCCAGACCCGGCAGCAGAATCACATGGCAATAGACCTGCAGCCGCGACAGCCCGAGACACTCGGCCGCTTCGATCTGGCCGGGCTGGATCGAGTCGAAGCCCGCGCGCATGATCTCCGCGGCGTAGGCGCCGACGTTGATCACCATCGCGAGAATCGCGACCGTCACGGCGGACAGGCGCAGGCCGACGCTCGACAGTCCGAAATAGACCAGAAAGATCTGCACGAGCAGCGGCGTGTTGCGGATCGCTTCGATGTACACACCGCATGCCGAGTTCACCAGACGGTGCGTGCTGCGCCTGCCGACCGCGCATAGCGTGCCGATCACGAAGCCGAACACCGTCGCCGACACCGCGAGCAGCAACGACAGCAGCGCGCCTTTGACGAGTTCGGGCCAGAACGGCAGGACGGAGGAGAAGTCGAGATTCATCGTCGCTTGTTGCGTTGGTGTGGCATAAGCGGTGGCATCAGCGCGCGGTCTGCGCCGTCATACGGTCATAGACGCGGAACAGCGCCTGATTGCCGTTGCGTTCCTCGCCGTGCGCCATCGCATCGACGTACTGGCTGGTGACCAGCGCCGATGCCGGCAGCGGCACGTTCAGCGCATACGATTCGTCCTGTACGAGACGCAGATCTTTGAGCATCAGGTTGATGCGGAATCCGGCGCTATCGTCGCCTTCGATCATCGCGTTGCCGAGCTTGTCGAGCATCCACGACGCGGCCGAGCCGCCCAGCAGCACGTCGCGCAATTGCTTGAGATCGACGCCCGAGGCGCGGCCGAGCGCGAGCGCCTCGCAGATCGCCTGGATGTTGATGCCGCACACGAGCTGGTTGCACAGCTTGACCGTCTGGCCCGCGCCGCTCGCGCCGACGTGCGTGATCGTCGTGCCCATCGCGCGGAAAAACGGCAATGCCGCTTCGAAGCCCTGTTTCGTGCCGCCGGCCATGATCGACAACGCGGCATTCTTCGCGCCGCCAGGGCCACCGGAGACCGGCGCATCGACATACTCGATGCCCTTCTGCGCGCAGAGTTCATGCATGCTGCGAGCCGCTGCCGGTGCAATCGTGCTCATGTCGATCACGACACAGCCAGGCCGCACATTCGCAATCAGCCCGTGCTCGCCCAGCACGACCGCTTCGACGTCGGGCGTGTTCGGCAACATCGTGATCGCCGCGTGTGCGCCGTCGACTGCGTCCGCGATGCTGGCTGCAGCGTAGGCGCCAAGCGCCGCGAGTTCGTCGACCGCTTCGCGGCGCACGTCGAACGCGCGCACCGTAAAGCCGGCCTTCAGCAGATTGGCGGCCATTTCACGGCCCATCGTACCCAGACCGATGAAGCCCACCGTGTGCGACGCGTGACTCGCTGTGTTCTCTGACATGACGCCTATCTCACGAAAAATGAAGGGACGGTGGCTGCTAGACCCACTCGGTTGCGGCCTTGTGCCGGTACTCGTCGCCAATGCGGAAGTGCTCGCGCAGGATCTGGTCGGCCATCTGTTCGTTGCGATCGACGACCGCCTGGAAGATGCGCCGGTGATCTTCGATCACGCGCAGCTTGATGTCCGGATGCAGTTGCACGACCTCGCGGCGATTGCGGTGCGAATGCATCAACAGCGCCGCGACCGTATCGTGCAGATTCATCAACGTCTTCGAACCGCCCGCCTGCACGAGCGCCGAATGGAATTCGAAGTCGGCACGGCTGCCAAGTTCGACTTGATCGACGGTCGCCTCGATCTGATTGAGCGCCGTACGCATGCGTTCGAGGTCGGCGAGCGTGGCGCGCTGGCAAGCGAGCCGGATCGACTGGCACTCGATCGCGATGCGCGCCTCCATCACGTCCTCGACGACGTCCTTTTCCTGCGCCAGCGCGAACGCGAAAAATTCACCGAGCGTCGAGACGTCGGGACGGCGCACGACCGTGCCGACCCGTTCGATGATCTCGACGGCGCCGATCATCGACAGCGCGCGCAACGCTTCGCGCACGACGGGACGGCTCACGCCAAGCTGCAACGCGAGCTCGCGCTCGGGAATCAGCTTGTCGCCGGGCCGAATGGCGCCGTCCAGAACTAGATTGCGAAGAAACGAGAAGACTTTTTCGAAGCCTGTACTTTCTTCGTCGCGCCGGATAATTTGCATCTGCTGGTTGCGGTTAAACCGTGGTCAGACCAGAAGATAACGATCGAGAATTTTGGTGCGTATCAGGAGTAACCCTAAAGCATCCCGTTACTGATTCGTCACCCACCCCCTGAACACCGGCACCGAGCGGATGACGAATTTCTCGATCTCCACCACGAGGAAGAACACGATCCCGCCGCCAATGAGTCCGAGCCAGGTCGCCCCAGGCAACGCCCGGGTTTCGAACACGGCCTGAAACGGCGGCGCATACGTGAACAGCAATTGCAGCACGACGACGGCGCCGATCCCGTACCAGAGCCACGGGTTGCCCGTGTGTCCGCGCAAGGACAGTGACGAGTCGATCAGGTAACGGCTGTTCAGCAGATAGAAGACCTGACCGAGCGTAATGGCGTTGACGGCCGCCGTGCGGGCCATTTCGTCCGAGGCGCCCTGCGCCTTCATCCAGAAGAACGTCGCCAGCGTATAAAGCACCAGCGCGGCGCCGACGAAAACAAAACGCCAGAGACCGAAGCGCGTGACGATGGGACGCTCCGGCGCACGCGGGGGCCGGCGCATGACGTCGTCCTCGTGCGGCTCGAACGACACGACGAGCCCGAGCGCCACCGACGTCACCATGTTCACCCACAGCACCTGCGGCGCGGTAATCGGCAAGGTGAACGAAAACAGAATGGCGACCGCAATCACGATGCTCTGCGCGATATTGGTTGGTAGAACGAACAGAATGGCTTTCTCGATGTTGTTGTACACCGTCCGCCCTTCCTTCACGGCAGCCGTGATCGACGCGAAGTTGTCGTCGGCGAGGATCATCCCGGCGGCCTCCTTCGTGACCTCGGTACCCTTGATGCCCATCGCGACGCCGACGTCGGCCGTTTTGAGCGCGGGCGCATCGTTGACGCCGTCGCCCGTCATCGCCACGATCTGGCGATTGGCCTGAATCGCCTTCACGAGCCTGAGCTTGTGCTCGGGGCTCGCACGCGCGAACACGTCCACTTCACGCACGCAGTCCTGCAGTTGCGCGTCGTTCATCGTTTCGATTTCGGTGCCGGCCACGGCCGTCGTGCCGTCGCCGATACCGAGCATTCTTGCGATCGCCGCCGCGGTGATCTTGTGATCGCCGGTGATCATCGTCACGCGGATGCCGCCATCGTGGCATTCGCGCACCGCCTCGATGGCCTCTTTGCGGGGCGGATCCATGAGACCGACCAGACCAAGCAGCAGCAGCGTCTTCGGCAACTGCGCGGGCCCGAAACCGCTACCGGCCACGAGCCCCGGGTCGGGCAGCCACGCCAGCGCGAGCACGCGCATGCCCTGCGCGGCGAGCCGGTCGCCCTCTTTTGCGAAGTGCTCGCGGTCGAGCGGCGTGGCGCCGTGCGCCGTCTGCTGACGATCGCAGTGATCGAGGATCACTTCGGGCGCGCCTTTGACCAGCAATATCTCGCCTTCGGCCGAGCGATTCAGCGTCGCCATGAACTTGTGCTCGGATTCGAAGGGAATGGCGTCGACGCGCGGCGCAGCGGTCCCTTCGGTCTTACGGTCCATACCGAGCTTGGTGGCGAACGGGTAAAGCGCGGCCTCGGTCGGATCGCCTTCGACTTTCCACTTCCCGCCATCGTCGAATAGCTCGGCGTCGTTGCAGAGCAGCGAGACCTTGCCCATGAGCGTGAGGACCGCCGGCGCCGCATCGACCGGCACACCGTTTTCGCTGACCACGCCCTCGGGCGCGTAGCCGTCGCCGCTGACCTCATAGGCGCCGTCCGCGGTCACCGCCGAGGTCACCATCATTTCCATCAGCGTGAGCGTGCCGGTCTTGTCGGAGCAAATGCGCGACACCGAACCGAGCGTCTCGACGATCGGCAGACGTCGAATGATCGCGTTGCGCTGCGCCATGCGCTGCACGCCGATCGCGAACGTGATGGTGATGAGCGCTGGCAACCCCTCGGGAATCGCCGACACCGCAATGCCGACCACGGCCTGAAACAACTGCACGAAGGTCTTGTGGCCGAGCCAGTGCCCCCAGGCGAACAGCAGCACGCTGACGCTCAGAATGGCCACTGTGATGACGTAGCCGAACTGCTTGATCTGCCGAAGGAGCGGCGTCTCGAGCGGGCTGACGTTGGCGAGCATCTGGTTGATGCGGCCGAGTTCCGTCTGGCTGCCCGTTGCGACGACGATGCCCGTCGCGCGCCCCGACACGACCATCGTCCCGGAAAACACCATGTTTTCGCGGTCGCCGACCGTGGCATGGGCCGGCACGACCGCCGTGCTCTTCTCGGCCGGCACCGATTCGCCCGTGAGCGCGGCCTCCTCGGTGCGCAGGTTCTTTGCATCGGCCAAGCGAATATCGGCGGGAATCTTGTCGCCCGACTCCAGCAGCACGATGTCGCCGGGCACCAGTTCCTCGGCGGGGATCAGGCGCACGCCGCCGCCGCGCAGCACGCGCGCTTGCGCGGAAAGCATGTTGCGAATCGAATCGAGCGCCTTCTCCGCGCGGCCTTCCTGCACGAAGCCGAGCAGAGAATTGAGGATGACGACGGCGAAGATGATCGATGCATCGAGCCACAGGCTCAGCATCAGTTTGATGAAGCCGGCTACCAGCAGGACGTAGATGAGGACGTTATGGAACTGCGCGATGAATCGTGCGAACGGTCCGCTTTTCTTGCCTTGCGGAAGCAGATTCGGCCCGTAAGCGCCAAGCCGGCTGGCCGCTTCGGCGGCATCGAGTCCCTTCGAAACATCGACGCCGAGCTGCTGCCCGATGTCATCGACCGCTTTCGCATGCCACGGGGCCGGGTCACGCTCTGCCGCTGCAATTTCAGCCGGGTTCATCCGCCTCTCCTCGCTGCAGTCGCTCTGATCTATCCGCGCGATGGTAGCGCAACGGATCAGACCCCGCGTTCAGCCTGCCGGTAGCAGACCGGGCGTCCATGCGTAGTTACCCGGGTACGCCCGAAAGACGCTTGCCAATTTAACTAGATATCTAATATAGTTGAACAACACCTGCTAACGACGGCGAGCGATCGCCGGGAGACATGACATGCTGACCCACGAAGAAAACGAATTGCTCTGCCGCGTCGAAGGCGACGCCCTGATGGGACAACTGATGCGCCGTCACTGGACGCCGGTCTGCCTCGTCGAAGAAGTTAGCGAACCGGATGGTGCGCCGGTCAAAGCGCGCGTATTCGGCGAGGATCTCGTCGTGTTCCGCGATACCGACGGCCGCGTCGG
>Ga0131853_10019146_pt1 | contig 12455 bp, 12 predicted proteins | sample TergutLab28metaG_FD_92764 | JGI IMG/M metagenome (GOLD analysis project Ga0131853, IMG submission 92764) | Labiotermes labralis P1 segment gut microbial communities from Petit-Saut dam, French Guiana - Lab288 P1 (version 2) (version 2) | ecosystem: Host-associated > Arthropoda: Insects >...
GACGAAGTTTTGAGCATTGCAAAAAAATGCAAGCCAAAGATGATTATTGCAGGAGCGTCAGCATATTCCAGAGAAATTGACTTTAAGCGATTTGGCGAAATTGCCAAAGAAGTCGGCGCATATCTATTTGTTGACATGGCGCATATTGCAGGACTTGTTGCCGCAGGTCAGCATCAAAACCCCGTTCCATATGCCGATGTTGTCACAAGCACAACACACAAAACTTTGCGTGGGCCTCGCGGTGGGTTCATACTTACAAACGACGAAACTCTTGCAAAAAAGCTTGACTCCGCAATATTCCCCGGTGCTCAAGGCGGTCCGCTAATGCACATCATTGCGGCAAAAGCGCTTGCCTTTGGGGAAGCACTTAAACCTGAGTTTAAGGAATATCAGATTCAAGTGCGGAAAAATGCTGATGCACTTGCCAGAGCTCTGGTTTCTCACGGCTTAGACTTGGTCTCCGGCGGAACAGAAAACCATCTTACGCTTGTTGACCTTACTAAATTTGACGTATCCGGTGCCGAACTGTGCAACCGTTTAGATAACGTTCACATTACCGTAAATAAAAACAAAATACCCTTTGATCTCAAATCAGCAACAGTCACCAGCGGCATCCGCCTGGGTACTCCGGCAGTTACAAGCAGAGGCTTCCGTGAAGATGATATGAGAGAAGTTGCCGAGCTTATTTATCTTGCTGTAACAGATTATGATAACAAAGTTGACTACATACGCACACAAGTTAACAAGCTATGCGACAAGCATCCTCTATACAGCTTATAACTGCATCTTCGCTTGAAAGGCAGAGTCTATAATGAATTTTTCTCCTGTACCTAAGTTTTCTTTTCAAAATGTCACAGACATTTCTCCGAGTTTTCTCGAAGCATTAGGGATCAGCTTTTTGATGCTTGACCTTGACAACACCATTGCCGCTTACAGCGAGCATCACACATCTGCCGCAATTTCCGAATGGGCTGATGAAGTGAAAAATCACGGCATTGAACTGTTTATCGTGTCAAACAGCATGCGCAAAGAACGTGTTTGTGTTTTTGAACAAGAGCTAAATGTAGGCGCAATCATGAATGCACACAAACCATCGCCAACAGGTGTTATAAAAGCTATGGCTCGTGCGGGCTATGCGCCCGATGCCTCGGCTCTAATCGGAGATCAGATTTTCACTGATACTCTGGCTGCCAACAGAGCCGGTGTAACATCCATAATTGTCAAACCAAAACAGCTTACAAACCCCTTTATTGCGCTTCGCTACGTTGCTGAGACCCCATTTAGAGCTATGTGCAAGCAGACCAACCGTAACGACAGCTTAAACGAACTAGGCAACCGTCACACTAAGTCAAAACAAAAGATAGGAGCAACATATGAATAATATCAAAAAGATACAGCACTCCCTTTGCGATTATGATTTTGACGCAATGCTTATAGCCTCTCCTGCAAGCCGGATTTTTACAGGCGGATTCGCTTCAAGTGCCGGAGCCTATCTCATCACAGCAGATGCGGCATGGTTTTTCGTTGATCCCAGATATGTTGAAGCCGCTAAAGAAAAAATATCAGGTGCGGAAATTCTGCTCATAACAAAAGACGAAACCCTATCCAGAAAAATCGGTAAACTCGTGCAATACAAAGGCATTGCATCTGTCGGCTTTGAAGAAAGCTGGGTAACATATAGTCTTTATCTTGAACTTGAAAAACAACTCAAAGTACCGCTCAAACCCGGACAAAAACTTATAAATGACTTGCGTGCAATCAAATCTCGTGAAGATTTAGACGGTATGATAAAAGCTCAACGCATTGCCGAAAAATCTCTTGAAGAAATAATGCCCCTTATAAATAACGACATTACTGAAAGAGAACTCGCCGCAAAGCTTGTTTATCAGCTTATAAAAAACGGTGCCGATGACAAGGCCTTTGACCCAATTATTGTATCCGGGCCCAGATCAAGCTTACCTCACGGCGTTCCTACCAATGAAAAAATTGAAAATGGCTTTTTGACAATTGACTGGGGCGCAAGGGTAGACGGCTGGTGCAGTGACTGTACAAGAACATTTTCTGTAGGAGAACCTACAGAGGAAATGATTAAAATTTACGGAACTGTTCTAAAGGCTCAAAATGCAGGCATAGACGCTGTTTGCGCAAATGCTTCATGCAAAGATGTAGACACTGCCGCTCGCACAGTTATAGAAGATGCAGGCTATGGTGAATACTTCGGCCACGGCTTTGGTCATGGACTGGGTCTGGAAGTGCATGAGAGTCTCAGAGCTTCTCAACTATCAAACGACATATTGCCCGCAGGTGCGGTTTTGACTGCAGAGCCGGGAATATATTTACCCGGCAAATATGGAGTTAGAATTGAAGATACTATATTTGTCACAGAATCCGGCTGTGAAAATATTACGAAATTCCCAAAAAATCTCATAGTAATCTAACCGGTACAGCATTTTTGCATACTATTTCAAAAATGTTGTACTATATCTTGCATTATCGCTGCAAGTGAGATAGAATACATACGCAATAAGATTAGGAGGATAATACAATGATTTCAGCCGGCGATTTCAGAAATGGGGTCACTTTTGAGTGGGATGGAAAGGTCATGCAAATTATCGAATTCCAGCATGTTAAGCCCGGAAAAGGAGCCGCTTTCGTTCGTACAAAAGTAAGAAATGTTATTACAGGTGCCGTTGTCGAGACATCTTTTAGTCCATCAGATAAGTTTGAAAACGCTTTTGTTGAGCGTCGCGATATGGAATATAGCTACAACGACGGAAACCTATACTATTTTATGAATCTCGAGACCTACGAACTCGAACCCGTTGACGGGTCTTTACTTGGCGATAGTTTTAAGTTTGTTAAAGAAAACATGAACTGTAACGTTCAGTCCTACAAGGGCAAGGTTTTCAGTGTTGAGCCGCCAAACTTTGTCGATTTGGTTGTCACAGCCACTGACCCCGGACTAAAGGGAGACACCGCAACTAATGTAATGAAGCCTGCTACAGTCGAAACAGGCGCAGAGGTCAAAGTCCCTCTTTTCATTAATGAGGGTGAAAAAATACGTATTGACACTAGGACGGGCGAATATATGGAACGCACCAAAGGCTAAAATGAAATCATTATGGAGGTAACTTTTTATGTCAATCAAAGAAAAGGTAGCATATCTTAGAGGTCTCGCAGAGGGAGTTGGACTTGATTCGGATGTTAAGGCCGAAAAACTAATAGCGGTCATTATTGATACCCTTGAGGAAATGGCTGAGGAGGTTGATTCTCTCAACCAAAACTCGCTCGATATTGGCGATGAACTTGACGCAATATCTGATGATTTGGCTGATGTTGAGGAGTTCTTGTTCGGCGACGAAGATGATGAATTTGAAGACTTGGATTTTGATGACTTCGACGACGACGAACCTTGCGGCGAAGGCGGATGCGGCTGTTCATTTTGCGGTGGAGCAAGCCTAACATATGAGGTTGCTTGCCCTGCTTGCGATGCAGAAATCGAACTTGATGAGTCTGACCTTATTCTTGAGTCCATCGAATGTCCAAAATGCGGAGAAGTGCTTGAGTTCGATTTTGACGAAGACGATTTCGATGACGAAGAATTCGACGAAGAGGACGAGGCAGAAAAAGACGAGTAGAAACAGCAAAAAGTCAAACAACTAAACAATTTAGCAGGTTATCCAAAAGCGGATAACCTGCTTTTTTGTACGTGGTTAACTGCCTTTACTCCCCTAAACCTTAAATCCCACGAATCTCGCTGAATTATTATACGAAATATTCTGAACCAGCTTGCCTAAAAATTCGATATCTCTCGGATATTCCCCATTTTCAACCCAACCGCCTATGAGGTTGCATAGGATTCTTCGGAAATATTCATGGCGTGTATATGACAGAAAACTGCGGCTATCAGTAAGCATTCCGACAAAATTGCCCAATACTCCAAGATTTGCCAAATTTGTCATCTGCTGTATCATTCCGGTTTTTGTATCATTAAACCACCAACCACTGCCATGCTGTATTTTCCCCGGAAGTTCGGTGCCTTGAAATGCCCCTATAGCTGTAGCCAAATAAGCATCATCATTTGGATTAAGAGAATATAGTATGGTTTTTGGAAGATTCCCTTCCCTATTCATTGCATCTAGGAGCTTATACATTGCCGCAGAGCACTCTTTGCCGGAAATACCGTCAAAACCTGTATCAGGCCCAAGCCTATCAAACATCAACGAATTTACATTTCTGCTTGCGCCATAATGTATCTGCATAACCCAGCCATACTTTGCATACTCCCCTGCCAGAAAAATCATAAGCGCAGTCTTGTACGCCTCTGTTTCAGCAGTTGTAGGCATATCTCCGCCGAGAACCTTCTTAAAAACAGTCTCGGCAATATTTTGGCAATCCGGAACCCATGTTATATAGTCCAGTCCATGATCCGATATGACACAGCCATGAGCCGCAAAGAACTTTATGCGACTTTCAAGAGCGGCATATAAATCATCAATAGAATTAATTGGCAGTTCCGTCGCTTTTGAAAGTTTGCCAATATACTGCAAAAAGTCAGCCTTTTCTATATTTATCGCCTTATCAGGGCGAAAAGCAGGGATAACATCTACATCCCACGAGGCATCTTCCATCATCTGTTTATGCCACTTCAAATCATCAGTCGGATCATCTGTTGTGCCTATATGCCTCACATTAGACTTTCGTATAATGCTTCTAACACTCATGTCCTTTTGTGCAAGCCGTGCATTGCATATATCCCAGATAGCCTGTGCATTGTCGGGGTTTAACACCATGTCACAGTCAAAGTACCGTTTGAGCTCAAGATGCGTCCAGTGGTATAGAGGGTTGCCTATAGCATAAGGCAATGCTTGCGCAAATTTTTGAAATTTTTCAAAATCGCTTGCACTTCCTGTAATATACTCTTCATCCACACCGCATGAGCGTATCATTCTCCACTTATAATGATCCCCGCCCAGCCACGCATTTGTGATATTTCTAAGGCTGACATCCATCGCTATTTCTTCCGGCGAAACATGGCAGTGATAGTCATTAATAGGCATTTGCGCCGCATAGTCATGGTAGAGCCTTTGCGCAGTTTCACTCTCCAGTAAAAAATCTTCATTCATAAATGGCTTCATAAGTATAACCCTTCGTTTCATTTTATATTTTTCGTGCAAAACAGCATAAGAACTTGAATTAGGAGTTCAAAGCCACTGTTGTTTCATTCAAGTTCCACCGCTCCAACTATTATGTCACATACTTCCCATAATATGTCTTCAGAAACGCTCTCAACTACCTTGTATCCCCTTGCCTGAATGTCAACGACCCTCACTTGGTCGCACATTGCAAATCCTGTTGTTTGTAATTGGCTTAGCTCCACATGCAGAGGATTATTTCGGTTTGTGTTTGTGATTGGGCAGACCATAAACATTTTGCAAGATTGTGAAAATGAGGCATTGCTTATCACCAAAACCGGACGATACCCTGCTTGCTCATGTCCTTTGGTTGGATTCAAGTCAAGCTTTATTATATCTCCTTGCTTTACCATTGTTCATCTCCTATAGGCTCCATTTCCAACCATTCTTTATCTTCGGCGAGAATTTCATATGGTTTTCCATCCCAATTTTTCAATCGTTCGGCAAGAGGGATATGTTTTCGCTTCTCCTCTGCTTTTTTTATTATAATTTGACCGTGTTCAGTCACTACATCAACCAGATCATTATCGGCAAGTTTTGCCGATTCCAATAAAACCTTTGGTAGCCTAACACCACGAGAGTTTCCCCATTTGACGATTGTTGTTTGCATAATTCTCGCCTCTTTCTTTTTCGGATATCCTTAGTATATCCCATTCCTACAAATTTTGCAACTGTGTTTGTGAAAGTTTTTGCCAAAAAAAGACACCGCTGACACACAGTGTAGCCCATGATGTGGCAGTTTGTGAAGTCTTTTTTTGCGATAACAGCGGTGTATACCCCGATAGCTCACAAAAAAGCGGAGCAAATTGCCCACCACGGGAGCAAACTGTCCCTTTCAAGCGGTCTCTGTACAGTAACATAATATTATGTTACAATTAGGAAAATTTCAAAACGGCAAGCTAAGCCGTTTTATTTGGAGGTATGCTAATTGCTATGGGTTAAAGACGATATTAAAGAAATCCTGCAAAAACTGGACACAGATCCCTCAAAAGGGCTAAGCTCTGATGATGTTCAAGCACGACAACAAAAACATGGGTTAAATGAATTCGAGGAAGAAACAAAAGAAACACTAATGCAGAAGATTCTGCATCATCTTTCTGAAATTCCGACACTCATACTCATTGCCGCCGCACTAATTGCAGGTTATATGGCAATATTTAATCCCCCTGACACCATTGGACGAGGATGGCCTAAAGTAGTCGTTATCATGTCCATAGTTGTTATCAACACCTGTTTGGGGATTTATCAAGAGAGCAAAGCCGAAAAGGCTCTTGAAGCTCTCAAGCGCATGAACTCATTCAAAACCACAGTCATACGTGACGGAATAAAGCAGATTGTAGAAGCAAATCAGCTTGTTCCGGGCGATATAGTTGAAATAACCGCAGGTGATGTTATCACTGCCGACTCAAGGCTTATTTCAGCATCCAGTTTGCAAGTTGACGAATCTGCACTCACAGGTGAAAGTCAGCCTGTAGATAAAGATGCAGACGCCATAATTGAAGAAACTGTCCCACTGGGAGACAGGATAAATATGGTTTATTCCGGTTGCCTTGTGACAAATGGCGGCGCAACCGCTGTTGTAGCCGAGACTGCAATGGAAACTGAAATGGGCCGAATCGCCAAGCTTCTCAACACAACGCAGAAGCTTAAAACACCGCTTCAACTCAGACTAAAACAACTTGCCAAACGTATTTCACTGATTGCACTCATTGCCGGTGTGCTCATGATTGTCTTTGGATATGTATTCCACCCGATTGACCCCACCACAGGCGACCCTCGTGCTTTCTTGGATATACTCATATTGGGTGTTGCGCTCGGTGTGGCGGCTGTTCCGGAAACACTCCCTATTATTGTCACAATGGTATTATCATATGGTGTTTATAACATGGTCACAAAAAACACCATAATACGCAGGATTCCCGCAGTTGAGACAATAGGAAACACCTCTGTCATATGCTCTGACAAAACAGGAACTCTCACACAAAATAAAATGAAGATTCAAAATGTCTGGCATGTGAGGCATGAGCCTATTTCTGTCAAAGAAAAGGAAAACTTTAATGTAGACCAAAAGATGCTCGTAGAACTGCTTGCATCATGCAGTAATGCTACAATTGAAGCATTTGGAGATGACAACGAAGAACATGTCATAGGCGACCCTACAGAAATAGCCATCATAAGACTTCTACACGACTTAAATCTTGACCGTGTGCAAGCTGAAAGAGATTATCCCAGAGTATTTGAACTCCCCTTTGATTCCGGGCGTAAGCGCATGACAACACTGCATCGCACAGAAGATGGATATATTGCTGTTACAAAGGGTGCGTTTGACCGAATCCCTGTCAAGTGGGATTCCGATTTATACAAAAAAGCAGTTGAAATACACGATTCCTACGCCGAAAAGGCTCTGCGTGTTATCGCCATTTCAATCAAAAAATATGATACAAAACCAACTGACCTCAGCATAGAAGAACTTGAGAGCGACCATGAGTTCCGTGGCATGGTAGGCATGATTGACCCACCTCGCCCTGAAAGTGCCGACGCTGTATACGAGGCAAAGCAGGCAGGAATCAAAACAGTGATGATTACAGGCGATCATATAGTCACAGCCGCTGCAATCGCCAAAGAAATAGGAATTATGAACGATGGCGACAGAGCTGTTTCAGGTTCGCAGTTATCTCAAATGAGTGACACCGAGCTACATGAGCAAGTACGAAATATTTCTGTATATGCTCGTGTCAGCCCCGAGGACAAGACACGCATTGTTCAGGCTTGGACAGCTCACGGTGAAGTTGTAGCCATGACCGGAGACGGTGTTAACGATGCCCCGGCACTCAAGGCCGCTGATGTAGGCGTTGCAATGGGTATAACCGGGACAGAGGTATCAAAAAGTGCAGCAGACATGATTATCACCGATGATAACTTTGCTACCATTGTTGATGCCATTTCCGTAGGACGCACAGCATATGACAATATAAGAAAAACCATTGCTTTCCTTTTGAGCGTAAACTTTGCCGAGATTTTTATACTTCTCGCAGGTATGCTGCTTGTAGGCGTTTCTCCGCTTCTGGCATTGCAAATTTTGCTTATAAATGTTGTCTCTGACGGCATTCCGGGATTCTTCTTAGCCTTTGAAGCACCCGAATATGGCGTTATGAAGCGCAAGCCACTGCGAAAAGGTGCGGGAATCTTCTCTGCGGGTCTCGGCATAAAAATCGCGAGAGGCGCAATATGTTTTTCGATACTGACACTCGGAGCGTTCTTCTTGGGCGCATATGTAATATCTGCTCCGGCGGGGTTTGCGGCTTCAATGTATGATATTGGTATAAGCATGGCTTTTGTAGTGCTCTCGTGGGCATCAGTCATAAACATATTTAATGTCCGCAGTGACTTATCTATTTTCAAAATAAACCCAATGGCCAATAAAGGACTATTCTTTGCGGCACTGGGAACAATTGCATTTACATTAGCCGTAGCGCTTATTCCCCCGATTGCAGAAGTGTTTGATGTTACAACAGGTCTAACCGGACTGCACTGGATAATCATGATAGGACTCACACTGATGCAGCTTGTCGTAGGCGAAGTCCATAAACTTATCTTTAACCGCGATAAATAGAAACATTTAATTTAGGTGCAGTAAGCCGAAATCAAACGGTATGTCACGGATTTTTCGCGTATGTAGGGCGACGAGATCCGTACTAGCGAAAAACTCGTGGCATATTGATTGATAAAGGCGGTTAGCTGGCTCAGATGTAAACATGCTCATTAAATTTCCCTTTATTTCCTTTGCCACTCATGATATAATTTTGTATACATTATAGTTTCTATGTGAGGGTAATCGTAGATGAATTTCAAAAACTATCTGTTCTTTTTTTGCATTGGTGTTCTAACACTCTTCTCTCTCTCCGCATGTACCGTCACCGCACCGGAAACAACACCAACACCTTCACATGTCAGAGTCGGGACACTCAGAGGCCCATCCGGCATGGGGTTAGCACCACTTATGCAATGGGCTGAAGAAGGACAAACAACAAACACATATCACTTCACTCTAGGTGGCTCACCCGAGGAAATGACCGCAGGCCTTATTAGCGGAGAACTCGACATTGCCTCTGTACCTACAAATGTCGCTTCCATACTATACAACAGACTTGAAGGCGATATTCAAGTGCTAAATGTCGGCACACTCGGCGGCCTATTCATATTAGACGCTACCGGAGAAATAAGCGAAATTGAAGATTTGCGCGGCAGAACACTCAACATCACCGGGCAGGGCGGAATCCCACAATTTGCCCTTGAATATATTTTACGACAAAATGGCATAGAGCCCGGTATTGACATCGAAATAATCTTCAATGCCGAACATTCTGAACTCGCCTCATTAATGGTTGCAGGTCATGTTGACATTGGAATGTTGCCCCAACCCTTTGTAACCACAGTGTTAGCCCAGCGTGACGACATACGCATTGCAATCAGTCTGACAGAAGCATGGGAAGCTGTAAACCCCGGCATGTTGTTTGTACAAGGCGTTGTAGTAGCCCGCAGACAATTTATAAATGATCACCCCGATGCTATTTCGCTTTTCATTTCAGACCACTATAGTTCCGTCTCATATGTAAATGCAAATGTTGAAAGCTCCGCAGTTCTTATGGACATGTATAATATTATTCCTGAACAAATTGCCATCGGCGCCATACCATATAGTAACCTCGTACACATCGACGGTGTGCAGATGAAACCAATGATTAATGCGGTGTTAGCTGTTTTATATGACGCAAATCCGCAAGCGGTGGGAGGAACGATGCCGGATGAAGAGTTCTTCTTCGTTGGATAGCCTAAGAAAGAGATTTTTCTTTAAGGTCATCGCAATACTATTCTGGCTCCTTGTCTGGGAGATTGTTTTTCGATATGTTGGAAGGGAGATACTTGTCGTGTCTCCTTTTAGTACTGCAATTCGCCTATTTGAGCTTGGACAAACCCTTGAGTTCTGGAACGCAGTATTTAATACCTGCCTGCGTGTGCTAAAAGGCTTCGGTCTCGCTATCTTCACGGGTAGCATTTTGGCTGTAATAACCAGCCGAAGCGAATTTCTAAAATACCTTTTTAACCCTTTCCTCGGCGTAATCCGTGCAACCCCTGTCGCCTCACTCATCATTTTGGCACTTGTATGGATGGCGACCGCACAGATTCCGGTTTTTGTCGTGTTTCTGATGGTCATGCCAATTGTTTGGACAAATATTTTTGCAGGACTTGAAGTAATTGACGTTCAAATTTTGGAGATGGGTAAGATTTTTAAGTTTAATCACTGGAAAAGGCTACGCTATATTTACCTTCCATCACTAATGCCCTACATAGTCTCTGCCCTCACAACCGGATTGGGCGCGGCGTGGAAATCCGCAATAGCCGCAGAAGTAATTGCACGCCCCACAGGAGCAATGGGCGGCTTTGTACATGATGCAAGGATTCACTTGCTGACCGCTGACCTGTTTGCGTGGACGGTTATGGTCATTGTACTCAGTATAATATTAGAAAAGCTGATGATTCGGCTGCTCCGCTTTATGAGTAATCGGCTTTCCGGGATTAGGAGGCAACGAGTTGGCAATTGAGTTTGAAAATGTTTCAAAATCCTTTGGCGATAATATTGTTCTGCAAGATTTCTCGCTTACACTTCCCGATAGTGGAGTTGTCACAATCATGGGCCCCTCCGGGTATGGAAAAACAACGTTGCTGCGACTTCTGGCAGGACTTGAAACACCTGACAGCGGTCAGATTGTTGCGCAATATAACCGCTTGACAATGGTTTTTCAAGAGAACCGATTGCTCTCCGGCGTTACCGCCTTGGGCAATATTCTCTCAGTGCTTGACGAAAAAAACGAAACTCTCGCCATGCAGTGGCTTGAGCATATGGGGCTTGCCGATTCAGCTGACCTTTTGCCCATAGAACTCAGCGGAGGTATGCGGCGCAGACTTTCCATTGCCAGGGCAATGGCTTTTGGCGGTGATTTCGTTTTGCTTGATGAACCTTTTGCGGGTCTTGACGATACGACCCGCTTGCGAATATATCCTTTTCTATTTGGAGACGAAAGCCTATCACGCCTAACTATCTTAGTAACTCATGACCGTCAGGAAGCAGAAGCTGTATCTGATAGACTTATTGTTATGGAAGGACCGATACTAAAAATAAGAGAAGATACTATTCTTAGTAAAAATAGCTTTTGACGATAAGTTAACATTTGCATTTCGCCATGAAAGCATTTTATACGATTTTCTCCGTAATATTTGCACCATATTTTTATTCTTAGTCTTTTTCTGTAAATTAATTATATCAATAGTCTGTTTATGGCCGCAAAGTTTGTAGTTAGTATTGATTGCGGAGGTAAGCAGAATATGAGTGATATGGCATATACCCTTGGAGAAAGGCTAAGAACCTATCGTACTCGCGCCGGAATGACACAAATGAAACTTGCCGAAAAGGCCGGAATTCATCATACGTATATTGGACAGTTGGAACGAGGCGAAAAAAATGCAACTTTAGATACTATAGAAAAGGTTGCAAGAGCACTCGACATATCTTTTGAGACACTTTTCGAAGTGCTTGTTGATGGCAATACCACAAACAAAGCGGCTAAAGAGGTCTATGAATTAGTGACCTCTCAGCCGACAAAGGAGCAACAGGCTCTTTTGGACTTGGTAAAAAGAACTGTAGAGTATAAGAAAATTTAGAATTGCTTGGGGGCTGTGCCAAAACGCACAGGTTTACGATTTTGTTTTGTAGGGACGACCGCCTCGGTCGTCCGCTGGCGCACATAGTGCGCCCCTACAATCATTCTTTGCATATTTCATGTTCACCGATTTCGTATAAAATATCGTTTTACTATGGTCTCTATACGCTTTTATCCTTGTCTGACCCAGTGAACACCCAAATCACGGCCTAAGTCGCATGTATAGTGCCACTCTATAACATCTCCCGGTTGCAAGATATAAAGAGATGCGCCAAAGTTTGGAAAATCACCGTTTACACTATACATCCACCCGGAAAGCTCTCCCACGTCAAACTCGAACAAGTTGTGTATAGCTTCGACATAGGCTGAATTAAAAATCGGCGTAAAGCGAGAAACCATATGTATTCTGGCTCGTCGCATTTCGCGTTGGAGTACATTAAATACACTCTCCCCTTCAAAGGCTTCTACGGCAGTCATCGGAAATATAACCCCATTAGCCGGGACGAGTTCATGCTTTTCGGTGCATAGCAAATTCATATTA
>Ga0131853_10019147_pt1 | contig 12454 bp, 12 predicted proteins | sample TergutLab28metaG_FD_92764 | JGI IMG/M metagenome (GOLD analysis project Ga0131853, IMG submission 92764) | Labiotermes labralis P1 segment gut microbial communities from Petit-Saut dam, French Guiana - Lab288 P1 (version 2) (version 2) | ecosystem: Host-associated > Arthropoda: Insects >...
CGACGATGCGCGCGACCTGGCCCGCCGCGTCGCGCACGATGCGGCCATAGCCGGTGGGGTCGGCGAGCATCACGGTCAGCACGCCGTAGCCGCCCTGCTTGCCGGCCTGCGCCGCTGCATCGGCGAGGCGCCCAAGCGTGCTGGCACGCGTGAGCGGCACGTCGCCGTACAGCACGAGCGTGGGCACCGCGGGGTCGAGCAACGGCAGCGCCTGCGCGAGCGCATGTCCGGTGCCAAGCTGTTGCTCCTGCACCGCGAACTGCACATCGGGCGCGCCAACGGCCGCGCGCACCGCGTCGGCGCCATGGCCGATCACGACGACGAGCCGCGTGGGCGCGAGCGTGCGGGCGGTATCGAGAACGTGCGAGAGAAGCGGCCGGCCGGCCAGCGGATGAAGTACTTTCGGCAGCGCGGAATGCATGCGCTTGCCCATGCCTGCCGCGAGAATCACGATGTTCATTGCAGCGGTGAACCGGGGAAATTGAAGCGCCCGATTTTAGCATGCGGGGTTACCCGCACACCGCTGCGCCCCGGTCTTTCAGCCCGTCTTTCAGCCTTTTCCCAACTGCCGCCGGAACATGGGCGGCAGCCTGCTCGAAAATCAAAGATCGTCGAATTTCGTGAACGTGATCGGTGCGCCTTCGGCGGGCGCCAGCGGAGTATCGGTCGAACACGGATCCTCGTCGAACGCGATGTCGCCCGCCGGGTCGGCCTCGCCCGTCGTGCGCAGGTCCTTGAAGCCGAACAGCGTTGCGTCCATCAGATGCGACGGCACCACGTTGCCGAGCGCGTTGAACATGTTCTCGACGCGGCCCGGGAAACGCTTGTCCCACTCGCGGATCAGCGCTTTCATTTCGGCGCGCTTCAGGTTCGGCTGGCTGCCGCACAGGTTGCACGGAATGATCGGGAATTCGCGCAATTCCGCGTACTTCTCCAGATCGGTCTCCTTCACGTAAGCGAGGGGCCGGATCACGATGTTCTTGCCATCGTCGGACTGGAGCTTCGGCGGCATGCCCTTCAGCTTGCCGCCGTAGAACAGGTTCAAGAGCAGCGTCTGGAGGATGTCGTCGCGGTGGTGGCCGAGCGCGATCTTCGTCGCGCCCAGTTCGCCGGCCACGCGGTACAGGATGCCGCGACGCAGCCGCGAGCACAGCGAGCACGTTGTCTTGCCCTCGGGCACGAGGCGCTTGACGATGCTGTACGTGTCCTGATTCTCGATGTGGAACGGCACGCCGATCTGCGTGAGGTACTCGGGCAGCACGTGCTCGGGAAAGCCGGGCTGCTTCTGGTCGAGGTTCACGGCGACGATGTCGAAGTGGATCGGCGCGCGCTCGCGCAGGCGCAGCAGCACGTCGAGCATCGCGTAGCTGTCCTTGCCGCCCGACAGGCAGACCATCACCTTGTCGCCGTCCTCGATCATGTTGTAGTCGCCGATCGCCTGGCCGACCTGGCGCGCGAGCCGCTTGAACAGCTTGTTGTTCTCGTAGGCTTCCTTCTGCTCGCGGCGCGTGAGCGCGCGGCGGCCGTCACCTTCGGGCGCGTCCTGCGCCGCTTGATCGTCGACGGGAAGGGTTTCGGGGGCGTTCATGAATCAGTCCTCTTTGATGCGAAAGACTTCGACGCCCACCGCGTCGCAGTCCGGATAAACGTCGGGCTTCTCGGTCGAGAGGCGCACGGCGCGCACGAGCGGGTGCGCGAGCAGAGCTGTCGCGAGGTCGTCGCAGAGCGTTTCCTGCAGATGGATGTGGCCCTGGCCCACGCGGGCGGCCACCGTTGCGCGCATGAAGTCGTAGTCGACGACTTCGCGCAGCCTGTCTTCGTGCGGCGTCGTATCGGCGAGCGGCACGAAAAGATCGACGTTGATCACGACGCGCTGTTCGCCGCGTTTTTCGAAGTCGTGCACACCGATGTTGATGTTGACTTCGTAGTTGCGCAAAAAGAGCCGACGGCAATCGGCGAGCCGGGGGTGCAGCAGGGCGGACATAGTCGTTCCAGTCGATAAAAAGTGTGCCTGACAGCCACGCTGCGAGGCACAGGCGCGCCAATGTGCGGCGCGCGGCAGGTCATACGGTATTCCAGGCGCGGCGGCGCTGCTTCTCAGTTGCCGCTGTTTGCCTGCACATTGCCCGTCAAAAACATCACATCGCGCGGCAACGGCACGAGGTGCTGGCCGCCGTCGACGACCAGCGTCGTGCCGGTCACGCCCGCGGCCCCCGCGAGATACAGCGCGGCCTCGACGATATCGGCGGGCCGCGACGCGCGACCCAGCGGCGTCACCTTGTGCGCGGCCGCGAAACCTTCCGGCGTCTGGTCGCCCGACTGCATCGTGAGGCCAGGCGCGAGCCCGACCACGCGCACCTTCGGCGCGAGCGCCTGCGCGAGCGCGACCGTCGCGTTCGCGAGCGCGGCCTTCGTCAGCGTGTACGAGACGTAATCCGGATTCATGTTGTACAGCTTCTGATCCAGCACGTTGATGACGCAGGCGCGCAGCGTTTCGTCGCTTGCGGCAGCTTCGGGCGTCGCGTCGTACAGCGTGCGCGCGAGCACGAGCGGCGCGCCCACGTTGACCGCCATCAGATGCAGCAGCCGCTCGTAGCCGATGTCGCGCGCCGTGTCTTCCTCGAAGCGCGACGCGTTGTTGACCACGCACACGGGCCGGCCGAGCGCCGCCGTGCAGGCGCCGACGAGCCGCGCGACATCGTCCTCGCTGGCGAGATCGGCGTGCAGCGCTACCGCGCGCCGGCCCATCGCCGCGATCTGCGCGACGACTTCATCGGCCGCTTCGCGCGAGTCGCCGAAATGCACGGCCACGTCCCAGCCATGCGCCGCAAAGCCGAGCGACAGCTCGCGCCCGATCCGGCGCGCGCCGCCCGTCACCAGCACCACGCGGGCGGGGACACCGGCAACGGTATTGGGGCCGGATTTCTCCGACGCGCAAGTGGCGGTGGCCGGGGTTGCGGTTACGGGGCGAAGGGCCGAAGTTGCGCTCGTTGCGCTCATTTACAATGCCGGGATGAATCCGAAAGCTCACGAACCCGATAGTTTACCTGTTCCCGGGCCGGTCGCGCTCGCGCAGTCCGAAGCGCTCGCCGCTACGCTGCGCGCCGAGATCGCCGCGGCCGGCGGCTGGCTGCCGTTCGACCGCTACATGGAACGCGCACTCTACGCACCGGGGCTCGGCTATTACAGCGGCGGCGCACGCAAGTTCGGCCTCGTCTCCGACGACGGCAGCGACTTCGTGACCGCGCCCGAACTGTCGCCGCTGTTCGCCGCGACGCTCGCGCGCGCGCTCGGCGAAGCGCTCCAAGCGAGCAGCACGCGCGCGCTGATGGAATTCGGCGCGGGCACGGGCAAGCTCGCGGCGGGCGTCATGCTCGCGCTCGACGCGCTCGGCATTGCGTTCGATTCCTACGCGATCGTCGATCTTTCGGGCGAACTGCGTGCGCGCCAGCGCGAGACGATCGAGGCGCTCGCGCCGCATCTCGCTGCGCGCGTGACGTGGCTCGATGCGCTGCCCACGCGGTTCGAAGGCGTCGTGATCGGCAACGAAGTGCTCGACGCGATGCCCGTGCGCCTGTTCGCGCGCAAGGACGCGGTGTGGCACGAGCGCGGCGTGACCGTGAACGCCGACGGCGCCTTCACGCTCTCCGACCGCCCGGCGCTGAGCGGACGCGACGCGCACTGGCCCGACGGCGTGCTCGCGGGCATCGAAGGCAGCGAGGATTACGTGGCCGAGACGCACGACGCGGCGCTCGCGTTCACGCGCACGGTCTGCACGATGCTCGTGCGCGGCGCGGCCTTCTTCATCGACTATGGCTTCCCGCAGCGCGAGTTCTATCACCCGCAGCGCGTGCAGGGCACGTTGATGTGCCACTACCGCCATCGCGCGCACGGCGATCCGTTTCTCTACCCGGGCTTGCAGGACATCACCGCGCACGTGGAATTCACGGGCATCGCGCAGGCCGGCGTCGAGGCCGGCGCGGAACTGCTCGGCTATACCTCGCAGGCGCGTTTTCTCATGAACGCCGGCATCACGGAGGTGCTCTCCGAGATCGACCCGCGCGACGTCGAGCGCTTTCTGCCCGCCGCGAACGCGGTGCAGAAGCTCGTCTCCGAAGCGGAGATGGGCGAGCTGTTCAAGGTGATCGCGTTCTCGCGCGGGATCGACGGCACGCTCAGCGCGTTCGCGCGCGGCGACCGCAGCCACACGCTCTGACACGGACCGCCATGATCCGCTGGTTCCTCACCACATTCATCGCCGTCGCGATTCTCTCGGGCGCGCATCCGTGGCTGCGCAAGGTGGGCATCGGCAGGCTGCCCGGCGACTTCACGCTGCGTCTGTTCGGCCGCGAATATCCGATGCCGTTCATGTCGACGCTCGTGCTTTCGATGGCGCTGTCGCTGCTCGTGCGCTCGCTCTAAAAGCGCCGATCCGGCTTCACGCCGCCGCCAGCGCATCCTCCACGGCCTTCACCCGTGCGCGGTGCACCGCTTCCTTGATCTTCTCCGCACCACCGCCGCAATCGCGCGCGATCGCCCCCGCATCGACGGCGCGCGCCGCCACGAGCGCCGCGCGCAGCCGCTCGGCCTGCGGATACGGCTCGGCTTCCCAGCCCAGACGTCCACGCAGATCCGCCTCGCAGGCCTGCAGCGCTTCAGCGAAACGCGCGGGCTTGCGCAGCGCGTCGCTGCGCTCGAGCATGCGCACGAGCGCGGCCCCGCCCATGTCCATCACGCGATGCACGTTGCCGTGCTCGCGCGCCACGAGCAGCGCCAGATCGCGGCAGTCGTTGGGCACGCGCAGACGGTCGCACAGCGGCCGCAGCAGATCGACGCTGCGCCCCTCATGGCCGATGTGGCGCGGCAGCACGTCCTCAGGCGTCGTCCCCTTGCCGAGATCGTGCGTGAGCGCGGCGAAGCGCACCGGCAGCGTGTAGCCCTGCGCGGCCGCGTAGTCGATCACCATCATCACGTGGATGCCGGTGTCGATCTCCGGGTGATAGTCGGCGCGCTGCGGCACGCCGAACAGGCTGTCCACCTCGGGCAGCACGCGCGCGAGCGCGCCGCATTCGCGCAGCACCTCGAACATGCGCGAGGGCTTGTCCTCCATGAGCCCGCGCGACATCTCCTGCCACACACGCTCGGGCACGAGCGCGTCGGCCTCGCCCGCCTCGACCATGCGCCGCATCATCTCCATCGTCTCGGGCGCCACCGTGAAATCCGCGAAGCGCGCCGCGAAACGCGCGACGCGCAGAATCCGTACGGGGTCTTCGAGAAACGCATCGCTCACGTGACGGAACACGCGCGCGGCGAGATCGCGCGCGCCGTCGAACGGATCGACGACGGGACCGCTCAACGCCCCGCCCGGCACTACCTCGCGCGCCATCGCGTTGACCGTGAGGTCGCGCCGCGCGAGGTCCTCTTCGAGCGTCACGTCGGGCGCATAGAAGAACTGGAAGCCGTGATAGCCGGCCGCGGTCTTGCGCTCGGTGCGCGCGAGCGCGTACTCCTCCTGCGTCTCGGGATGCAGAAACACCGGAAAGTCCTTGCCCACCGCGCGATAGCCCTGCGCCGACATCTGCTCGGGCGTGGCGCCCACCACGACATAGTCGCGATCGCGCGCGGGCAGTCCCAGCATTTCGTCGCGGATTGCCCCCCCTACTGCGTAAATCTTCATTCGTCGATCTCGTCGTCGGCCACACGGTGGGTTTCGCGGCGCGCCGCCTCGACCCATGCCGCGACGGCGGGCAACGCGGTGATGCGCCGCGCGTAGGCGGCGGCATCGGGCGAAAGCTGCGGCTGATAGCTGTTAAAACGCATGACTACGGGCGCGTACATCGCATCCGCAATGCTGAATTCGCCGAACAGGAACGGGCCGCCGCTCATCGAAAGACACTCGCGCCAGATCGCGTCGACGCGCTTGATGTCCGCGAGCGCCTCGTGCGTCGCGCCCGCGCCGGGACGCGAGAGGCGGATGTTCATCGGCATCGCGCTGCGCAGCCCGACGAAACCCGAATGCATCTCGGCGCTCACGCTGCGCGCGCGGGCCCGCGCGTTCGCATCGCGCGGCCAGAGCGGATGCTGCGCATAGCGCTCGGCGAGCGTTTCCGCGATCGCGAGCGAATCCCATATCGCGAAGCCGTCATCGCCCAGCAGACACGGCACCTTGCCCGACGCCGAAAATTGCAGGATCGCAGCCTTCGTGCCCGGCTCGTCGAGTTCGATCAGCGCTTCCTCGAATGGAATACCGAAATGCGTGAGCAGCAGCCACGGACGCATCGACCACGACGAATAGTTTTTGTCACCGATAACGAGTTTCATCATGTCCCACGGATCAAGGTTTGAAAGGGGCTCACACGGGCGCGCCTGACACGTACCTACCGTCCCGCGCCGGTGCGAAACAGATTCAGCCGCGAACGCTGCGACGCATCGCCGAGATAAAGCGGCGCGATCGTCTCGATGCTGGCCGGCTCGTCGATGCCCAGTTCCGGCGCGAGCGGCCCGGTGAGCACGTTGTCGGCCTTCATCGAATCGAGGTTGTCGCGCGTGAGTACCGGCTCGCCGGGCGCCAGTTCGAACGAGAGCGCCTGCAGCCGCGCGAACGCGTTGGGCAGCCGCATGATGTGCGCGTGACGGCCCACGATATCGCCGCAATAAGTCAACAGTTGTTCGAGCGTGTAGACGGACGGCCCGCCGAGTTCATAAGTGTGCCCGCTTGCGGCGTCGAGATCGAGCACATTGACGATCGCCTTTGTCACGTCGCCCACATAGACGGGCTGAAATTTCGCGCCGGGCATGGCGAGCGGAATCGCGGGGAACAGCTTCTGCAGGAGCGCGAAACGATTGAGGAAGGTGTCGCCGGGACCGAACACGACGGACGGCCGCAGGATCGTCGCGGCCACTGCCGTCGCCGCATGCACGGCTTTCTCGCCGTCGCCCTTCGAGCGCAGGTACATGCTCGGCCCGCGCACGTCGGCGCCGAGCGCGCTCATATGGATCAGGCGATGCACGCCCTTGCCCTCGCACGCGGCGACGATCTTCGTCGGCAACTCGACGTGCAGCTTCGCGAAGCCGGGTCCATAGGGTTCGCCGTGCCCGCCGTTGAGCGTACCGACGAGATTGATGACCGCATCGGCGCCCGAGACGAAGCTCGCGAGCGCGACGGGATCGAGCACGTCGACTTCGACGACGTCGACGGGCAGCAGCGTCAGATGGCGGGCGTTATAGCGTCGGCGCGTGGCGACGCGCACTTCTTTGCCCGCCTCGATGAGCGCGCCCGCCAGATGACTGCCGATGAACCCCGAGCCGCCGATGACGGCGATGGAACGATGTCGCATCTCGACCTCCCTCATGCACGAGCATTGCGGGCAATGCAGGCAAGGGCGGCTCAGGACAACTCAGGGCGAGATATAACCGAGACGCGCCTTGAGCGATTGCGGGCGGCCCTCGAACAGTGCTGCGTAGTAGACCGTGTTCGACAGCACGTTTTTCACGTAATCGCGAGTTTCGTTGAACGGAATGGTTTCCGCGAAGATGGCACCCTCGACGGGTTGCTGCAACGTCTGCCGCCACTGACGCGAGCGGCCCGGTCCGGCGTTGTAGGCCGCTGTTGCGAGCACGGCCGAACCATCCAGTTGATTGTAGATCATCGACAGATAATTCGTGCCAAGCAGGATGTTGGTGTTCAGATCGTCGAGTTGTTCGCGCGAAAGCGGACCCATGCCGATCTTGCGCGCAACCAGTTGCGCGGTGGCGGGCATCAGTTGCATGAGGCCGCTTGCGCCCACACCGGAGCGCGCGTTCATGATGAAGCGCGACTCCTGGCGAATCAGCCCGAACGCCCATTCGACGTCGAGGCCGTTGGCCTGCGCATCGCGCTCCACGACGTCGCGGAACGGCGAGATGAAGCGCAGCGAGAAGTTGTGCTCGGTCTGCGTGCGGTCCGCCGTGTTGACGACGCGATCGAGCAGCCCGATGCGCTTCGCGTATTCGGCGACGGCGAGCAACTGATGATCGGTCATGCCGCGCAGCGGCCAGTTCCACTCGCGATTGCCTTCGAGCCGCATGTTCAGCGCGTAAAAACGCTGCGCCAGCGCGAAGCCGGGCGTCTGGGCGGCCTGGTCGATTTCGGCGTCGCTGACCGTGGTTTTCGGCGGAATCGCGATCTTCTGGCCGAGTTCTTCGAGCGCAAGCTGCCCGTAGAAATTGAAGCCCGTCGAGATCTGCGTGAATTCCTGGCTGGCTTGCGCCGTATCGCCGGCCTGCTTGAGCGCGCGTGCGTGCCAGTAGATCCACGCCGGTTTCGCGCGCAATCCGGCGGGCATCTGCTCGATCGACCAGCGCACCATGATCCAGTCGCCGCCGAGCAGCGCGGCGCGCGTGCGCCATTCGTAAGCGGGATTCGAGAGCGGCGCGTTCGCCGACAGCCGGTACCAGTCGAGCGCGGCCGGCATGCGCTTGAGCGCGCCCTGATAACCGATCGTGCCCCACCCGATCGCGCGCTCGGCCGGCGTCAGCGACGGCGCGACCGCGGCGAACGTCGCGGCGGCCATCGCCGGATCGTTGCGCGCCATCACCGTGACGGCAAGCAGCGCCAGTTGATGCGACAGCGGATCGGCCGTGACGCCGGCGGCGAGCGTGATCGGCGGCATGTTCGTGGCCTGCTGGAACGCCGCGGGATCGGGCTGCTGCGCGAGCGCGCCAAGGAGCCGGTAACCGGTGATCGTCTGGTTCTGTTCGTAAGCGAGGCGGATCTGCTGCCAGACGTCGTCGCTCGTGAACTGGCCTTTCATCGCGAGCGACGTCACGAGGTCGACGCAGCCGTCGCCGTAGTAACGCGGATCGGTGAGCAGCGCGCGCGCATCGTTCGCGACGTTCTCGCCGCGCGAGGCACGCGATTCGAGCGCGTAGCACTTCACCTGCGTGTCGTCGTTGAGGACGAAGCGCGCGTATTGCTGATCGAAGTTCGTCCAGTCGTGGCGCGCGCCGAGCACGAGCAGATAGTCGTTGCGCAGACGGTCGGCGATCGCCTCGCCGTCATGGCGCTGCAGGAACGACAGCACGAGCTGGTCCGGCGCGTCGACGCGCGCGTGGCCCTGCGAGTCGTACAACTGCGGCTTGATCTGGAAGTACTCGAGATACGACGGCGCCGGATAGTCCGGAATCATCGCGGCGAGCTGCGCGGCGCGCGCGGGATCGTTGTTGCGCGCGGCGTCGCGAAGCTGGAGGAAAGTCTGGTCGTCGGGGGTGAGCTGATAGCCGACCGGCAACGCGACCGGACGCACCGCCGATGCCGTGCTGCAAGCAACGAGTGACAGAGCGGCCAGCACGAAGCCTACTGCGCGATATACTCGGATGAAGCGTCTGGACATCGTTATCTGTATAGCAATTGTGGAGCACGTGGTTGGGCCAAAGCATAGCACGCAACCTTCGCGCGGAATCCAAAAAGGACTGGCGTAAACGGCTTGCCGCGGCACGTCTGTCAGCCTCTGACGACCCCGCGCGCAACGCCTCGCTACAGGCCCGACTCGAGGCGCTGATCGGGCAGCTCGCAGCGCACGCGATCGGCTTTTACTGGCCCCTGCGCGGCGAATTCGATGCGCGTGCCGCGATCGCGTCGTGGCTCGCCGGCGACCCCGCGCGACGCGCGGCGTTGCCCGTCATTGCCGCGCGCCACACGCCGCTCGACTTTCATCTCTGGACGCCCGATACGCCGATGCGCGAAGGCCATCACGGCATCCCCGAACCGGCGTCGTCGCAACACGTGATCCCCGACCTGCTGCTCGTGCCGTGCGTGGGCTTCGATGCCGACGGTTACCGGCTCGGCTACGGCGGCGGCTATTACGACCGCACGCTTGCGGCCTGGCCCGGCGGCGGCGCATTGCCGGTCACGGTGGGCATCGCGTGGGAGGCCTGCCGCATCGACGCAGGCGTGCTCGAACGCGAGGCCCACGATCTGCCGCTCGATGCCGTCGTCACCGACGCCGCCACGCATCTCACCGTGCGGATGGCGCCGCATCTCGAACCGCGACGGCTGCGTGGCTAGTTGTGGCTAGGGAAGCCCACGCCGCGCATCGACCGGTAAATTGCCGATAATTTATCGAGAGTCCGTCTCAATGAGGAGCGACCCGTGACGCCTGCCCGCCGTCCTGCGCCATTCGAATCGCCCGAGCCGGCCGCCGTGCCGGTTCCCGCTGTCCGTATTTATCCGCTCGGCGACGAAGCGCTCGTCTGCGAAGCGCCGCCGCCGGCCACGCTCGAAGTCCAGTACCGCATCTGGGCCGTCGCGGCGCTCGCGCGCGACTGGCCCGCGGTGCGCGAAGTCGTGCCGGGCATGAACAATCTGACGCTCGTGTTCGATCCGCTCGCCGCCGCATCGGCCGATACGGCCATGCTCACGTCGATGCTCGAAGCCGCCTGGCGCGACGCCGATCTCGACCGCGCCCAACATACGGGCCGCGACATCGAAATCCCGGTGGTCTATGGCGGTGACGGCGGCCCCGATCTCGCCGAGGTCGCACGCCATGCGCGACTCACGCCCGCCGAAGTCGCCGCGCGCCACGCGGCGGGCCACTACACCGTGTTCTTCCTCGGCTTCCAGCCGGGCTTCGCCTATCTCGGCGGACTCGATCGCGCCCTTTTCACGCCGCGCCGCCGCGAGCCGCGCGTCGCCGTGCCGGCCGGGTCGGTCGCCATCGGCGGGGAGCAGACCGGTATCTATCCCGCGCAGTCGCCGGGGGGCTGGCAACTGATCGGCCGCACCACCGTCACGCTGTTCGATCCCGCGCACAATCCGCCCACGCTGTTGCTGCCGGGCGACCGCGTGCGCTTTACCGTCGCGGAGTTGCACGCATGATCGAAGTCCTTCGCGCAGGTCCGCTCACCACGGTCCAGGATCTGGGCCGCCCCGGCTACCGGCATCTCGGCGTCGCGACGGCCGGGGCGCTCGACACGCTCGCGCTCGAGATCGGCAACCGGCTCGTCGGCAATCGCCCGGACGCGGCCGGCATCGAAGTGACGCTCGGCCCCGTCGTGCTGCGCTTCGCGCGCGCGACGCGCATCGCGCTCAGCGGCGCCGACTACGGCGCGACGCTCGGCGGCCGGCCCGTGTGGCCGTGCTGGAGCCTGCCCGTCGGCGCGGGCGAGGAACTCGTGCTGACCGCCGGCAAGCGGGCCATGCGCGCTTACGTTTGCGTGGCGGGCGGCATCGACGTTTTGCCGATGCTCGGCTCGCGCAGCACCGATCTTGGCGCGCACTTCGGCGGGCTGGCAGGCCGCGCGCTCAAGGACGGCGATCGCCTCGCCATCGGTGCCATCGGTGCCATCGGTACGATCGGTACGACCGGTGCCGGCGCCATGAACGACGCGAGCGCCAACCCAAGGAAACGCGAGCGCGCGGCGCTTGGCGCCGACGCGCCGCCGTTCGGCGTGAAGTCGCCCACGCTGTGCGGCTTCGCCGCGGTTACCGAGCCGTATCACCGGCGCGGCCATCATCCGGACGGGCTCGCCTGGGCGGCGCCCGTGCGCGTGCTGCGCGGTCCCGAATACGTCAGCTTCGCGCCCGCGGCACAGCGCGCGTTCTGGGGCGACGAATGGGTCGTCACGCCGAACAGCAACCGTATGGGGTATCGCCTCGCCGGCACGGCGCTCGTGCGCGAGCACGGCGCGGACCTGCTCTCGCACGCCGTGCTGCCCGGCACGATCCAGGTACCGCCGGGCGGCCAGCCCATCGTGCTGATGAGCGACGCGCAGACCACGGGCGGCTATCCGAAGATCGGCTCGGTGATCCGCGCCGATTTGTGGCGGCTCGCCCAGGTGCGCCTGAACGGCGGCGTACGCTTCGTCGAGACGACACCCGAAGAAGCGCGCAAGGCGCTCGAAGAGGAACGAACCTATCTGCGGCAGATCGAATCCGCCATCGCGCTGCGCGACGAAAGCTACGCGAGCGCACGACGAACGCCCTGAGGCACCCGGCGGCGCCCGACGGCGCGTGGCACACATAAAACCAGGCAGTACGGAGAGCAACACCATGACAACCATCGATCTGAATGCCGATCTGGGCGAAGGCTGCGGCACGGACGAGGCGCTACTCGATCTCGTGAGTTCTGCGAACATTGCGTGCGGCTGGCACGCGGGCGGCGCGCTCGCGATGCGCGAGTGCGTGCGCTGGGCCGTCGACAAGGGCGTATCGATCGGCGCCCATCCGAGCTTCAACGATCCCGAGAATTTCGGCCGCAAGGAGATGAAGCTCCCCACCGAAGACATCTACGCGGGCATGCTGTATCAGCTCGGCGCCCTGTCGGCGATCGCCCAGGCCGAGGGCGGGCGCATCGCGCACGTGAAGCCGCACGGCGCGCTCTACAACCAGGCCGCGCGCGACACGCAGATCGCCGACGCCATCGTCTCGGCCGTGCACGACTTCGATCCGTCGGTGGCCGTGTTCGCGCTCGCGGGC
>Ga0131853_10019148_pt1 | contig 12454 bp, 5 predicted proteins | sample TergutLab28metaG_FD_92764 | JGI IMG/M metagenome (GOLD analysis project Ga0131853, IMG submission 92764) | Labiotermes labralis P1 segment gut microbial communities from Petit-Saut dam, French Guiana - Lab288 P1 (version 2) (version 2) | ecosystem: Host-associated > Arthropoda: Insects >...
AGGAGGTGGGATGTGGGTATATGGACTGGATTGGGCTGGCCCAGGATAGAGACAGGTGGCAGACGCTTGTGAGTGCGGTAATGAACCTTCGGGTTCCGTGAAATGCGGGGAATTTCTTGACTAACTGCAAACCAGTTAGCTTCACAAGATAGACTCTGCACCATGGAGTAAGTTTGTATGTATTTACAGCTATCCGTTGTATTTTCAAGGTTTCTCTTACCGTAAAAAAGACCAAAAATTTTGGCTAAAGTAGAAACACTTCAGACATTTTTTACTCATGCGCTCGGTACGAGTTATCAACTGGAGACTGAGGGAGTACGAGGCTTCCTTCAGCGCCGAGGCAACTTCCGGAAGACAATTTGAAATAAGCTGCGACCGCCTCCCTCCCCCACCCCAGCCCTTCAGGTTCTCCCATCACCATCATCCTTTTACTTCTCTCGACGTTAACTAACTGTTTCACTTGATTTACCGTCCGTCCGTCTGACCGTTACCACTAAACAACGCTCGGTTTGTCTGTCTCCCATTTGCATATCCTGATTTAACACCCACTTGACCAAAATGACTTTAAATACAGTTTATACTGTCCATAGCGTGTGACGTGTAACGCTTGTTTCTTACAGCGGACGGCACAGAGAACACACACAGGTATTGTGACCTTAACTCCGTGCCCTTACCAAAATGTAGGTAGCCACAGTATTTAAAGCGATGTGCAGGAATTAATGTGGAGTTTTGGGTAAAATTCGAATCCTTCTTTATAGCCTGTTCTAATTAAGTAAGTCAATTTGAATTCCACGCTTTCCCTTACAATTTAGCTACACCATTGGTACGGTCAAAGAAATATAGCATATGCGTGGCGAAAAACAGGAAATTGTTATTGGTGATTTAGCAATTTATTTGATGATTCAGATCTTCTGGGATGTAAGGGTACGTCGCTAGGTTAGTGTTAATCGACGTTTCGACGGAACCTAGTGTCTTCATCTTCAAGGTTTGAACAAAACGTCACCTCCCAAACGACATAAAATGTCAATACAGCCGCTGTGGTAACATCATATTTAAATTTATTAATTGCCTTTTCCTTTAGATAAGATATATATATATGCTTGTGTTAACCGTTTAATTACATTAATCGGTTAAGGAAGTCACTTTGTTCAAAATGCTAAACAAATCCCCTCAACACCAAGAGCGACAATTTGCCTTTTCCCTTTAGATATTAGGGCTTAAGATTAAGCTGGCAAGGACACGCCGACAGGAATATGCAGGTCATTGAGAGGCTTACGAAGTAGGATTAGGATAAAAATAATGGAAAGATTTTATGTGACTTATTGCACTTGATCGCCAGACGTTCAAGCAATTTATTTTGTAGCCGACAGACCAGCAGGTAGTGACATCTGCACGTGGGGATTACAAACTGCCCACAGGCGCTTCATTTCATCACAACAATCAAACCATCGCTAAGACAGGAAAGTCGTCACAATTTATCTGATTATGAATTGGTGCAAAAGGTCTTGGGAATGGATTAGTTTTGAGATAGTTACATAGATACATGTCGATTGTGTGGGTGTCCATTGTTACTTAACGTAGGGGTCTGTGCTTCTTAAAGGGTAAAGTTGCATTAAAAGGACAACTTAATTGATATGCTTTAAATTATATTTAGATTTCGGTTTCTAAACTTAAATTCATAGCAGCACAAAACCTGACAGTCAGTTTATGTCAACTGATACTCCAGATGGAGTTCCCAGTTACCAAAGTACACTCCGTCATAACCCGAAAACACGATTTAAATATTATTATTGTTAACGGCTGTCGTTTTGTTTCAGACTGGTTGATTATGTCTTCTGTTTTACTGATAATTCACTTTTTCGTGTCTTTAAATAATCAAATACATTATACAGCGGGAACAGTAGTGCACAGCTCTAAGCAGTAGATCTGTATGCTCGTGCGTCCGACGTATGTGCCTTCCACACGTTGATAAATTATGATAAACATAATATGTAACGTGAGCAGGCGTAGCTCAGTCTGTAGTGTCTGGCCTGCAAGGGTGGGCGACCGGATAATCGGGGTTTGGTGCCCGACTAGGGCAACGAACTCTGACGTCACAGCACCCAGACCAATACTGACTGGGGCTCACCCAGCCTCCTGTGCAGTGGGTATCGTAGGGCCATTCCCCTGCAGATAGTGATAAAGCGGTCGGGACCCGAAGCTCATCACTCCCCTCCATCAAGAGCCCAAGTCATAAATGCGCAGAGCTGCACCTCCACTCTTCCGTCTTCACGGCTTAGAAATTACATAACACAGAACAACTGCAACTGTACAAACTTGAGTGCAAGATTTTACCGTACTCTGTGAAACACACAAGTAATAAGAACCAACAAAATGCACACTGTTTTCATTAATGTTTTAATTTAATTGTATTGCCTTCGACATGCTTCGAACATCCGAGTGTTCACCCTCAGGAAGAAAGTACATGCAGTTTTTCATGCTGAAATTATAATAATAAAGGGTTATATGATTTGTCTAAGTATAAAATATTAAACACAGCCTACAAATAACAATAACTCTGTAGACATTAACTTTTCTAAAAGCTCTAGCAAATAAGTAATCCACATGTAAACACTATGGGATCCCAAAGTGGACAAAGCATCTGGTAAAGTAAGTGTAGGAGCCTGAAGATGACTAACATCTAGTCGAAACATGTAGCCATAATACAGAATAAATAGATTGTGCTGACGTACGTTTGTGTAATACTAATTGATATAAAATATTAAGTTCATAGAATATCAATAAAAGTATAAAATGGTTTTGATTTGTAGTAACATGTGTGAAATATGACAATATAGAATACTAAAGTGTTACATTAAACTTTTTTTGCCAGGAAATATAGAAATATGTAAGACTGCAATAAAAGTACCTTTAAAAAATGCAATTATCATGTCTCGTAAAGTAATAAAGATATTGTACGTGCTGTCCGTATAAGGAGTCTGGTTGATGTTAGGATGTGTTTGATAATGAGGTCTAGGAAGTATCACCAATAGTGTCGGAGTATTGATCGGTGTGAATTGCAAGTGGTGAGGATGAACACTTGGTTGTTCGAAACATGTCGAAGATAATATAATTAAATTACATAATTAATGAAAATAGTGTTCATTTTGTTATTTCTTATTACATATTGAACGCAAGAGTTAGATGTCGCTACAGCCATATAGACAGAAATGACACATTTATGGGGAAAACAAACTTTGTGAATCGTTATGACAACCACAGATGCTTCTGTTCTCGCATTTGGAGGACAGCCATGACCATAATATGTCTATAAAGAAATTAACAATGTAATTCAGCAAATTGTTTTCCAGTAACGACTCGGTTAATAGCTGCGTCTCGCCCAGTCAACTTCCATTACGTAGCCAAATTATAACGTCCTGAACCGAGACATTAGTGAATAAACCAATTAAAATGCATAATCGGTTTAACATCAAGTGGCTGTGCGACCCGATGGAATCATCAGGAATATTTCCTCTGTCAAATTAATTAGTCGCCGCTCATAAATGTCTAATTGCAATTTGAACACAGCTTTTTAGTGCCTGTCCAGAACACTGTTCCTTCATTCGGCAGCATTTAATCCAAAACAGTATATGTAAAATCTGCATAGCTCAAACAAGTATACATTAATGTAACCGCTGTGTTGTGCACTATACACACACACACACACAAATATATATATATATATATATATATTGCACAACACAGCGGTTACATTAATGTATACTTGTTTGAGCTATCCAGATTTTACGTGTACTGTTTTGGATTAAATGCTGCCGAATATATATATATATATCGATTAGGATGATTTGGGTTTATGCGTTCAGAATTTATGGCGTGAGGGACAGCGTCAGAGGAAGTAATGTCTGTCGCCACCGCTCAGCTATTCACTGGACACTGGGCTGCAGTGTAGCTGCTGACGTAATGTCTGTCGCCACTGCCAGTACTGGACACAGGGCTGCAGTGTAGCTGCTGACGTCTTGACATGTTCAGTTGCAACTCGTGCTTGAACGGACCAACTGGTGAACTAGCAACCGTGCGAATTTGTAAATGACCTGATAACATTTCGATATTATAGTTTTGAGGGCGTTCGCAAAAGTGCGAAAAGCGATTATTAGTTTCTTCATGTCTCTCTGTCCGCATGGAAGAACTCGGCTTCCACTCGACGGATTTTCAAGACCTTTGATAGTATTTTTTTCGAAAATCTGTCCAGAAAATTAAATATTTATTAAAATTTGACAAGAATAGCGGCACTTTACATGAAGCTCCGTGCACATTTATGATAATATCTCGCTCAGTTCTTAGAATGAAAAATGTTTCAGGAAACATTTGTGTAGAAAACCAAAACACACTTTTTGTGTTCAAAATATTGTAGAGACGGACAGGCCACAGATGACAATATCGCGCATGCGTATTGCGTGCTGAGCACCTAAGGCTATAGCCACAAACTCAGAGTGTGCAACACTAATTCCTTTTTCACCTCAAGAATGGTTAAGCGAACGCGCCTCAGTGTTAAATTTATAGTAGGTTGCCTATCTTGTTATTGGTAACGAGCAGCGTCACCGTCACAACAGGGGTAACGTTATATTCAAGCTATATTCCACGGAGTCTCTAGTTCAATTATTTCCGCTGACAACCCTTCAGTTGTTCCGTTCATACTCATTGTAGCCCTAGAAGTGAACAGAAACGCCACATGTCGCTGAATGTTCACCCAATGAATATGAGAGCACCTGCATACTCGTAACGTTTGAGCTAGGTGCTGACGGTCCAGGGCTCGCATCCCGGCAGTGACAATAGATTCTCCTCCTCTCCACACCGTCCATACCGGCTCTTGTGCCCACCCAGCCTCCTATTCAATGGCTTAGGTAAAGTGGCCGGAGCATGAAGGTAATCCTTAACCTCCGCTTAGTGCCTGGGTTAAGAATGAGTGGAGCTATACCTCTGCTCCCTCTGTATGTGTTCATGACGTGAACAGAATTAAGGGAGATCTGCGTAGTATTATCGGCAAAGCATGACGCAACAGCGCTGACTGAGGCATATCTGTCTCTCTAGGTCCTGTCTGCTACGTCACAGATATCATCTGGTGTATCTATTATGAATTAATCAGTCACACGCACAGTCGACTTGCACAGTACAAGGCACAAGCGTCGTGTTGTACTTTGGTATGTATGTCATACGGTTCTTGCTCAGCCGCTACTAGGTGCCGTACGTACGTACGTACATACATACATACATACATACGTACGTGCATACATACATATATACAAACATACATACATACATACACGTGTAAAGGGGGGGGGGGTGATAGCGTGATTAATTACTAAACTGAAAGCTATGTGGAAGGTCAGATCGCGGCCTAATTTAATGTAAATATTGTAAGCTTTTCGTTGCAAGGACAGAGCAATGGTAATACAAATATCTATCCTGTCTATATATTCGACCTGTAATGTAACATTAGAAACAGGAGTATTTATGGCAAAAATAAACAAGAGTATTTATGGCAAAAATAAACAGGACTATTTATGATAAAAATAAACAGGACTATTTATGATAAAAATAAACAGGACTATTTATGGTAAAAATAAACAGGACTATTTATGGTAAAAATAAACAGGAGTATTATTGGTAAAAATAAACAAGAGTATTTTGGTAAAAATAAACAGGACTATTTATGGTAAAAATAAACAGGAGTATTTATGGCAAAAATAAACAAGAGTATTTTGGTAAAAATAAACAGGACTATTTATGATAAAAATAAACAGGACTATTTATGGTAAAAATAAACAGGAGTATTATAGGTAAAAATAAACAGGAGTATTTATGGTAAAAATAAACAGGAGTATTATTGGTAAAAATAAACAGGAGTATTTATGTTAAAAATAAACAGGAATATTATTGGTAAAAATAAACAGGAGCATTTATGGTAAAAATGAACAGAGTATTTATGTTTAAGATAAACAGGAGTATTAAGGTTAAAAATCAACAGGAGTCTTTTTGTTAAAAATAAACAGGAGCAGTTATGGTAAAAATAAACAGGAGTGTTTATGGTAAAAATAAACAGGAGTATTTAACAGTATAAACAGGACGCCTAACTGTCAGAAATGGAAGAAGGGGGCTGCCTGATAGAAACCACTGAACTACGCACTGAAAGTGGCACTCTGGTAAGTTCCCATGTTTACGTCTTCGAGGATGTGGTAAATAAACAAGTTTCCCGACATTTCGAAGGTCGCGTTTTTTGCCTTAAGACTTAGCGCAGCATCACGGAAGACTCGAACGTTCAGCAAGACCGCCCTCAGGTCCTGGAAGCTCCGTAATATTCACCAGTTTCAGTATATATGCATTATGTATATACTTATTTATTTATCCATACAAACCTGTATGAAGATTTCGGAAATAACGCTTAGTGGTGTATATGTGTGTGTGTGTGTGTTTATGTTAGCGTAAGAAATTTCATCTGAAGGAAAACTTGCGTGTGTACAGCTACCTGCATCGAGCTGGATCCTTTGTGAGAAGCTAACAGTTCGTTAAATAGTCAAGACATTCCCTGGATTATTTCGAAACCGAAGGTTCATTGACGTTTTCACAACAGCTAGTCACTTGTCGCCTTTCTGAGTCAGATTCAGTCAGTCTTCTCCCAACGTACATAAAAATTGTGTGTGTGTGTGTGTATTAGCTCCTCGTTACGCGGTTTTCTCCAGTCTCCTGTTACTTTCCCCGTCTAATGCGCAAATGTCTCCCGCATCATCCAATTCCCGAACATTGTCCTCACTATTATGTTAGTTACTGCACTTAAAAAAATGTGACAGACCAAGTTTCACACCCATGTTAAAATCAGCGGACCAAATTTGACTGCCCGCTATTATTCTGTGTTGATAGATTGCAGATCGGAAGACGAAAGGATCTGAACCGAAAGCGTTGCAGCAGGTGGTTCCTGGATGTATTCTGCTGTGAACTGCCTTCAGACATGCAATTTTATTTATCAGTGCCATTTCATTCCTAAACACTTTATAACATTTGACAAGTTCTACAAGAATTTATTAGCTCCCTTCATGTCGTAGTGTAGTGTGTGTGTGTGTGTGTGTGTATATATATATATGTGTGTGTGTGTGTGTGTAGAGATGCGATGCTGTAAACAAAATGTGAAATAATTCGATGCAGCTCTCAGCACCCGGCTTAATATTTATTTAACGTGTACAGCGAGACGCAATGTTACCAGGATTTACTGTGGTGCTATGTAATGTAATCGGAGCAAAACTACAGTTTCACTGATCCCTCGCGCCAAAGCTCTGTGCATGAATATAAAAAGCATGTGATTCTCTCAATACGGGAAGGGCGTAGCAACACGTCCTGTCCGGTTCGGTCCGGTCCGGTTCTGCACTGTACTGCACTGTACTAGATTCAGCACAGTGTGAATGTTTGGTCGTTTTAAAGGCCTTGCTGACCGCAATGATCAATGTTATGGACGACAACATTAAAACATGTCGGCTTCCCTTTAGCGCCAAATTTATCTAGATGACATTAACACACAGCGATTACTGTATAATGTCCAGCAATTTAGAATCCCGTTGTAACTCGGGATTTTGAATACTGACCCGGACCTGGGCTATTTCGACCTGCATTTTTATAGCCTTCTGCAGTGTCTTTCAGTGTGCGCACGTGGTGAGTCGCTTATGAGTCGATTGTATTTGAAGATAAACACAATATTAAACTTTAAAAAAAAAACAGAATAAAACACAAAGAACGAAACTGAACAGTTGAACAGGACTAAACAAATTAACATTTCGTAGAAGTGATATAGAAGTTTATTGCTTAACAAAGTTCAATTAATGTAGTATAAAACATTTAAGTTGCATCCCAATCATCATACCCGTATTTCAACTTCACCAATACATAAATTCGTAAGGTAATATAATCCCTCGGTATTATTTATTATGTTGTTTTGAAACATGTCGGCCGTATCTCGAGTGCCGAGTATGGTCTGCGGACATTTACTTAAATAGCCCTTATTTCAAATAATTACGTTATGCCAGTTACATTTCAGTCAAAAATGATTTTTAGGTACTTTCGTGAATAATAACGAAGAACGTGTCCGATACGAATTCCTTGTATCTGTAAGGTCACTATTTTAAATTTCGAACCGTCTGAACAATTTTTATGAAATTCGGTGTGAATATTAAGCAACTGGAACAAACTGTAAAATCGTATTTTCTAATTACTTGTAATAAGCAAGAACTTGGCAGCCGCGCGATATTTTGGAACAGAGGCAACATCAGCGCCACTTTCTTTTAGAACTTAACTCAAATATGTAAGTAAACCGCGCAACTAGCCTACTGTCACTTAAATAACAAGACGGTAGCCATGCAAGAACATCCAGCTCACGGTTTGATGGTGATGAATCTCTGGCGGCAAGCGAATGAAATTTGATAAGGAGAAAACCCGGTTACACTTTCCATTTTGTAATTCAACAACTACAAACATGACGACGGTGCGGAATGGAGTCTGTTTCAGATGTAATGTGCACAGAATATGCACTTAAGTAAATTTCGCGATAGAATTACAGTAAAAATAATACTAAGAAATTTGTAGAGTGGGAAATTTTGAAATGGGACAGCGAGCTACGTGACATTTCGGAACTCGGAAGGTTGACAGTCGTCCTGAATGTCTTTTGGAGAATACGATATCGATATTGCGTACAGTTTCAAAAGTAGTACTGAAACTTTTCATGTAAAAAATACATGAAATTCTTCTCTGTAGGAAGCAACACAAGGGTTAACATACGACCCTCTGAGCATGCAGAGCTGCCAGTCGGGGTTACTTATCATATATTGGGTAAGGTCCAAGAAAGTTCGGCATTCCATTACATTACTTTGTTTCCATTCAATTGAAGGGCTCTGCTAACCCTGTCGGTGGAAACAGCGCAGCAAAAAGTCGTCATTTTCAGATGCGCAAAATAGAGCAAGAAGTGGCCGTATGTTGCCGGGGGTATGATTCATTACCATGTCAATATCAAATTTAAAGAAATGAATAACATTCAGATGAAGACTGAAAGCTCAGGGGTTCCAGATTACATCTGTCATGTTCTCCGTACAGCCATTTATTATAATTCCCGCTAACTTTTTAATATAGGCTCACCAGTCACGATGGCTCAAGTCGATACAGCGACAGGATACAGGCTCACAAATCGGATTTTCAAAGCAGGCGTATGGTCTTCTGGGGCGTGACGCCGTGTAAACTGGCATATAGACAGCGTATCGATGTTTCGGAGACACCTGCTACCCCCTTCTGCAGAGCAGAAGTGCATTGCCGAACAGTTTGGCTCACAGAAACATGTGGAACCTCCAGCCTCCATCGTCAGGGTGTGTCGTTCTGTAGATAAGTACCAAAGTTTCGAGAGAACCGTTAGTACCATAATTTACGTATTTCCGTCAAAAGCAAATAATTTACTTAATCAAATATTGCATGCTACATGTTTCACTCGTCCTCCACCATCTTCAGACTTTAAAGTACAAAGTTGCCCAGTTGGGTTTTAAATTACATGCTTTAATGCATGAAGGTAGTCGAGGAGGGTCGAACATGTAGCACGCAATGTTTCATTTAATAAACTTGGTGTGTTTGACGGCAGTATATAAATTACTACCAACTGGTTACAGCAGAACGTGATTAATTGCACCAAAATAAAACCGTAATGACAGCAAATAGCCACAAGTTATTCTGGGGTTCAGCTTAGGTCAAAATTCTATAGTTATACTGAGATGCCGGTTGAACCATAGTAGGAGGGAATTTGTGGCGCAAATGGAGGCCAGTTCATCACCAACATTATGCATGAGGCACTTCTGTACACAAGTAATTTAACGTTACCAGATTTGTATCTTATGGTGCAGTGGAAGACGTTTTTTGAATGTGGTTTGAAGAACCATCTGGAACATCTAGACAAATTAAACACTATATTCGTCCTGAATGACAGACGCGGTTAGCATGAGGAGATTTAAAATTGTTGTTTTGTTAAGTTTATCCTGTTTGGCCAAAGAACGATGCGATTCCAATGTGGTCAATTCAGAGTTACTATATTTATCAACACAAACACACACCTTGTTTGGTCACAAATGTATTTCAGTGCCCCCTCATCATGTCATAACAGAGAGCTTCAAAATTTTTAAAACATTTTTAAAACTTACTGTCTTGGATATCAAACAGCGACCAGGGCCTTTATTAGGTGCACTTCAAAAGCACGTGATATTTCCTTGTCCGTCCGTCTGAACTTACAGCCCCCACACATTAAGACCGGTGCTAAGCACATATACAAATTATTTGTAGATCTTTTCCAAATCGGTAAGAAATTTCTTATTTATGACTCAGAACTGCTTGGGATTTGATTCGACGGGACTTACATGCAGATCGGTAAAATACATAGTCTTAGTTTAATAATGAAATGTGGTGGAACGCGGTTATGTTAATACGATATGAAGCGACAGCCTGATTTAACACGTGACGCCTTGAACCGTCGAACTGAATTCATTGCTTTCAGATGAGGTTGACTGTGCCTTGTTCGGTTTGCGGTCTGCAGTTACAGGCAGACATTTCGGCTGCCATTTTGAACCTTTAGTTTTTGTGTCACTGACAGCTTGATAGTGGCTGTCATAACTTAAAGAGTAGCTCAACTATAGGAACTTCCGTTTCCTCTTAAGAAACCAACATCAAAACTGAAATTCGTATTAAAACAGCTGCCCACGGTGCCCGTACAAAACAGCTACCCACGGTGCCCGTACAAAACAGTTGCCCACGGTGTCCGTACAAAACAGCTGCCCACGGTGCCCGTACAAAACAGTTGCCAACGGTGCCCGTACAAAACAGTTGCCCACGGTACCCGTACAAAACAGTTGCCCACGGTGCCCGTACAAAACAGCTGCCCACGGTGCCCGTACAAAACCCACCCACAGACACAGTGCAGACTGTTTCAGTTTTCAGAGCCACAGAACTATCGGCCAACATCAATTTATACATTAGGTATTGCTGAGTAGTCTGACGGACTGTGACGAAAAGTCACTCATGGCACACAGCGTAAGTGGCACTAATGGTAAATGTCCTTCTGTTCAGTTAGTGTTAGGGCTGACGTCATGAAGCACTGTGGATAAAATGCCATGAAGAATGTTACATGTGCTCATAGGGCACACATGCTGGGGTGGAAATATTTTAAGTAAATTGGAAATATCTACAGAAAAAACACGAATATGTATACAAACAACATACTTGTACACCCCACAAAGCTTTCACCACATTACTGTTGTGCCTCTGAAAGTGATGTCAGCACGAAATACGACTTACTGCTACCGAAAGGTGATAATGGATGTGAAGACCGAATGAAATGCGCATTTTAATATTATCCTGACATATTGTTAAATCACGCAACACACTCAAAACCGAATTAAGTTGTTTTGTGACTTAATTCTTATGTACACAAACGCGGTCTAAAATTAAACAAAGTAGGTAGATTTTTAAAAGACTGGATAATATCAAAGTCCACATGTTAAAGCTATGCACGGAAAATGCATATGGAGAAATTACCTACAGACGGACAAGGGGAAATTAACAAGCGTATAAATACCCCAAAACAACAAAATTGTGTACAAAAGGCACACAAAATAATCGAGCACTGCAACAGACAAACAAGACCAAACAAAGTCGGCAGTTTCACTGTTAGATTAACAATCGGTTGGATTTAGAGCGCACATCGTTCTTTGTTCCACCCGCTCGCCACGGTGAGGCACAGGATGTGAGCGGGACCTGAAAACAAACAAAACAAACAACCCCCCCCCCCCACAACACAAAATTAGAACATTTTCCATAACAGTAGCAACAGATACAGATTGCAAGCAATTAAGAAAATTTAGCACAGAACTTACCGTTGCGTGTTTGTTGCGTCTTCTCTTACAGCAGTCAGAAATAACTTGCGTGCTGTTTTACTGTCCTGATCATGGACGGCATATAGCTTTCTGTATCGTGCCGTACTGAGCTGGACAGCTACAGCAAACAGCAAAATACTGCCCAGTTATAGGCCGCCTGATGCAGGCAGTAAAACAGGTACAAAACGTCAAAATTGCACTTTTCACCTGGAACTGAGAAATCGTTGGAAAGTAAAAATGGGCAGGAAAATAGAAAGTCGATGGCTTCTTCTGTCCGAAAAGTGTCGAAAAATAGAAAGTCGACGGCTTATTCTGTCTGGAAAAAAAGTCGAAAATAAGTGGTCGACGGCTTCTTCTCGTCTAAAAAGTAAAATTCGACGGTTTCTTCTACCCGAAAAATAAATAGTTGATGGCTTCTTCACGTCGAAAAATAAAAATTCGACGCCTTCTCCTTCGGAAAAATAACCAGTCGACGGCTGTTTCTCTCCGAAAAGTGAAAAATCGACACCTCCTTC
>Ga0131853_10019150_pt1 | contig 12454 bp, 7 predicted proteins | sample TergutLab28metaG_FD_92764 | JGI IMG/M metagenome (GOLD analysis project Ga0131853, IMG submission 92764) | Labiotermes labralis P1 segment gut microbial communities from Petit-Saut dam, French Guiana - Lab288 P1 (version 2) (version 2) | ecosystem: Host-associated > Arthropoda: Insects >...
ATTTTTTTTTTTTTTTTTTTTTTTTTTTTTTTTTTTTTTTAATGTATATTTAATTGTTATTTGAAAATTTTTTTTTGAAAGGGAATAAAATTTTTCTTCCCGTGTTTGGGTGTTATTTTTTCCCGGGTTATTATTGTTTTCCTTCCCGTGGGGGGGTTCTTTTTTTTCCCCCCCCCCCCCCCGCCGTGGCGCTGTGGCCCAACGTGGGCCAGGACCTCCTCATTCTTGAAGTTTCTAGATCATACACAACGACGCATCAGAGTCGGTAAGACTCCTTTGGAAGCGTGATCAGCGCGTCGCAGAGACCTCTACCTGACAACACACAACACTCAAAACAGACAGACATCCATCCTCCCGGTGGGATTCGAGCCCACGATCTCAGCAGGCGAGCGGCCGTAGACCTACGCCTTAGACCGCACGGCCACTGGAATCGGCCCGGCTCTATTTCTGACCAGACTAATTATAGTTTGTGTGTCAGTGTGTGGCTGTATTTCTGTCCAGGCTAATTAAAGTGTCTGTGTCAGTGTCTGGATGTATTACTATCCGGACTAATCATAGTTTCTGTTTCAGTGTCTGGCTGTATTTCTGTCCAGGGTAATTATAGTTTCTCTGCCAGTTGTATGGCTCTATTTCTGACCAGGCTAATTATAGTTTCTGTACCAGTGGCTGGCTGTATTTCTGTCCAGCCTAATTAATTTTTTTTTTGCCAGTGTCTGACTGTATTGCTATCCAGACTAATCATAGTTTCTTTGTCAGTGTCTGGCTGTATTACTATCTAGGATAATTACAGTTTTTATACTTGGGTCTGTTTGTATTTCTTTCCAGGATAATTACATTTTCCGTCCGAGTGTCTGTCCGTATTTACATTCCGAGTAATTACAGTTTCTATACTACTGCAGCAATATTTCAATTCAAGCTACTTACAGTTTTCCTTTTATGATCCAAACTTCTGGCTATTTTTCCTCCTAATTACTGACAAATTATGTGTTACCTGGCCATATTTCGATAGAAGCTATTGGCACTTGCTGCTCCGGCATTCGGCAGTAGCCTTCTAGGCAGTGAGAAATCGAATTGCTTGTTGGGTTGCATGTTCCTTGCAGAAGGATATGGTCATCATGTGTCCTAGTAATAGTTAAAATATATGCAGATCGCGTATTCTATAAAATCAACATAATTTGGCACTCCCATGCTGTAGAAAATTTTGTTGTTATCATTATGGGGTTTTGTCATTACACTGAATAATTATTACTGCTTTTAGTTATTGTTATCTCCAAACTAAAATTTTGGAACCAAATGTTGATGTTAAGGGCTTAGTATTCTTCTCCTTTATTCAGGAGGTTGCTGGTTTGCATCTTGGTTGCTAAATATGTTGGCTTGAAATTGTAAATGGTTTCTTCTCAAGTACTCTATGCTAGAGCCAACATAGGGCCATAAATTTGGACACGTTTTCTCTTTTTGTACCCTTCTCGAATCTTCATTCCTGGTCACCATAGCTTACCTCGCTCCACTCAAAATAACCGAGCGATTTATGTAGATTCGTAAAATAATCTAACAAAGAAGATATAACGTTCAGAAAGTTAACAGTTACACAAGCGTTAAATGGCTCCAGGTAACACTTGTTGCAGGAAGCGGAAGAATACAAGCGGTCGCGGGTACTTACATAAGTGAAGCTATTGCGAGAAGTCACAACACCTTTAATGTTACTTGGGATTTTATATCAGTTTTTTTTTGTGCGTGAGATTATATATTTCCTTCCTTCCTTCCTTCCTTTCTTTCTTTCTTCCTTCCTTTCTTTCTTCCTTCCTTCCTTCCTCCTTTCCTTCAGTCCTCCCTTCCTCCCTTACTTACTTACTTACTTACTAATTCTATGGAGGAGTGTCCTTCTTGAGAAACTAACCAGTTTTAAGCTAGTCAAGAAATTCCCCTCATTTTATGGAACCCGATGGTTCATTACCACCTTTACAAGAGCCCGCCACCTGTCCCTATCCCGAGCCAGATAAATCCAGTGCATGTCCCCCAGCCCACTTCCTGAAGATGCATCTTAATATTATCCCCTCGTATAAGCCTGGGTCTTCCAAGTGGTCTCTTTCCCTCAGGTTTCCACACCAAAACTCTGTAGGCACCTCCTTTCTCCCCCATAGTGCTACATGCCCCGCCCATCTCATTCTTCTCAATTTGATCTCTCGAATAATATTGGGTGAGGAGTACAGATTATTGGGCTCCTTATTATGTAGTTTTCTCCATCCCCTTGTTACCTCGTCCCTCTTAGGCCCAAATATTCTCCTAAGCACTCTCTTCTTAAACACCCTAAGCTTAAGTTCCTCCCTCATGTGCAAGTCAAAATTAAAGCTTTATCTGCCGTTTTACAATATTCGATATTTTGACTGCGCTGCGGCCCAGATCTGCTGTACCTCTGGCGTTTCTTCAGTTGTGGAAATGTTTTTATCCTACACACACGATTTTATTGACTGTCATGTTCAGTTTGGAGCTCGTGAAAATAACACTTTATTTTTTAATCTACTTTCCGTACACTGAAAGACGGGTTTACAGTATCATTGTGGCTGGCTGGCTGTCTGTCTGTCTCTTCCACTGTAGTAACTTTGGAACCAACTTCTGGGATGTTATGAAATTTTTATGCACGTCATGCCACCAGAAGGCAATATATTTTTATGTTTTTATTTTGTACCACATTGGCGCCATAACTGAACGCGTTTGCATGCATGAGGATATACATAGTCTGCAGGCTGTTCGTCACCAAACATTGTTAAAGTAATGAAATAAAGAAGGTTGAGATGAAGAGGTCTTTTGTTTTACGTGAGAAGGACAAGGCGTATAAAATATTAATCGCGGAATCTGAAAAGGAAAGGTAATTTGGAGGGCGGCAAACTTTAGTTTATAAAATAGAATAAGAGGGTGCAGATCGAATTTATTTGGCTCAGAATTGGGACCAGTGGCGGGCTGTTGTATTCAGGGCAATGAACGCGTGGATTTCACAAAAGTTGAAGGATTTCTTGAATAAGTTTGACACTGTAGCTTCTGTTCCATGTAGTTGGATATTGCATAAAGTTTGTTTGCTGTCATCTCCTTGTACATAGAAGCATTTAAAGCAGTAGTTCGAGACTCGTTAGAATGAGATAATTTTTTGTTTATGATTCCGTGCATCGCAGATCTATATTAATAATTGTCCAACGAGGTGCAACACAAAGCAGTCTATTATTCTGCAAGTTCACTCTACATGTTTCGGGTGTCATACACACCCATCATCAGGAGTACACAAAACTGTAACTACAGCCTCCGATACAGGTCATATTTTTTGAGCAGCTAACTCCCTCCAACGTGGCCAAGCTAGCTTGGTCACATTTGAGGCTGTAGTTACAGTTTTGTGTACTCCTGATGATGGGTGTGTTTGACACCCTAAACGTTTATAGTGAACTTGCAGAATAAGAAATAGACTGCTTTGTGTTGCATCTCGTTGGACAATTATTAATATAAAGGAGATAATTCTTTCGTATCTTATACGTTTTAGGATCATTTAACTGAGAAAACGCACAAAAAGATTATTATAATCTCAGAACTGTTGTAAATTAATTTATATTTCATTCACGTCAACAATAACCGAGTCTAACAGGGAAATTAAAAGACTTGCTGCGGAGTTATGTCAACAATGTAGGCCTTTTGAAGAAGGTCGTTGCGTGCTGGGAATAACCCTGCGTCTCCCGGAGGTCCATGACCCACAGGCTAGATACCACTGTTTAAGAAGGCTGTAGTCCGTCACATATGCCTTCCAGAATTTCGTTTATCCATAATTCTTGATTTTGAAGCACGTGGAAATAAAGAAAAATTTGCATAAAGAATGGAGTGATCATTCGGTTCAGCAACTTTGTATCCTCCTGTCTTCTTTGCATAAATAAATGCATAAAATTTAAAATTATAATTTTAATCATCGTATAATGATTTATACTTTACAAAGTTAGTCAAATTTCATTACTGTCGAGGTCTCATTGCTGTTTTATAATTGCATTTATCAGAATCTGAAAGAATTAGCTGCTGTGTTGGATGTGCATTGATCAGTGACTGTGTAAACCGTACAGTATGCTCTGTTTGTATTAAAAGAAACATACTTTGTTGTACGTTACGAGTGGACTTGTGATACGAGAAAGACCAAAATGTTACAGGTTATGCATGAATCGGAATTTGTGCACATGTAGGCAGAAAGCCGTGGTAGTAACGTTAGTCGCGCCATCTTCCCAATCCAGGAACGTGATGGGAGGCAGGGTACGATCCACAACCATATTTACGGAATTGTGGTGGGCGGAGTGGTGCTGGGACAGCATTTTGTTCGAGTATTTCTTTTTTCCTTTCTCGAGGTCTTTTCACCAATGCTCCATACTGATATCTTCGATATCCACTTTACATCGTCATTAAACAACACTTAACCTTTTGGCGCCGGAATTATATTTTAAATTTTAGCACATTCTGTATATAAAATGTGAATAATACAGGAACCAAATACGTTAGAATTACGAAACAAACTGCATTTTGAAGAGGAAAAAAACGGAGAGTATATACCATGTTTAAAATATTCAGTACCTATATTTGTTGAATAAATATATAAAATGCAACTTTAGAGGTTAGCGGTGAGGTACGACCACTGTAGTTGACATTAGGTGTCTAAAGGTTAAACCCCCATTACTACAATTTTAATGTATGTAGTATTCATAATACAAACTAATTTAATATATTTCTCCCGAAATACAGAACGTTTCTTCGAAGAGTCTCTGTTTTCCGGTTGTTAATTTCGTTATTATACCAGTGAATTTTTTTTTATATGTGACTCATTTACGAAACTTTTTAAAATATGATTTGCAGCTAAAATTGAAAGGGTATGGATAAAAGTTTTGTAACTTTGCGAAAGTTAGAGCATGTGACATTCCTCTTTGAACGATCCAAATTTTGGACTCTTATAGCCGAAGCTGTTAGCAGCGTGCGGTTACGTGACAAAAAGACTTTTCTTCTTAAAACAAACGAAAGGAGAAGAAATGGCTGAAGTTTATGTTCATTGTGCCTTTTGCAGGCGAGTCATTTATGGGCCTGGACTATTCTTTTCTCTGCGTATCCCGTGTCTCTCTACTGTGCACATTTCAAACAGCAACTGTTTCTATCGCGTCTGCCCATAGAAAAGAATTAAGCTCACTATGTGTAAACGGTAAAGGTAATAGACTTGAGGTCTTATAATATATCTGTGTTTATTATACAATTACAGTTAGATTGTTACATGTGTAGAATATCTGCATTTAACGGATTTAATTACAGTGCAAACATTCAGAAACAAAGTAATGACTGAAGTGATTAAAACTAAAAGTCATCTGAATTATGTTTAAAAATTCACTTCGTGCCTCATAGTAAACACATCCCGTCTTGGTTATAAAACAGCAATCAGTTAACACTGTACATGGAAATAATCGCTCTTTGTTTTTAAATTTGTAAAAAAAACACTTCAATAAAATCATTGACCAGAATGTACAATTTTTAATGTCCAACCTGGCGGTATATAGAATAACTGGTCTTTAAGCCTTAATAATAATAATTCGAAAGAGTCCTTTAGAACTACAAGTGACAGTAATAAAATGTACAGTTTTTTAAAAAACATAGAGATAAAAACCAATCGTATACATATTCCACAGAAACAAGTTTATAGTTCGATTCTTGGGTCTTTATCTGAAATTCCAAAAGAAAAGTATGTTCTTTCAGCCCACTTTACCAAATACTGTTGGATGAGTGTTTGGTGGACGCGCGAGAAAGAAGAGAAATGCATACGAAATTTTGGCCAGAGAAGGATAAATATTGGGCGATTAGGTTGTTGAACGGAAAACAATATTAAATATGCGTTTAATGATAGGGTCCAGTGTCTGGTTCTGCTCAACAGACACAGCTTTCTGAAAGACAGGAAATTTCCTGACAGACAGAGTAATGGTCTTTTCAAGAAGGACTCTGCTCTATTGAGTCAATTCCCTACACCTATCTTCCGCTTTCCCATTACGTAAATTTAGGGTACCCAGCCTAGTAGGTTATTACGATCCAGACAGCTTCCATCACCACCGCATAGAGAAGGATAATATGCTTCTTGTGCTCTATAAAGCAAATGTTTTATTCATACGAAGTTTAATAACGCGTACTGGACAGTCATTTTGTAAGAGTTTGTCTTACAATTTTTTTTACCTAAACCTCTTCAAAAAAATAGGTAACATACTGCTTGAACTTTATTCTAAACGGGTAAATGCAACGAATTTCACGAATTTTTGGCGTAGAGCTATAAATCTAAATTTTAATTAAATCAGTCAAGCAGTTTTCGACAAAACCTACCAACTATGTGTTTATCTATTTTGTGTGCATGTTGCGGAATGACAATAGTACCACCACCCTTATGACATAGAGGGTCTTTGAACTTTGTGCTTGAGACAACAATAAAATAAAACTGAAGTAAGAAAAGAAAAAACGATACACTAGCTATCTGAGACTGCAATGAACTAGTGACATTTAACTGTGAGTGCTTAAATTGTATGAGTGCTTGTAAGCATTTCTACATGGAAGATAGCACATCGGCAGCACGTGTCACACGTGTGATAATGCCTGTGTCGAATTCCGTTGAGAACTGCCACCTGAAAGGAGAAAAGGAATTGCAATCGAGTTTGAGAGCAGAATTGTCAGTTTGGAGGGACGAGAGCTGAGTAGAAAACCGGGGAAAAATGAGTGAGAGGGAATTACAACAGAGAAAAATATAGATTCAAAAAAGGAAAGAAACGAAAATAATTTTGAAGAGGGAAATTGAAGCGGGAAGAGTTAAAGGGGAATGTCGAATGAAGGGAATAATAGATGAAGAGATCACGTTTATAGTGTGAACGGACGTGCGTAATTTTGTGGGTTTAACGACGAACAAATGCGGGTCGTAATCGGAATTTTGTCCACACTTTTCCCACGGCGTCTGTTTGAGATGTATCGATCATTCGAAAATAATGTTAAAAATATAAACCATGCGAGAACATATAAATTAATTTGTATTTCTTGTGTTTTATGTCATGAAGCTTTGTCAGGTTGTCAGTCTATAGTAATCGTCGGTGGTGAGATAATTAGCGGGACGTGAATTTGAAAGGATTTGTGAAGAAGTGGTCGAGGTCTAACTGAAGTACTGTTTGACGTTCAGGTGACCTGCATCGTGATAAATTCTTATTATAAAACCAACTAGATGCACTAATCTCTCAAATTTAATTTGGGAATAAAATTCTACATGTTCCGGACATTTTCTCTGTCCACCATCAGGAGTTCTTTACTGTACACACAGAAGTAGTGTATGTAGTACACGTTTGCTGACAGCTTGCGAGCAGGAACAGGACGGAACTGCTGTTCCTTCCTGTTCCTGCTCGCAAGCTGTCAGCAAACCTCTATGACATATACCCTTGCTGTTTGTACAGTAAAAAACTCCTAATGATGGACTGAGGAACTGTCCGAAACATGTAAAATTTTATTCCAAAAATAAATTAGAGAGATTAGTGCATCTGGTTGGTTTTATTATAAGAATGAAGTACTGTATTAACACTTGTCTGAAAGAAAGGAGGGAAACCACGAGACTCCTTAGTAGCTTCCAAGATTTGGGCTGGCTTTCTCCCGGGTTCAAGTCTGGAATGCTCTCGCTACAAAAACCTGCTCAGTTTAATGTTGGTAATTATTGTAAATTCATAAAAGCATACCTGAGGATGATATGAAACAATCATATGAATGGTTAAATGAAGTCCGGATCAAATGTGATGTTTCCATCAGTCATCTACAAACACAGCAGTGAAGATTAAATTTACTTGTTGTTTTGTACCGACGATACACTTGGTGTCTCATTTGATGGGACGAACACAGGTTGGAGGTTTATGCGGAACACGGGACTGCAAAATAATGTTTGGGAGAAAAAGGAAGCAATATCAGCCTGGAGAAAACTGCGTCATGGATAGTTTCCAATGTATATTTTTTTAAAAAAGTTAGTCCAATAAATAAAGGAGCACAACATGTAGGAAGTTATTGAGAAACTGGCAACACGTACACAATATTTTTCTGCAAAATTTGAACGAAGAAGGTGCTTGATGAAGTTATACATAGAAGGTATGACAGTAGCAGGGAGGGGGCTGTGCAAAATACAGTTGATTGAAATATTTATTTGAACACGGTGATGGATCTTCAGTGTAACCAGTTTCTCCGTCGTAGTGTAATGTAAGTACAGTTGTCCCTGTGCTCGCCGTGAATGAACAGATGGGGAATGGTGCTGTAGCACCACACATTCTTAACCTCTCTGCTGGAAACAATTAGTGAACTTCTTATCTTAGCCAATTTACCTCCTGGGTAGAGCCCTCAGTTTCCATTGAATAGGAGGCCGGCTGGGCCACAGGGCTTGTCTGGACGCTTTAGAGAAGAATAAAGAATTTTGTACCGCCTGGAATCGAATACAACAAATTTTTGTAGGCTTCTTCTCGAAACACTAACGTGTCTTCAGGGTTCGAGTATAGCTCACGAGTATATAGTTGTGTTAGACGATGATTTAGCTGATTATTTTCGATTGCTGAAAGCGCAACGGAATGACGGCCATCAAGTCGATGGTAGTAATTGGAATCCTTTTTTCTATGATGACATTTTTATATTGCTGATTCTAGTTTCCTTACAAATCCTATATTCATATTTATTTTATTTGTTTTAGATACCCAGAAATATGTGTCTGCGCTGTGGCTTTTTTGTGGTGGTTTCAGGTGCCCAGTGATCCTATAATCTGATCATAGTATGTTGTACGGTTGAAGAATGTTGTTAGATAAGTATAAAACAGCTTATTCCTCCATAATATAGAGATCAAATACTACTTTTACGAGTACAAATGTCATTTGGCGAGAAACAGTTTATCCTTAAAAGAGAACTTTAACGTAAGATGTCAGAAACTGTGTTTTTGCTTTTGACTAAGTCCGATTTTAGAAGCTTCGTAAGAGCTCCAGGTAAGGGTCACACAGCCCCATTAGTGGTACAGTTACATTCACCAGCAACATTGACAGACCCTGCGAATACTGAGTCAAGTTGATCACACGAAATCATGCTCTCGGATACCAACTGTTATGCATTGTTCTTAATGTCATATGGAGAAAACTATATCAGATAGTTGCTTTACGACTGGAATTGGAAAAATTATGGGCATTGTAAGGATATCTTACAGTTCTTCTAATGCTTAGAATCCACGACTGTAGTAATGTTATGTACTATCTTCCGGACAGTCACATCAACCTATAAAACTGTCGTCTGCAGAGGCCTCTATGATCCTTAGTAACCATGGCAACAAGACGTTTCTCCCCCTTTATAACTTCAGCAGATTCACCCCTTCGTATTCAGCATGTCTTTGGTACCCTCTCATAAGGTGTTCGCACTACCCTGCAGAGAAACTAAACATAAGAGATAGAGGAGGGTGGAGAGTGAAGCCCAATCTAAAATTTCGTTTTCACTGTCGAACAAAAAGTACAGCCAAGTTCAAAAATCAAGTGTTTTTATGTAATTTTAAGTCTTCCTAAAGCTAAATGCAAATGGAAATGTTGAGATGAAACGAGAATTGCAATAGACATCGGTAGCAACTTACATCTTTTTAAGCGTGCTTTAAGGCTTCCGCCCTGACGTAGATGGGAACTGCGCTCTTCTGGGCCATTACGCAGCAAGTAATGGTAATTCCGTACCGACGTTTCGGGACAACCTATCGGTCCCATCTTCAATGGCCAAGGAACCAAGAAGAAAGCCCGTAACCCTAGGTCGCGGTGTTACTTTTTCAAAGCAGTGTTTCCGAAGACTCGGGTCTTCTGGAATGTTACACCATGTCGACTGGCAAACTGTTAACGAAGTTTCAAAGGTTTGACGCTGAACGTAAAGGGCCTACAATCTTTCGAAAGGTCGGTTACTATTTTTCAGTCGACTGGGCATGACAAAACGCAAACTCCCAGGGCCACAGTTCCTGTGCTGACGCTAGCAAGTACTAGAATACACACCGTAGTGTTTTTCCTGTATATTGCTACATTCCGAACATGTTAAGCTTGTCAAAATCTCCTCCACACTGTGGCCATCTGTGTCATTATTGGCCAACTCCACAGGACAGAGCCTGTCTTGAGAAGCTGACAAACAAACTCCTTGCTTTCTAAAGAATCCGGGAACTCATTCTTTTATTTACATGATCACGTCACTGCGCCCGACCCCGAGCAAAATAAATCCAAATCCCTCATATTTTATTGTTTAATCTCCTTTAGCACTATTTTCCTATACACGTGATACCCTTCCAAGCAGTATATTCCCCAAAGGCACTCCTATTTAAAAACTGTATGCGTTTTTATCTCATCCATGCCTACTACAGTTCGACAATGTGACATGAACAGCAAGATAAGAACAGTGCGTGCAACGTAATTATGAGTTGCATTGAGATGGCAGTAGCTTTTAAACCACACACTATTTTATTGTTGACATTTGTAAATAAGTTTTATTATTATTATTATTGACTCCGTTGTTGTTTGCCGTTTTTTGTTCGGATAACTTATTATTCGTTAGTCTCTATCGATTTTGTCTGCGTTAAATTTATTGGTCTTAACTGCAAGGTTCCTGCCCATCGATTTTTTTTTTATTTTTGAGTTTCAAACAACATTTCTCTCGCACGTTTGTGCATATTGATAACTTATTTAGGCCTATATACCAAATTACATATTCCCTGGTGTTAGCAAAAGCATTAAATATTATGTTTGCGTGATTTTATTTCCCTTCACTATGCGTCGTGTAAATCGCACGAAGAAGAATTTTAATCATTGGTTGGAAAAGTACAGTTGTATCACACCACACCAAATCGAATAGGCATGGTTCCTAATTTTAATAAAGGATGAAGCAATAAATAATTATTCAATATTTTTAGTACTTATTTTTGCCCTAAACACCCTGCATGCGAATGCTATCTATGTGGCACCACATTTTGTTTAGACCGTCAAATGTTTTTTTTAGTAATTAACCAACTTAATGCACAAAATCTTGTTTCATTGTGATGATACCAGATGCTGTACAATACAATTTTGACCTCCTGATGATGAGCACATGGTGCTCGAAACATGTAGAGGCATATAATAAACTTATTATAAAACAAGACTTTGTGCGCTAAGTTGGTTAATTACTAAGGTTATAGTGAGATGCACGATCAATAAAACATAAAAATTCGTCAAATGTTTGTTTTACCTCTTTGTCTGTGCCGTATTTCTTGTACTTATCTCGTAAACAGCGAGATATAAATATACGTAAATGTTCATGTAATATGTGTGACGCTTTTGTCAGATTTTTTCAAAATTTGAAATCGGTAGACTGATATTATTAAAAATCCCCTGTATAAAATTGCATTAAAATCCGTTCAATGGGCTGATTTTTTAGGCGGACGGACAGACAGACACGCATGTTGAATGCAATAGTAGCTTTTGGCAATTGCTTTGACAACCAGCCTACAAAGGTTTTATGCCAAGAGTACGCGTGTTTATATTCTTTTCTACACGCGTTTGTTGCCGGTCTTACAATATTATTTTTTGTCACCAACAAATATAAGTAAAAATATATATAATATTATTTTCGTCGTTATACCGTGCATGTTGTCAAGTCACTCAATTATTTTACCAACCACTGCACTTATATGAATTTATAAAATTTACACCTTAAAACATTAAAACATTAGAAACGCTCTGACATGTTTCGGTCCTAGGACCATCATCAGGGAGCTATATCGTCCTTGCTAAAGTTACACTGTTAAAAGGCATATTAATTTCACTATTCCAGTTGGTTTTGTGGCAGCATGCCGTGTTGTGTTGTGTTGCCAAGAGTGCCCTGTTGTGGATGTGCGTTCTGTGTTTCGTGGCGTGCTAAGAAATCCTCTGAACAGTGACGTGTCTCTGTTCAGCAGCCGGTTAAATAACTGTGCGCATTGACATGTGTAACCTTGGTGATAGCTAATCAATTGTAATCCCGTGCGGTAGAGTAAAAGCTTTGGGCATGTTCAGTGTCACGAAATTTTTCTCCGTCCATCTTCCAAGTTTTAAAAGTTTTAAAAAATACTCAGTTTTCGGAAGTAGGCTGTGTTTCAGTTGTCAATTAAGAGGGTGAGGAACCTTTACTCACATAGGACCAATAGGTATAGATATACTTAGTCTCTGGGTCACTGGTTTCAATTTTTTTTGTAGAGAGTAGATGGTGGACAAAGTCTAAAAACTGAGTGGCTAAGTATGATGTGTTATCGTCAGAGCCGTATAAATATGACGTGCTATCGTCAGAGCCGTATAAATATGATGTGATATCGTCAGAGCCGTATAAATATGATGTGCTATCGTCAGAGCCGTATAAATATGATGCGCTATCGTCAAAGCCGTATAAATATGATGTG
>Ga0131853_10019152_pt1 | contig 12453 bp, 12 predicted proteins | sample TergutLab28metaG_FD_92764 | JGI IMG/M metagenome (GOLD analysis project Ga0131853, IMG submission 92764) | Labiotermes labralis P1 segment gut microbial communities from Petit-Saut dam, French Guiana - Lab288 P1 (version 2) (version 2) | ecosystem: Host-associated > Arthropoda: Insects >...
CCAGGCTTCGTGTGAGACACGAAGGCTCTGGGGCCAGCAGGCTCAGGGATTCACGGCGGCAGCTCTCCCTCTCAGCCGCGCCATCTGAGCCTCGGAGACGGCCCGCTCCGAGGCTCGAATGAAGTCTTGCTTCCACGACACGATGGCGATGACGACGTCGTGCATCTGCCAAACACGAGGCCGGGCGAGCACCGGAGAAAGTGTGTGACGCGAGGAACAGAGCCTGTTGGTAAAAACGCGCTTAGTGTCGGCCCATGGACTCTGCGTACGGTGCGGTCGTAGCCCTACTCCGTGAGCGAGGGGCCGTTGACATCGACCACCCAGGCGGCACGCTGCTGGCCCACCTGGAGCGAGTGGCGGACCGGCTTCACCGGCATACCCGGTGACGAAGTTGCGCGTCTCGCCGCGCTCTCGCATGCGGTGTACGGCACGGACGGCTTCGATACGAGCCTGCTGGGCCTCGACGAGCGCTCGACGCTTGGAGCCATCGTGGGGCCGGAGGTTGAACAACTCGTCTATCTCTACGCCGCATGCGACCGCCAGCAGACTTGGGCAGCACTTGGCGAGACCAAGGCCGTTCACGACCGCTGGACGGGTGAGGTCATTCGCCCTGACGCAGGCCCTCTGCGCCGCTTCGTTGACCTGAGCATCGTGAACGAAGTCGGCGTGTGCGAGCAGTCCCCCGAGATGAGAGCCAAGTTTGGGAGCGCCCTCGCCAAACGGTTCAGGACTTGGAGAGGGCTCGGCTCGGAGGCAGTGCTGAGGGATGCCGAGGACGTGCTCGGTGGCACTGGCGCGTTGCCTTGATAGGGACGGACTGCTAGCGCCGCCAGCGCGTGCGGCCGCAGGTGGTAAAGGGCCGTAAGCGCAGGTTCTTCATGTCTCCGGGCGAGATGTTGCATATCGCTGTCGCCGGAGGCGACGAGCTCGGCTGGTATTGGCCAGCGATCTTAAAGGGGCACCAGGAGATTCCGGCGTTTCCGAGACAGTTCGGACCTTCGCCGGCCAGGATGCTTCGCAGATCCCGCAGGAGACCCGAGACTCCTGCGGGATCTTCCTATTTCGCAGCGCGCAGCGCAGGCACAGCGAGAGCACCTCCTTGATGAAGCGCTTCGACAAGGAGGACCAATGGCTATCCACGACCGGCCTCGCACTCACGCCGATGAGGCACGTGAGGCGCTCCGCCTGCTCGCCCATGCGACTCGCGACATCGAGGACCCGACCGAGATCTATCCCGTGCTCGGTGAGCTCAGCAGCGGGCTCGCGTCGCTGGCGCAGTCACTGCATCAGATCGGCGACTTTCACGAGGGACCGGCGCGCAAGCGCGCATGGGTGACCGGCGACCCGCGCACGGGCCGCGCGGCCTCGTACCAGGTCGCCTGGGAGGTCCATCGCGCCGCCGAGATGATCCAGCAGGTTGCGACCGCGATCGACCGCGCTCACGAGGTCGAGGCGACGATCGCGTACGACGTTCGCGAGTTCCCCACGCTCGTTCCCGCCCCACGCCCTACCCGTGAACCGGGGCTGTCGCTGTGAGCAGCTGGCACGACGCCCCCCGGCTGCACTCCAGCGTGCTCGTCTCCCCCGGCCGCGAGAAGCGGCATGACCGGAAGCTCCGCAAGGCCTCAGCCCGAGCGCTCATCGCCGAGGACCGCGAAGCACGACGTGCGGCGGCTCGGAAGAAGGCGAGCGAGCTCGCAGCAGAGCGGCGTTCCACCGTCGTACTCCCCCGAGCCGGCGAGCCCGGCCCCGCAGCGCTCCGCACGCCCGGCAGGCTGCGACTCCCCCGTCACCAGGACACCTCCGCCACCCTGGCTGGCGCCTATCCCTTCCTCGCCGAAGGCGGGCTCGGCAGCGAAGGCGTCTTCGTGGGCCAGGACCTCTACTCCGGCTCGTCGTTCGTCTACGACCCCTGGGTCCTCTACGCCCGAGGCCTCATCACCGCGCCCAATCTCGTGCTCGCAGGCATCGTCGGCTCCGGCAAGTCGAGCCTGGCCAAGAGCCTCTACACCCGCTCGATCCCCTTCGGACGACGCGTCTACGTCCCCGGCGACCCCAAGGGCGAACACACACCCGTCGCCGAAGCTGTCGGCGGCAAGGCCATCGCCCTCGGCCACGGGATGCCGAACCGGCTCAACCCACTCGACGAAGGCCACCGCCCCGCCGGACTCGATGACGCGCAGTGGGCCAGCCAGGTCACCAGCCGACGAAGGGACCTCATCGGCGCGCTGGCAGAGACCGTGCTCGACCGCCGCCTGACGCCGCTGGAGCACACGGCGGTCGACCTAGCACTGGATCGGACCGTCCGCTCCGCCGACGTACCCGTCCTTCCCATGGTCGTCGACCGACTGTTGGCACCGGATCCGGCAGACGATGCCGACGGACGGCTGACCGAGGACGGACGCCTCGTCGGCCACGCGCTCAGGCGGCTCGTCGCTGGCGACCTCGCCGGCCTCTTCGACGGACCCTCGACGGTCTCGTTCGATCCTTCGCTGCCGATGATCTCCCTCGACCTGTCCCGCGTGACCGAGAACGCCACCCTCATCTCGGTCCTCATGACCTGCGCATCAGCGTGGACGGAGTCTGCGCTGATGGATCCCGCTGGCGGCCAGCGGTGGGTGGTGTACGACGAGGCCTGGCGCCTGATGTCGCACCCGGCGCTGCTGCGGCGCATGGACGCTCACTGGCGGCTCGCACGGCACTACGGGATCGCGAACATGCTGATCTTCCACAAGCTCTCCGACCTCGACAACGTCGGTGACGCGGGATCCTCCATGCGTGCGTTGGCGTCGTCGCTCTTGGCGAATGCCGAGACGCGCGTCGTCTACCGCCAGGAGTCCGACCAACTCGGGCCGACCTCGGCGGCGCTCGGGCTCACCGGCACCGAGCAGTCGCTGATCCCGACGCTCGGCACCGGCCAGGGGCTGTGGCGGATCAAGAGTCGTTCGTTCGTCGTGCAGCATCAGCTCCATCCCGACGAGTTGGCCTTGTTCGACACGTCCGCTCGAGCCTCAGGCGCGTCATGAGCGCCCAGGTTCGTGATCGCGCTGCCCGCGAGGCCAAGCTCGACGCGCTCCAGCAACAGCTCGGAAACGCCGTCACTGCCCTAGTCACCGGCGACGATTGGAAGCGCGCCCTCACGTTCGCCGCCCAGTTCCGAGGTCGCTCGTTCTCGAACACCATGCTGATCTACGCGCAGCACTACGCGGCGTACGGCGAGGGGCGCGTGCCTGAACCCACTCCGACGTACGTCGCAGGCTTCAAGCAGTGGCTCAGCCTCGGTCGACACGTGATGAAGGGTCAGTCCGGCTACGGCATCCTCGCCCCCGTCACCGCGCGCTTCGCCTCCACGACGCCAGCCGATCCTGACTCCTGGCGACGGCTTGCTCGAGCCGAACGACCACGCCCGGGCGAGGCGGTCCGCTCGAAGATGATCGGCCTGAGACCGACCCACGTCTGGGACATCTCCCAGACCGAGGGCGACCCGATCCCCGAACTCCCTCGACCCAGCTTGTTGACCGGCCAGGCGCCGGACGGACTGTGGGACGGATTGGCGGACCAGATCACCATGGCCGGCTATGAGCTGCGACTCGTCTCGACGTCCGCCTCCATCGGCGGGGCGAACGGCCTGACGGACTTCCTCAGCCGCGAGGTGTCCGTACGGATGGACATGGACGACGCCGCGCAGGCCAAGGCGCTCGCGCACGAGTTGGGCCACGTTCTCCTGCACGAGCCGAAGAGCAGCATCATCTCCGGCGCCATCGCTGCCGACGCCGTACTCCACCGGGGCATCGCGGAGGTCGAGGCCGAATCCGTTGCGCTGATGATCGGTGCCGCGCACGGCCTGGACACGAGCTCGTACACGGTTCCGTACGTTTCGACGTGGGCCTCATTGGTGCCCGGTAAGACTCCGGTCGAGGTCGTGCAGTCGACGGCGGAGCGCGTACGGGCCACAGCCGTCGCTGTTCTCGACAAGCTCGAGACACCCCAGGTGGGTGACGGCAACCCTCCCGGGTTGGATCGCGAGGCACTCGCGCAGCGCCGGCAGGTCGCACCGGTCGAGACCGCCGCTCGTCGCGATGGAGAGGTGCTCGGGTTGTGAACGTCCCCGTCGTACTTCCTGTCGCACGGATCCGGATCGACGACGCCGGACTGCTCTCAGTCAGCCTCAACGACGAGCCCCACGCTGCCGACGAGACATACCGTCGAGCCGACCTCCAGCAACTCCTCGCAGACATCACGAATGACATCGGTTCGCCGATCAGGGTCGAGGTGACCGAGTCCGACGGCACGAAGTACGTCGACATCGCGACTCCGACCGACGAACCATTGTCAACCGATGCCGCTGACCCCGGCGGGGAGCCCGAGAGCCCGGGCGTGCGCGGCACCGGCTTCCGTCCGGGAGAACGTGTCGCAGTCGCGTACGTCCTCCTCCACGAGACAGCCGATTCACGAGGAGCCACCACGCTTCGACTCCCTGCCGCGGCGCTTGGGAGGCGCCAAGGGGCGCTCCTGCTGTTCGGCCTTGACTCACTCGTCGGGACCCTGATCGAGCACCCGGCATGAGCACCGGCACTCGACGAATCGACGACGAACTCGTCAATCTCGCCCTGATCGCAGTCGGGGCAGTGTTCGTCGTCGCCGGGGTTCTGCGAGGGGCGGGGTCGCTGGCTGCCGCGTTCACCGGGACACCGGCCCCGAAGCGAGGCCTCGCCTCGGGGCTCCGCGTACTCGCGGACCCGCTCGATCCGGCAGGCGCCCTCGGTGCGCCAGGGCTGTCGATGGCGATCTACTGGGGCGTCGTCACGACGCTGCTCACTGCGGCGGCAGCCGCCGTCTTGTTCGTGCGGCGAGTTGTCGCTGGGGCGCGTCATCGATCCCAGCGGGACCCTCGCCGGATCGCGGGGACGGCCACCGTTCGCGACATTGCCCCCGTGGCTTCGAAGGCCGCGCTCGTACGCCGCGGCAGGACCCTGCGGCCCTCGCTCGACAGGCCGAGAGCCGAGGACGTCGGCTACCTCCTCGGCACGTCCCACGGGAAGGAGATCTGGGCTTCGGTCGAGGACTCGATGCTCGTGGTCGGGCCGCCGCGCTCTGGCAAGGGCCTCCACCTGGTCATCAACGCGATCCTCGACGCACCCGGCGCCGTGGTCACCACCTCGACCCGACCCGACAACATCGCCGCCACCATCGACGTACGGCGGGATCGCGGGCCGGTGGCGGTCTTCGACCCACAGCGCCTCACAAGCGAGCTCGGACTACCGGGAGGCCTGCGGTGGTCCCCGATCCGAGGATGCGGCGACCCGCTCAACGCGATGATCCGCGCGACAGGCCTGGCCTCGTCGACCGGCCTCTCGTCCGGCGGAGTCGAAGCCGGCGGATTCTGGGAGGGCAAGACCCGCGCCGCACTTCAAGCGCTGCTGCACGCCGCGGCGCTCGACGGCCTTCCAACGCGAGTGCTGTTCGCGTGGTCACTCTCCCCCGCCGCTGCCGCCGATGCTGTCGCGATCCTGTCGAGTCACCCCGACGCCGCGACCGGCTGGGCGGAGTCACTCGACTCGATGATCAACGCGGACCCCCGCACCCGCGACTCGATCTGGATGGGCGTCTCGCAAGCGCTCGGATGCCTCGCCGACCCACGCGTTCTCGCCTCTGTCAGCCCAGCCGACGGCGAGGAGTTCGACCCGACGGACTTCCTGACTGCGAACGGCACGCTGTATCTGCTGGCGACGGGCGCAGGCGCGGGAGCGTCATGGGGGCTGGTTGCCGCGTTCATTGAAGACCTCGCCGAGACCGCCCGGCACCTCGCTGCCGCCTCGCCGAGGGCTCGCCTTGATCCACCGCTGCTGCTCGCCCTTGATGAGATAGGCAACCTGTCGCCCCTGCCATCCCTGCCCGTGTTGATGGCCGAGGGCGGCGGCACCGGAATCACCACAATGCCGGTCCTGCAGTCACTCTCCCAGGCTCGGGATCGTTGGGGCGAACACGCGGCCAGCGCCATCTGGGACGCCTCCATCGTCAAGGTAATCCTCGGTGGCTCCTCCGCCTCCAAAGATCTACAGGAACTGTCCGCCTTGATCGGCGAGCGCGGCGAGACCACCGACACGATCAGCATCGGCGACTACGGCTCACGGTCTGTTCAGCGCTCGACGCGGAGGATCGCCGTCATGCCGCCAGAGCGGCTTCGAACCCTGCCATTCGGCACCGGCCTCGTCCTTCTGCGCAGCGCCCCACCGATAGTCACGACGCTGCGTCCATGGACCGAGCGGTAGCGGTCATCGGCGCGCCATTCCGCCGTCATCTATCCGATCCGGATACGGCCTACGCACGTTCAGGCGTCGTCTCCCCATCCCGAAGGTGCAGCAGCTTAGGGAAGCCGACCCGATACCTTGCCCACTTGAACTAGCGCGGCTGCGTGCCGGGACGCACATGATCAACCAGCATCAAAGTCAGATTCGTGCGCCGGTTCCCGGTTCCTTGCAGGCTTACGGTGAGGTCGCCGATCTGGGTCAGAAGCTGAAGGGGCCCGTCACGCTCAGGCACCTTATCCAGGCGCAGGTGTTCGGTCTCAGCAACGCGCATCTTGTCGCTAAGCCCGCGGATTCGACCGGTCACCCGCCAGAAGTGCCATCTCCCGCGCTCTGCGCGCTTTAGATTGATGAGTAACCAGTGATGGGTCAAGTCAGCGTCGGCAAGCTGGCGGACGACAACGGCCTGCGAGACACCGAGCCGGGTCGCGGTCGCCCGGATGTCACCGATGGTCGGTGTGACCTCTCGCAGTCGGCGAATCTCGGCACTAGGTACCAGTAGGTGACCGGCGATGGCGTCAGCGAGCCGTTCCTCCGGGCGTGCGTCCCGAACCGGCTGCCCGTGCGGGTGCGCTCCGTCTCGACCGTGGCCGAGGTAGATGTGAGCAAGCTCGTGGGCAAGGGTGAAGCGCTGCCGCGTCAGCTTCTGACCTGCCTGCAGCGCGATGCGCGGTCCGCCGTCGGCCCAGGTCGTGTGGCCGAGCCGGTCAAGGGTCGGATCGCACCGGATTGAGGCGACACAAAGTTTGCGGGCGATTTCATAAAGGTCAGGCAGGGTCCCGTTCGGCGACATCTTCCGCAGCTGCTCAGCAATCGCCGCCGCGTCAGGTGCCGGCACCTGAGGCCTGGGGTTGGTGATCATGGCCGCCCCAAGTGAACTCGCCAGAATGTGACCCATGCCTGAGCGTCGCCGAAGTGCGCGCGGCTGACGCCCGCGCCGGCGAGCGCCTCGCGGTATCGCACCACCCGCGCCTCGTGCACCATCCGCCGGAACTCCCGCTCGGGAAGCAGGAGGAATTCGTTCGCAGTGTCGGCGAAGTCCAGCTCGACCTGAGTCAGAGGGTTCACCTTGCGCCAGCCGCGTCGAAGCTCACCCGGCGCAGCTTCGGTGTGCCGGGTGAAGTCACCGAACAGGGTCGGCTGGTCCCAATCCTCAATGAAGTTGTCGTCGTACCCATCATCGTCGTCGGACTCGTCCTCGGCCTCCTGCTGCGAAGTCTCGTCGAGCCGCTCGGCCTGCGCGGCCGGCTCTTCCACCGGCTGCTCGGTTGCACGCACGAACGGGTCGGGTCCGTAGAGGAGGTCGTTGAGGGCCTTGCAGATGTCCTCAAGCTCCGACTGGGTAGCGGCACGAAACGACTCGATGCCGCTGCAGATGAGCCGGACGCGGTAGTCCGGGTGGTCGGGGACCTCGAGAGTCAGGCCGCTGTCGAGTGCGAACTGGTAGGCCTGGGAGTACTCCTCGAAGGTCTCCATCGAGTCCGACGCCCGCAGCTGCCGGCGGGCTGCGCGGCGGAGGATGGAGTCGCGTCGTTCGACGAGGGCACGCTCGACCTCGCTCGCCATGCTGGCCTCGGTGATGTAGGTGACGCGGGTCGGCTCGGGGTCCCCGATGATGGCGGCCAGCGGCGTGATGTCGGTGCACGCTTCGGCCACGAAGAAGACTGCGGGGTGGCTCCGGGCGGCTTCTCCGAGCAAGATGCCGACCCCGTGGGCGGCGGGGTCGAGCAGCGCAATGACGATGTCGGCGCGGGCGATCTTGTCCACATCGTCGGAGACGACGACTTCCGGGTCGCGGCCACTCGGCGGTCCGGTGCAGGGCGCGTGGACGGCGTACCCGTGCCGCTCGAGTACCCGCTTGATGACGCTGGCCCGGCTCCTGACGGCCTTGATCTTGATCTCCTCGCCGTCGGTCATCGCGCCAATGATCACGGCGAACAGGCGCAGATCGGACTGATGGACAAGGTGCTCGCGATACCAGACCTGCAGCGGCCGCTGGTCACCGTGCGTCCGGGCCTGGTTCAACGAAGGCGGGAACGACTCATGCTCATCCCACTCGATGAAGTGCTGGTTGCGGGCGGCGAGGGCATCGCTGACCACAGCCGTATAGAGCTGCCGGAGCTCGCTGTCGTCGACCAGATCGCTGAAGGCGATGTGGGTGGCCAGAACTGCCATGACCTGTGCGAGCGTGTCGAGGAACGCCTCCGCCGACGCGTCGGCGGAGATGGCATCGGCGCACATGCGGTCGTGCGCGACGGCGACGGCCGTGATCCGGTCGCGGGGGAAAGGCACGGTCTCAGGTTCGAAGCTGGTGTCCTCGACGGGCGCGTGCCGACCAGCATGGAGCTTGTGGGCCAAGACGAAGAGCTGGCCGAGCTCGTGCTGTTCCAGCGGTCGGACGGTGCGCGGGTTGTCGTTGTCGGACATGGTCGCCTCGGTTGTTCTGCCCGTGGGGGCGGTCGTTTCTGAGACTCGCGGACGGCGACTCGTCGAGCGTGCTTAGGCCTGGTGTGCGCCCTCTTCGGACCCGGAGGGTCCCAAGACGCGGACGCTACCGCCGTGCTCGATGAGGTCGTTCAGAACCTGCCGGGTGGTGCGGGCCTGTTCTTGGTTGTCGTGCTTCGGGGTGATGCGGAAGGTGACGTTTCCGTCATGCGCATCCACCACGGCGAGGGTCACGGTGGTCGCCTCGTCGCGGAGCTCGTTCCAGGACCTGGGGGTCCTCGGATTGTTGTCGGTCACTCGGTTGTCGCCCTTTCTAAAGGCGCTCTTGATCTTCTCCAGGGTGGAGCTGGCTGGGGTTTTGGGCCCTGTGGCCGGGCTGGTCGGCTTGGCGGGGTTGTAAACGTGCTGACTCATGGCCGGGGTCTCAAGCGTCCTCGAGTTCAACGTCAAGCCGGTCGGCGTGAGTCTTTTCGACGTACGAGCCGGCGATGATGAGGCCGCCGGATTCTGCAATGACCGGGCCGTCGCCGCGCAGAGCAGCGCGGTAAAACCTGACCAGCGTCTTGGCGAGGTCGCTGCGGATGTATGCGGCGTCGTCGATGGAACTGGGGAACAGGACGGAGGGGAGATAGGTGGACCCGAAGACGTCCGTGCCGCTCATCCGGCCGAGGGTTGCCCGGACGTACCAGGCGTCCTCCGCGTTCGGGGTATCGATCTCAAGCGCGTCGACCGATCTGTGGACGGCATCCTCGAACTCGGCTGGCGTCGAGGCGGTGACTGCGTCGTCGGGGATGGTGGAGCTGTCTCGTTCTCTGATCTGTTCGGCTGCGAGTTCGCCTGTCGGAGTGAGTGACCAGCTGGCTCGACGGCCGTACTTGGTGCGCTGAATGAGCCCCTGGCTGGTCAGCTTGTTGGTGATGTGGCTGAGCTGGGTCGGGTGAAGACCACACTCGTCGGCGAGGACATCGTTGAAGATCTCGCTTCCGCTCGCCTCAAGAAGAATGAGCAGGTTCGCGGCGTGCGTCTTCGGCTCGATGCTCCTTGCCGCCTCACGTGGCACGAGCGCCTGTGCCCCTAGCTGGGTGACTCGGCGCAGCAACTCAAGCTTGGCGATGGCGACATCGCCGCCCTCGCTGGCTCGCAGCTCTGCATTGAACGTGGCGATCTCGCCCTCCAGCTTTGACACGCCTTCCGAGTCCGTGGACATCAACGTGTCGACGACAACCGCGGCCAGGCCGTCGAGCCAGATTGCATCTACCGTTCCACTGCTCTCCAGTTGCGCTCGGCCTTCGCTAAGCAAATGGGCGATGGCCGTGGTGAGTCGAGACCGGCTCGGCGAAGTCGGGTCGTCGGTGCGACGATGTTCCTGGCGGGCCGCGCCGGCCTTCTGGGCACCTTGGCGGGTCTGCTTCGTGGTCATGGGAAATCACCTCCTGTGATGAACTGTGCTGGCATATCAACTATATGTCAAGTATGGTTCTGCCATGGAACCCGGGGACGCCTTCGCAAAGGTGTACGACCGCTTGGCTGCGAGTCGCCCCGTGTCGGGCGAGCTGCAACAATGGAGCAAGGACAGCGCCATGACGGCCGCGCGCGACGGTGCCCTGAGCGAGCTCCGCTCGACCGGCGAGCTCGATCTCGCCACGATCAGCAGCGCCACCGAGGTACAGCTGCTCGGGATCCTCAAGGCTCTGGACCACACGCTTCAGCGCGGGACTCCGGCATTCGCGGCGACCGACCCGCTGGCGATGCGCCTGCGCGGACAGTTCCAGCGCACAGGGAGGTTTAACTCGACCACCGATGGAGCAGTTCTCCCCCGCTACGTCGAAGCCGGGCGCCCCAGGGCCACGGCCGAGGCGCTCGACGAGGTTTTCCGCAATGTCCGGGTCTCCGAGGACAGCTGGAGGCGTTGCACCCAAGTCAACCTGTACGCCCCCGGCAATGAGCGCTACGACGTCACCGTCCCGGTGGGTGGCATCGTGCCCGTGGGGCAGATTCCGTTCGCGGCGCCCGGCGACATCAAGCTGGCCCACGATACGACCGAGGCCGGCATCAACGTCTATATCTGTACCCCCGACGCCGGCCTCGTCGGACGGGTTGCCAAGGCCATGGCGGCGTTCCGTGCCGCCGGGTCCCAGATCGCGCTCGTGCCGGAGGCCACCCTCACCGACGAGACCCTCGCCGCCTGGCGGGCAGCCTGCGCGCCCGGCGGCCCGGAATGGGTCCTCGTCGGGACCGGCGACGTGACCGGCCCGCACCCCGGAGCATCAGCCCCCGCGGTCGGCCTGACTACCGCGGGCGGCATCACGCTGGGCCCAAACCGTGCTGTCCTCCTCGACGGGCGCACTGGGGACATCATCGCGGTGCAGGACAAGCGCTACGGCTTCAGCATCCTCCCCGACTATCGCGCCGCCTACGGGCTCGGCTCCGCCGCAGAGCCCACCCTGGACGAGGGCATGATCCAGGGGAAGAAGCTGACGGTCATCGAGAGTCGCGCCGGCAGGGTCGCGATTTTGGTGTGCGAGGACCTCGACCACATGACCCAGGACGGGGCGATGCTCCGCGAGTTCGGTGTATCGCTGGTTCTGGTGCCCATCATCGCGCCGCCCATCATCGCCTACCGGTGGCAGCACCAGGCTTCGATGTCCCTTGCGAAGGACATCGGGAGCACGGTCATCACGTTCAACAGCCTCGCGCTGGGCCGCGACGAGGAGCGCGAGGACCCCAAGAGCAAGAAGAGGTACAAGGTCCCGGCGTCCACACTCCTGCGGGTCGCGCCGGTAGCCAACGAGTACAAGACCGTCGCCGACCCGATCTCCAACCCGAAGCGGGGTAAGCAGGGGCCGGTCACCGACGCGCTAGCCGTCCGGGAAACCCACCTTCAGACTCCATGATGGAACGCGCAGACGAGACCTGAGAACACGGCAACGACGTATCGGCGAAAGCAGTATGAGGCTCGAAATCGTCTCGCCCGGCTGTTCAGGGTCGGACACTGGTGCGCAAACCCGTGTGACCGCTCGCCCCGCGTCACTCCGCCGCGTGCGCGAACATCGGACTGTCGTGCACACCTGACTCACAAGAGCGGCCTCATCCGGGGCCGCGTGAGCACGGGAGTCACGATGTCCATTCCCACCCAGATGAGCCTGGCCGGCTTCATCGCCAGCGACCCTGACCTGCACTTCACCGGCGCCGGAGCCGAGTACCTCCGCGTCCGCGTCGGTGTCGAGCAGTGGCGCAAGGAGGTCGACGGGTCCTTCACGAAGCTCGATCCGACCTTCCACGACATGGTCGCCTTCGAGAGCACCGCCCGCGAGGCATACGCCCGCTTCCGGAAGGGCGACTCGTTCATCGCCAGCGGCTACGTCCACGAGTACGCGAACGAGCGGACCGGCGAGATCCGTGAGGAGTTCGTAGCCCGCAAGATCGGGCACAACGTGAACCGCACCGAGTACGAGGTGAAGCGTCGTCGCCTTGGCGCCGCGCCGGAGCAGCCGGCACCGCCCTCGCCCGCCCCGGCGACACCAGCGGTCGGCTTCTGAAAGCCAGACCGATGAGCAACTTCGACGACGAGCCGGACGAACCGAGTGAGCGACAAGCTCCGCGCAGCATCGTGCCGTGCGCGATCAACTGGAACCTGCTCGACGCGGACGAGGCCAGGGCGGAGTGGCGTGACCTCGATGCCTGGGTCCACTGGCTCAAG
>Ga0131853_10019153_pt1 | contig 12453 bp, 8 predicted proteins | sample TergutLab28metaG_FD_92764 | JGI IMG/M metagenome (GOLD analysis project Ga0131853, IMG submission 92764) | Labiotermes labralis P1 segment gut microbial communities from Petit-Saut dam, French Guiana - Lab288 P1 (version 2) (version 2) | ecosystem: Host-associated > Arthropoda: Insects >...
AATTGAAGTTGCACGAGGTCGTAGTACACAAACCTGTTTTCAAGGACTGCGAGAAGCATGTGGTGATGCTGCTTTGCCATATCGCACAGTGGCACAATGGGTGAAATTGTTCCGTGAAGGGAGGGATTCCATTCAGGACAGCCGTCATTCAGGATGACCCCGTGTTGACAACCACACAATTGAGCTCCTTGCTTCTTTGCTGGATGTCGAACGCTGATGGACTGCATGGGAGTTAGCTGCTGAGGTAGCTGTATGCCACAAAACCGTGCTCCACATTCTGCACGACATTCTTGGCTACCGCAAAATTGCAGCACATTTGGTACCCCGTACACTGTCCGAGGTGCAACAATGGCATCGGTATGCAATTGCACAGGACTTGTTGAATCGGTACCAGAGGGAAGGTGATGACTTCCTTGGAAGGATCGTCACTCTGGACGAAACTTAGGCTCGCTCGTACGAACCATGTTTGAAGCAACAATCAAATGAATGGAAGCATCCTGGCTCCCCTTGTCCGAAGAAATTGCGCCCTACACAGAGTAATGTGAAGGCGATGTTTATTGTGGCATATGACATTGACTGATACTGCACCACACTGTCCCTCAAAGACAGACAGTAAACACTGCCTACTACTGCAATTTCCTCCGTAATCATCTTCGTCCAGCACTCAGGAGAAAGCGACAGCACTTGTTGGCAATGAATCCCATCATCCTTCATGAAAATGCAAGGGCTCATACTGCCAATGTTGTCACGGATCTCCTTCGCCGCTGGTGATGGGAGATACTGGAACAACCACCATACTCACCCGATATGAGTCCATGCAATTATGATCTTTTCGCCAAAATGAAAGAACCACTGTGAGGGATACGTTACAACACAAGAGAGGCGATTATTTGTGCTGTAGGGCAGTCACTGCTGGACATCAACAGAAGTGGACGCGCTGATGGTGTACGATGCCTTCCACAAATTTGGCAGAAGGTGGTACACATGGGGGGGATATTATATTGAAAGAATGTAAATGTGTTTACCTCAAGTAATAAAGTCATTTCAAAATTATAGAGAAGTTGCCACTACTTTTTATCCAACCCTTGTATCTTATGAATGCAATTTTTCCTTTGCTTATCACTGACTTGAATCTCAAGAATCTGCCTGTAACTTGGAGCAGTGTTTCTCATAAGGCCTGTGGAAGGGTGTTAGATTCATATGCTTGCAAACAGAAGTGTGCTTGACATATTCTTTATTTCAGAAAAGGCACACAATAGCATATTCCATACATGTGGTATAAAATTATACATCCCCTACTTAATTAATTTTATTCATGTATTTTTATTTGTAGGTATAAGTATATGGTCTAGCTTTGTTGGTTCTGGGGCTTAAAAAACATTAAAATAATGTTATTGATAGACTTCATTCATATGTGTGCAGGTTCATAATTTGGGCATTGTTAGTTGTGTGTGTGTGTGTGCAGGTTCATAATTTGGGCGTTGTTAGTTTTGTGTGTGTGTGTAGGTTCATAATTTGGGCATTGTTAGTTGTGTGTGTGTGCAGGTTCATAATTTGGCCGTTGTTAGTTGTGTGTGTGTGTGTGCAGGTTCATAATTTGGGCATTGTTGTGTGTGTGTGTGCAGGTTCATAATTTGGGCATTGTTGTGAGTGTGTGTGTGTGCAGGTTCATAATTTGGGCATTGTTGTGAGTGTGTGTGTGCAGGTTCATAATTTGGGCATTGTTGTGAGTGTGTGTGTGTGTGTGTGTGCAGGTTCATAATTTGGGTGTTGTTAGTTGTGTGTGTGTGTGTGTGCAGGTTCATAATTTGGGCATTGTTAGTTTTGTGTGTGTGTGTGCAGGTTCATAATTTGGGCATTGTTAGTTTTGTGTGTGTGTGTGTGCAGGTTCATAATTTGGGCATTTTTAGTTGTGTGTGTATGCAGGTTCATAATTTGGGCATTTTTAGTTGTGTGTGTATGCAGGTTCATAATTTTGGCATTGTTAGTCGTGTGTGTCTTCTGACTTCTGTAGGTGTGAGACGGAATGTGTTGCATAATTAAATAATTAATTTATTTTTTAAAGTTTTTGCAGTTTTTTTAAGTTTAAAATTTTCTGTTACATATTAAAATTGTGGAGCACGCATAAAATTGGTGGGTTTATGCAAGTAAATTTTGTGTTCTTCAGACTGGAAATTGCTTTTGTTGCAGTGCTGTATCTTAAAAAATATTAAAATATGGCAATTTATACAAAAGGAGGCAGAAGTATATATATTAAGAGGTTTTTAGTCCGTATGGCTTGGTGGCAGCTGCGCTGTTATTTGTCTGTATTGCTGCAGCAGACATTATCTTACTTATCACAGTATCTGTTCAAGTTTAACCATATTTGTTCCTTTTAAACTACTGCTGAATTTGCCTGAAAGGTTGTTGGAAGTTTAATTTATTTATAAAGTTTGAAGTTTGTTTCTTTCCTTACCTTTTGCACCCTGTATCTACTGGTGCTGATATAATTTTTTTGATTACCTTGATTTTATCAGTGGCTGTTAGAAAGTGAAAACAAATTCTAAATAGATGGAAACAAGTAAATAGAATAGGATTAAAGGAGTATATGTATAATACTTACTTGAAATGCCATATCATATTGGTAAAAGTTTGTACAGCATTAAGAAAGTGAGATTACACGTGTCAGTGAAAGTAGCTATTACTGGTAGTCAGGTTTTGCAGTATGAAGAGAAATGAGTTGAATATGGTCAGTCATCCATCAGAACCAGTTTAAGAAAAGGAAGAATGTAATTGGCAGGTAAAGGAGTAACTAATGCTTCATGTAATAACAGTCTTAGAATTTAATTAATAAATTCTGTTGACTTGCAGCTCCTGGGAAACGAGTGACTACAAGAGGGAGAAGGAAAGCACCCTATCGGCCCCGCCTCCTGCGTTCAATCCGCCCGAACATAAAAAAAAAACCAGAAGAAGTTATTCATCAGCAGCGTCGGAAATCACAAACGTTGATAAACAATAACAGCAGCAGCAACAATAACAACATTGCTGTGACACCAGGAAGCAATGTGAAGCTGCAAAGAACATCACCTCGAATGCCACTTTATGGTAACACCAATGAAAATGAATTGAACCAAGATGGAAATGCAGAGAAGATTAAGAGGTAGGGCAGAACATTAGACGTGTAACAATTCCTAGCAGACTTCAGTGTGATTTTTCTTCTCCCCAAGTCTGTAGATTATGGCATTGTTCAGTGCATTATTTATTTTTATGAGAACACAAATTGTGGCATAGTTTGAACTAATCCTTGAATTATTCAAATCTGCCAAGCAGTCGTCAACCTCACCACACTGTAAATAAATTCAGTGCTACAGTCTAATGTTTGTAGCTAGGTAGTAACCATTGTCTTGGAAGTATAACGAGTTTCTCTCTGAGAATTCATATGAATTCTTGGCTCATGAACCGCATTAAAAAATAATGTTATTTTAATAGCTATGTGTCTGTGAGACATGATTTGTTCTAGGTATGAGTGTATCAAGCATGGTTGGCAGACCTATAAAAGGCCATGTGCCAAAACTTTATAAGCAAATACAAAGGATAAATTTTATCTCACCCCCATATATATACTTTTATATAATTACTGTATTTGCTGGAAAAATTTTATATTCCAGTCTTAAAAGTTGAGAAATTCAAAAAAAGTTTAAGTGAATGTATTGAAATTCTAAAGTATGTGTGTCTGTTACAAGTATATGTAATAGATCATGCCTTGAAATCTGAACATATTCTTCATTTAGTTCTTCTACAATGGCATATTCTCCAGAATCTTGTGTCCTGTCGCTGGGACTTTTATGTTTGATGAACAATTTCTTGTTGCCCAGGTGACCACCATTCATCTTGGCTGGCACCGCGCACCAGAACTGTTACTTCTTACTAACATATTCATAGAACTTTTCTGCCATTTCAGAAACCAAAGTTTACCTTCCACTGGCAGCAAGATGGCAATTTTTCTACAATTTGAAGTTTTACATTTTTTTTATTTGTGAAAAATGGTAAAAGCACATGTTTAACACTTGTGTTGAGCAGAATGTGTGAACATTATTGTGGATTAACATTTGCTGCTACATTCAGTACTGTGAGTGCATGTGGCTATCTGAAGGGTAAGACAAGTTAGTTGTGAACAACTAACTTGTCCTACTGTTCAGGTAGCCTTCAAGTTAACATGGTGTTTGGAATCAGTGGTGTTACCATCTTCGTAATGAATAAACTGTGTACCATCACAAGTGTCATTCTTAGTTGGCTGTGTATCCCAGTTTTTGTTTTTATTATTTTTTTAAAACAGAGCGTGACAAGTTTGTTAAAATATATTACCATTTTGTTAGTGATTTGGTTCTTGTCTATTTTATCAAAATGTGTCTTTGAAACAGTTTTGTATTCCAGGAAGTTTGTTGGTGTGGCACGTGTGCGAACTTTTTAAGGTAGGCTGTCTTTGTGAGAAACCCCTATTTTGTTTTTGTGTTTTAAAAAAAACCTGAATTGTAAAATTGAGGAAACTGAAATTTATTTGGGGAATGAGAACAAGCTTCTATTAACCTGTTTGCACCAAATGATGACTATAGCTGTTGCACAGTGCAATGGTCAAAAAACCGAAGCGCGACTGAAGTCATTGCCCTGAATGGGTCAATTATAGCATGTTCTTGTACAGCCCTCAATGGACATATAGTGCTTTGATATATGCAGCTGTTCTCAAGTGTGATGATTTTTGTTGATCAGAATTTTCCCGTACCACCCCTCAAATCCACAAATTTAATTCCGGTACCGAAGGATTAACAGTGTGAAGGTAATATAACTAATGGGTCAGTACTGAAGAAATTGCACACACAGTGACGTATGTCACACGTACAATATGCATTAATGTGCATTCATTGATAGTGGAAATAACAGTTAACGGCATGCTTTCCTTCTGCCTGCATGGGACTGAGAATCACTGAGAAAAATGTGGATGGTATTCCTTCAGTATTTTTTCCTCTGGAGTTCTGAATTGACATCATGGTGTGGTTATTTATCCTGCTGAGGTCTCTGTTCTCCTGGGATGTGGTGCTACATCACTGAGTGACTGATGACCAGTGTTTTGATACCCCGTGTTTTCTCAGAACTTCAGGCACCATATACACAGTGACATGACACAACATCCCAGAAGAATGAAAACCTCAACTGTACCACCATGAGAGTGTAAAAAACTTGCATATTTGTTGTGTTGCCTGGTGTGGAGACTTGCCTATTTGTGTCATTTTACCAGTAAATGGAAGGCAAGTGCTGAAAATATTGGTCACCACTGTGGCTGTTATTCAGAAAGTGACTTTTCCGTGAACTTGCTAGTCCATATTGTTAGTCCAGATGAAAAGTGCCACAACTGAACATGTGACACAGTTCTTCAGTTACATGGTCATTATTCTGCTTGGGAGAACAGTGACGCTAGTGCCTCCTCATGGTGAAGAGTCTGGTATTATTTGTGGACCTTCTCCTGTTAAAACAAGTAACTTTTGGCAGTTTTGGCAGCCTGCTTCTTTACAGATCTCATAAATTACATTTTTTCAGTTGTGACAGTTGTCTTCTGGACTAATGATATGATTAGTACCTCACCAAGCCACACAGCAGGGAATGTAATAAGAACTTGTTGGGCAGATATTTTGGATAATATTCAAGGATAAGTTCAGAAATATTTCACATGCTTGTGAGATACAGTTGTAGTACAACCTTATCTACAGGTGATGGCTGTACCTTGGTAGGTGTAGATTTTGTTATTTCTTATATCAGCATTACATGGGTCTTTGAAATGGACTCCTACTGACATCATTTCTGTTATTGTTAGCAGAAAAATTTTAACTTGTGCTTCAGGTCTAAAATGAGGTCTTACTTCCTAAAATATATTGCCTCTGTGACATGGTTGTAAAGTGGAAAGGGGTATGTTACATTTGATACAACTGGCATTTTCACTCTGGAACATGTTATACAAATATCCATTACTGAACTGTAAGTACACAAATTGACACATGCATGGTGTTCATATTTTGAATATTTGCAGAGTTGTAATGTATCTTTAGTGTAACTAAAGCAATAAGATTGTAATGTTGGTGTTTGACAGTTGAACCTGCGTACATAATGAGTCTGAAATCTGGACTCTTTGACCACCATGCCTGGACTAATGCAGGCTGTTTCACCAGGATATTCTGGTTGTAGCATATGCAGTCTTTATTTTTCTATCCAGTTTTTGTGGCCAGTGACAAAATGTATATACTGTGTTATCTCTCTAATGGACATTTTGAAGCGTTTGTGTGTTCTTCCAGTCCTTTCTAGTTGGTAAGCTGAGAAATACGCAGCTGTTATATGAAGTGTGGGAGTACAGAGAGGTTATATTGTTTGATGGTGTTCAATTTGTGTGGGATAGGTGCCCCATGTAAAATGTTGCAACTCATGTAGACTCTGAAATTGTGCAGTTTTTGTCTGCAAAGGCAGTGCACTTTCACCAGTTAAACTTAAGGTATGTAAACCACTTGCCTTCCTTGTACAGTTTCTCATTTTATGCTGCTACTTGATTTCTGTAACTTAACAACTCCACTCTTTCAGAAAAGAGAAAGTTAGATTTATTTTAACTTTTTATATGTACTTCTGTTATAACAGGACAAGGCAATGATTCCCCCCCCTCCCCCCAAATGTTTTGATTGGTCAAGTTATCACAGTTTTTTGTAATGTACAGTACATAAATTCTGGATCAGTGTCATAACTCTTTCTAGCACAACAGTTCTGGATTACCATATGTACCTCTGTTTCATGTGAAGATGTGAAGACATGACCAATTCTATCCTAGTCTTTACCACCTGTATATGATTACAGTAAGGCTGGCTGTGCATTGGGGTAGCGAAGCAATCAGTCTGCTATGGAAATGCATTAGTGGGAACTTCACTGGGAATGCCCTTGTACATGCTGTGGCAAACCAATTCCAAGGAATATTGTAATAATGATTATACCCCTCCCTCTCCCTTGTGCAGAGTGTATATGTGTGTGTGTATATATATATACATATATTTGCACATAAGCATGCATGACTTCAGTGTTCTGCCGTGGAGAAAATGAGATCTCTGATCTTCTCTGGTGTTATGCAGCATTGATTAGTAGTTGGGTAACTGACTGTAGATTGGTTGTTTGTTACAAACTGCCAATCTGTGCTGTGTAATGTCCCAGCAGAGTGACTTATCTCATTACTATTGGGCAATTGTTACACAGTGTCAGTGTTTTCCAGCCTCTTCTGACGGCTTAAACAATCTGTTGGTCCCAAAAAGAGATTGATGTAATTCCTAATTAAATGTGGAAGTGACATATTGCTGTTGGAAATGGGCTGCATCAACTCTCGTGCAGTACACGTGCGAGAAAAAGTAAATTAAAATGGAAGATTTTTTTAATTCTTAGGATAGCATGCTAGAGATTGTTGAAAGGAATGTTCTTACTATATTTTGTACCACTTCTGATACTGTGAAGATTTTAAGTTTCTTGAATTGTGTAAATAGTTGAGAATAGTATTGTAAAATCACCTTCAGCCATCTCCTATTTTAAACAAACTTCATTTTTCACAGTTAATGGTATCCTATTGTCTTCACTACAGGAGTTGGGGTTGCTAGAGCCAAATGAAACATACTCTGACTGTTCTTCATTTACTGCAAGAGACTTCCCAGTTGGTGCTGTGTTCCTTGCAAGCCAGTTTATGCAAACCTAAATGCAGATCAGTTAAGAACAACAGTGTAAAATAACAAAAGGAAATGTGAGATTTTTTGCTTTGGTTTTTTGGCAAGGACCTGGTTTTTTTTTGCCACAGTATTGTGATGGTTGGCTTCCCTTCAATTGGAGAAAAATGCACCCAAATTTTCAGATTGACATTGATAAATATCATGTACTGCCTTCCACCAATGACTGATTTCTCTTTACTCTGCTTGTATAGACCTCAAGGATGTTAATAGGTTTCAGCTTTCTTCCCAAAGTAACCTGATGATTGTTGTCCTGATAAATGTTAATTCAGTTAGGTACTAAAACAAAGTGTTTTTTTCTTTTACGTTGCTGCCAGATTTTCAGAATGATATTTAGGCCACTAGTACTGTTTATTTCTGTGTGTATTGTTTACCACAGCAAATAATCCTACAGCAAGGGTGTGGAATGTACTAAAATCCAACAGATGTTTGTTATTGTTCCTTACGTATTCATCACACAGTTGCCCTTTTTTATAGAATGTTGCCTTCAAGGTACACTGTAATAAGTGTGAAAAAATTGTCTAATGATATTGGGTTAAACTGCCGTAACACCAAGATTGCACACACACAATTTCATGATTGTATGTATGTGTATTATTTCTTGTTGTCTTTTAGACTCTTGTTTATGAAGGAGATTGTACATTTTAGGGCTGAATTTTCATTTCCACAGTTTATGTTTAAACTATCAAGACTGAAGCCAGATACCAGTTTTGTGATGAGTGGAGAACTGTTGTTTCTTTTGTATGTTATTAAGGTGTGGTTATTGCTTAGCCTTCAGCTGCAAAAGAGCTCCTCAAAATGTTGACAGCAGTGTGGCAGCATGGGTAAGGAAATGTTGATGGAAGTTTTAAATACATCCACTAGAATTGAGAAGCACCCAGGAGAGTACTAAATTTATATTCAGTAGTATAGCACAGTGTAAGGGTGTGAAAAATACTACAGCAGCGTAGACAAGCAAATCCTGTCCAATAACATGTCATATTAGAGTAGAATTTAAAATATTAAATGCATTTCCAAACTAGAATTTGTGTCATAAATTTGGCTTTGAAATATCCCCTATTTAGATTGCTGGACTTTAAAAACTTAGAAGTGTGTTCTCTTGTCACATACTGCAAATTAAATATTTGATAGGAATCAATAAAGTATTGTCACTGTGCTCCTTTATGGTACTATTGTTTTTATGTCAGAAAGGCCTGTAACATATTTGTCTTGCAAAGGTCTGCATATTTCAACAGAAAATTTGTTCAGTTTAAACAAGATTAATGGAGTACATGAATGTTTGGATTATGAAGCCCCATAAACTGAATACTAGATCTGCCATACAGCAGAATGCAGTTCTTGCAGTTGTTACAAATAAAATTTACTCTTTGAGTCAATTTACAGTCCTGATTAGACATTACATTCCAAATTATAGTTTTTGTTGTGCATTTTGATGACAAATCCCAATATTACATTAACAGTAAGTAGTAAATAGGCCTTACCAACATGTTTTCTGAATCAAGATTTGAGGAAATCCAGTGTTTATGAAAATTAATCTTTCTTGATAGAATGATAATTTTGTGAGGTTCAGAGGTAGACCCTTGTGGAAGGTAGCCTGGGTTAGTTTTAAGTGTAATTTCTGTAATTTCGTATGATTGGGTTCTGGTGTATTGGCAGCTTAGTACACATTAATAATGCCAGCAGATGTTACTAAGGGGCTACTGATGTTAGATTTCGTGAAAAGATGTTTAGCCAAAAGAAATGTAAACTGAAAGAATGAACATTTTAAACTTTCAACTGAACCGAGTGCGCACAAAGTTTGGAACTGTACGATATTCTAACAGTTGCCAGATCCTGTATCTTCACATGCTACTGGGGAAAGATTCAGGTAATTTAATTACCTTGTGCCAAAGACCAATTCTGTATATATTTGAATTAATGCATAAGAAGTTAACATCCATTCATATTTTCTTGCTTATATTTTACACTTTTCTATGTATCTTCATATGGACCCTGATGTAGACATGGCATTTTCCAAATTATTTTAATTGCAAGTTTATAATTCAGTTTTGTTTTGCAAGCAGAAGTGGAATTATGATTGAAAAGGAAATGTAAAATATACTTCAGTAAATTGCAGTTCAGATGGTTGGAGCACAAAAGATATTCAAGATAACTAATATTTTCTTGAGAGTAGTAATTGGCTTCTGTCTTGATGGAACTACATGTCACCAAGAGTGTTGGTGTTGAACTCTCTGCTGTGTAAGCCCACCTTGGTGGAGGCACTTTACTGAAGTTTTGGAACTGCCTCATTGTGTGTATGCTGTTATATATTCAAATATTCAGCTTACCCCTTTACTTCAGTGACCTGATTTTACTGTTAAAAGATATGAAAGTGATGGCTTGTGGGCCGTTTAGAATTGAGCTTGGAAGAACGGCACAATATTATTTCTATCATTCAGGTGGTTTCTTTGCAGTCAGAATAAATGGCATGTTGAATGTGGTGACAGCAGAGGGCTGCAATACCAGCCTGGGTGGTGATTTAAGGTGGCTCAGTCACTGTGTAGAGCAATCTGTCCCAGAACTTGTCTCTTACCTTTAGAAGTGAGTTCTGTGTGATGAGCCCCTGTTCTTGCCAGATGAAATTGATTATTTCATCTAATGACTGTTGGTTGCAGGAGTGAGATGCTTTTTCTAATACTCTTGTATGAATTATACATATTTGTAGATATAATGAAGCACATGAAAATAGTAATGTATATATATATATGTGAAGTATATGTACAGTATATATTTCAAACATGTATATTTTTTCATTACCTCTTCAGCGATAAGCAAGCTCTTCCTAATACAATCAACAACTATTGTGTGTGAGTGTGTGTGTGTGTGTGTACAAGCAGGTGTGTGCATATTTGGAAACATGACCACCTGGAAATCACATGTACAAGTGATCACAATAGTGGCATGAGCAGTACTAGTGACATACTGTTTCATAACCAAGTAAATGAAAGTGAATTCATTTTTTACCGTTCACAGAACCTGGAAGTTCATTGACACATTCACAAGAACATGTGGTATATCCACTCTCTTCTGAGATGTGACATCATGCAGTCTGATAGAAGTGTGCTGATTCACCAGGAATGTGCTGCCTCCATCAACCATGAGGTAGATGGTGGAGGCAGCACATCCCAGAAGACAGGTGTGTTCATACTAACTACCATGAAAATATAAAATCTCACAGTATGGCAGCCAATGAAATGTGTCAAATGTGTACTTTTTCAATATGCCACCTTTTGCTGTATGCTGTTCTTCATTCCTACACTCAAAAGCTTTGAGACATCAATGCATAAGTCACCATACTGTACTCTGTTCTAAGTCTGTATAATGTCACTCAAAGACAGAGTTTGTAAGCAAGATATGGCAATGAAAGCTCAGGTTATAAACACTGAGTACTTCACATGGCATGCTATCTTATTTTGAAGTGGCACAACACTCTTCATGCAGTCTTATATTTCTTCACCTCCACTGCTGCAGCTGTGCTCACTGATATTTGTGTTTTCAGTTTCCACACATTCAGTAATTGCTGACTCTTTCTTCAGTTATGTTGTCAAAGACTCCTTCCCTCTCAGTTTACTTCTTTGCCAAATTTACATGGTCACATGCACCGACTGCTGCTCCTCTGTTGTCGTACTGTAAAGCTGTTCCTAGTGTAGCTGACTGGCATCTTCTGGTCTTAACTGGGAATGCTGTGTGATCCAACACACTCCTTCACTATAGCCCATATGAAGCCAATATCAATGAAGTCTGGTTTATGTGGTAGTACATATGATGTGTTGGCTGTGTTCCAGAAACAAATTGGCACAATATTGCACTTTGTTGGGCTTGGTATGTTGTAGAAGGGCATATAGTTCTGGTTTGAGAATATTGTCATGGAAGTGAACTGTATCTGGCTGTGACCATTCTTTTGGTTGTGTTTTTGTGTGGCGTTTGAATTTGGCAGTTCATGTTGTAGTGTAGAGTCTTAGCGTTTTCGGCAGTGTGTGGCAGGAAGATTTTGCAATCAGATTTTCTTTCATCCACTGCTCATGCTTATGCTGGGTCATTTGTGATGGCAATCACCAGTTACACAAATTACTGCCAAATAAAGTAGGCATTTTGAATTAGCCATTTTCCCCCATTGGCATGCATAGTAATGAGATATTATTCTTTTGAGTTTATCACAAGTCTCCCATTCAAAAAATCACGGCTACATTATGTATTCTGCACATTTGAGCTCTTGAAAAGGCTGGTGAGATGCACTGAGGGCAGGTGCCAGGTTTGCCAGTTACAATTTGTCTTTTGTTTTTATGGGAACTGTTGTGGCAGTGCAGTTAATAGTTCATGAAATAACTTCTACTTTTGCAGCTCTGTGTATACTGCCAAGAGATAATTTAATTCATTTTTAGCATGTTATATGTACTTATATTGTCAAAATTCTGTGCTTCATATACTAAAATAATTTTGCATGTTACTGCCATCTAGAAAGAAGTTCATGAAGAAGATCGGTGGTTGAGATTTGCCCTAGTGATTGAATATTCCCTGTTCTGTACATAAACTGTATTACGTTTGTGTGTGTGTGTGTGTGTGTGTGTGTGTGTATGCACATGTGCGTGTGTATGCACATATGTGCATGAGTTTTTTTTTTTGGGGGGGGGGGGGGGGGGGG
>Ga0131853_10019154_pt1 | contig 12453 bp, 8 predicted proteins | sample TergutLab28metaG_FD_92764 | JGI IMG/M metagenome (GOLD analysis project Ga0131853, IMG submission 92764) | Labiotermes labralis P1 segment gut microbial communities from Petit-Saut dam, French Guiana - Lab288 P1 (version 2) (version 2) | ecosystem: Host-associated > Arthropoda: Insects >...
TGTCAGTGCCAGAAACACAAACATTTCGGCTTCAGTAACGTCAGGTTCAGGACAGGGTCCATCGTCAAGTCCGTCTATGTAATCTTGATAGTAGCGGTTAGTCTCCAACACCAACAGAGTGACCATTTCTGCAAAATACAGAAGAAAAACGTTAAGTGGACTGGAGCCGTCATTTATGTGGGACGCTTCATTGTCCTTCTTTCCTCTGGGGCCCCCTTTATATGTGTGCGCCACGCTTCTCTGAGGGCAAGAGGGGCGTGTCCATTGTAGGGTCACTGCCTGTCGAGTCTGTACACCTGGCCCAATCTCAAGGGCTTCATCTTCGTCAGAGGCACTGGACGAAATTTAACTGCTGGACTTAGGACTACTGGCAGTTTGGTGGTAAGGTTGAGTATGCTTCACCCTTGGCACATCGTCAAGACTTCCCTCAACAGAACTGGAGTCGCTTGATACTGTCGCGATACCACTATCAGTGTCAAGAAAAAGTTCAGCTATTTCGCTGGACTGTATGAATCTTCGCCTTTTGCTTGGCTGGCTCATTTTACAACAACACACACACTCACGACGATCAAGTGGTTACTGGTAATGAAAAATCTCTCTCTTCAAAACTGAGTCTCCGACTAAGCCAGAAGTGTGAGAAAAAATTCGCATGGGGCCATTCTATAGTTCAGTTTATTGCAGCCTGCCACCGTGCCGCTATAACCCAATTGGTGTTTAGTCACGTACTCCAGACGATAAAGTAAGTCATTCATTAGCCAAATGAATGGAGCAAAAAAAATAAGCAATATATAGTCGCCACTACAGACTTACTGCCTGTGTACAAACAGCCTCATAGAAAAAGCAGATAAATGTGGTTTTCTCTCAATCAGTAGATCAGTCGGAGCATGAAGCTGGAAAAACTTCTAGTGTGATGCTAAAAATATGTGAAATCTCCCTAAATATATTGAGAGCGAATTATTTAAACGGCTGAGGCTGTGGCTGTCCTAGAGGGTAGGTCGCTCGAGCCATGAGGGAGCGCGGAGTTATTTAAATGCCGTTCTAAACGGTAGGACGCACGAGCTGTAAATGTTAAACACCTCTTCACTTTGTTTCTGATACTTTTTTATGAATTTGCTAAATATTCGGACAAAATTTTAGTTTATAGGCGGTTCGTAAGATTTAGGTTAATTTGTGAGAAGATCAAACGCAGTTTCATAGTGTTTTACGGGAAATATAATTGTGCAAAGACAGTTTTTTGTATCTTTAGGGTATGATATCTCAACTAGTCGAAACTCGTTTCTATCATGTACCATCTCGAGTGGTGTAGCCAGTTTGGTTCTAAAGTCGGCTATTGTATTGGCGGGGAAATAGTAACCGGAACTCTCTAACGGCAATGTTACGTAAAATTGACCAATTATAATTTCTTGATGTCGGTCGCGTTTATGCAAGAATTGAACGTCGCGTCGTATCTTCTCCACTTTACATGATGTTGTATAAGTGCATCATTATTAAGTGTGCGTACTACTTTATCTATTTGGAACTCGGTTTGGGGCGATACAGTAACTTTGACACACAACTAATTGTAAAACTGACATTCGATAGGCCGATCTTCCTTGTCTGATAGTTAAAAAAACAGGTTGCGCCACGCGCCGTTTAACCTTCAAAACACCATATATTTCTGTTGAAAATGATTGTTCATACACCTTGGCAAACCTCACCGTTCCTTCCGTTATCCTAACAAGACCTCATACTTTAAATTTAACACTACTTTGAGGGATTTTTCCCCTCAGGCTGTTCTCCTTTTACCACAATGAGTAAATGTTGGAAGGGCCGACTTTGCTCGGAGGCACGCCTTTTGCGGAACTCACAGAGCTGTTTTATCCTATTAAAATTTATTTATAACTTCCAAGTAATGGTATGTGTTATTCTTCGTGAAATATTTTGACATCCTGGACTTTAAAGTTCTTTGAAAACGCTCCAAATTAGCGCCGCTTATGTCGATGTTGTGAGTCGCATGAAAACTTTCGCCCTGACGTTTCAAGTACTTCTGGACATTTGCATTAACAAATTCAGTACCCTTCTCCAATTGTATCGTAATTGGTTTTCTATTTTGAAATGAAGCTTTGAAACCTGCTGTGATTGAGGTAGCAGTCTTGTCCTTTAGAGTAACGCCCTAGGCGTATCGTGTAAATATGTCTATTACGTTTAAGAGTTATTTGTACTTACCGCTGTACTTCGACAGGGAACTTAAATCTGCAAGTTCCATTTCTCAGATATCATCAATATTTGTTACCGTATATGGGTTTCTAGGGAAGCTTTTCCTTACAGGTTTATGTTAAGTGTACCTGTCCTGACCCGACAACCATTCATCTATATCTCTTTTATTATTTTTAACGGCCATTACCAACTTCGCTACTGAACCAAACACTGCTTCGTGTTTAGGATCTTAATTAACTTTTCACAAAGTTATTATTTTTTATCGATTCCCAAAGGCACTACTTTTCTTTCGGTAAACATTTGCGAAATAAACCGCGCATATTTAAGACCCTTGTTGCCTTTGATATTTCCTGTTCGACTACAATGAACTCAGTGCGCGTTTCGTTTATTTCTTTGTATGCTTGTTTATCCTAATGAGTGACTGCGTTTTTATCAGGTTTAGACTTTGTCAACAATTACCCATTTCCCCCTTGTTGCCTTGTACTTTCTGCCAAATACATGTTTATTTTCATATTTTTAAACTCGAACGCCTTTTCTTAAGGAACTCTCAGCATCATCTTGATACACGCCAAACGTAGTGTCGTGAGACACTTGACGTCTCAAAACATTTTAAATATACTCTGAATGCATAGGTGAAGCATAGTTTCCTGAAACAAAATCCCTTTTAAACTGACCCGATTAAATGTTTCCATTTGGGTTTTCTTTTAATACTCGGTTAAGTATTACCAGTTTCTATATTGGGAATAGGGATGGGTTCCCGTTTTTGTTTTTCATTTCTCAAGTATGTGTCTTGATGCATGCGAACTTGGGTCCACTTGTTATAACTATGGTCTTTTCTTTAACTATCTTTTTAACCGGCGGAGATGGTGGTGTTTGACAGCGGTTTTCCCACAATTCCGTAGGAACTAAAATCATACGTTGCAACGCAATTTGTTAATTGTTATTAATTAATGTTCCTATTACATCCGACATAATACTTGTGAGTAGTGGAACTATAAACCCGCTTTTTAAAATTAAAATTTACCGTTTATTTCTGAAACTAAACTTTGGGTCAATCGAAGCAATTGAACGATTCTTATATTTACTCAATTTTCACTTCTCCTCCTTGGTTATTTCATAGTTTCCATTTAGCGTATTGATTGCACACTCGACAACAGCTTTTATCAAGTAGTCGCCGCCAGATGCAAGTAACTCACGTCTGGCTTGGGTTTTACCGTCTTTCAGTACGTGAAGGAAGTGTAGCTGCGACTGCAACCAGTTCATTACCTCGAACAGGTGCAAATACTTCTGGAGTTTCCCCCGGAAAAATACTTTGATCTAAATCAAAAAGATCGTTTATCGTTTGTGTCAAGTCTAAGAATAAATACATATACGGATCTTTACGCACTTTTAGGTACGTCTTGTGAAAACTGGAAATGTTTTCGGAATAGACTTGTCGGGCCAAGTGCAGAATTTGAGCCTTGCGTCTAGGATTCTTAAACTAGACTATGTACTTGTTATTTAAAGAAATATCACGCGATGATGGACCTTGGAGAAACAAGTTTTGTGTAATTAGTACCAGACTAATGTTACGATGATGCGATCTTTTCGTAAATAATTGGCTCAATTTTGTAGAATAGGCAGAGTCCATCAAACCATCCAACATTCTAAGCGTAAGTATATTTTCGGGGTTTTCAAAGTCTGGTACTCCTTTAACAAACAATACGATATTCCAATGATGGGAGGCGTTCTTTTCACTATGACAGCACACAATATTTTCAAACGAAATATCACAAAGTTCCTTTTGCACTCAAACAGTCGTATAACAGAAGTGGATTTCCCACTACTATTAGGTCCGGCAACGATCAGCGTGAGTGGACGTTTCAGCTTCAAAGTCATACTATGAAATGTAGTGTAATGCGTAAAACGCTCGTATTTATAAATACTTAAATATAGAAACAGATAAATAACCTAATATCCATAGAGATGGGAATCAAAATTGTCCATAAGCCGGCGCTCCTTAAAGACAAACTTTTACTCTTTTTTCTTCGGATCTGAAACAAGTAAACCACCATGTTTCCAACTGATCTTCCGCGAATTGTGTACATGTACCGGCGGGGCCTATTCTATAATCATAACCCTCAAGATGGCGAGGTTTACAACGTTTAGATTCACATAATTCAACGTTATGTCCTTCATTTTGCAATTTGTTGCACGTTTTCACGTCGAGGGTCAAAATACCGAAAACGCATAGTTTTTAGGACCACACGACACAAATTCTTCTACAAAGGAGCAAGAGCCGTAATTTTCCAACTCATCTGAGGTCGCCCAGATAATACCGTGTTTTGACTTTGGGGTCATTATCTTTCTGAATGAAGATGAACGAGTCTGTATCACATTACAAAACAGACTCCCCATCTTACCCAGACACACGTATATTTTTAACCATGATTGGGTCGTCACGTAGACAGCAAACGCCAAGTTAACTTTCTTTCCTACGGCAATGTTGTCTACGGAATATTTCGAAGAGACCAATGCACGTCATCGTTCGGGAAAATGAGGATTGTAACCTCAGTACCCGGACAGATCCTCAGGTCGTAAAACCCTTTTCCTGAATCTACAAGAGTTTTCTGTGCCTTGTTTTGGTGCTGTGTCCATTTGCCCCACATTGAGTTCAATTTGTGTTTAGCCAAATTTCGTTGCCCTGCATTTTTAAAAATGGATACCTTGCCTAGAGCAATTACCCTTGTCGCCGGTAGTCCTCAATGTATATGTCCTTGCCTTTTTCACTTTTAACCCAGGAAGGGTAACCGGATGGTTCCTGTTTCAATTTTAGGAACATGTATCCGTACTGTGCAAAGAGATCTCCAATATTGGTGTTCTTCACAAACCACTTCACCTCATATCCCCAAAATTCAAACACGTCCATTACGCCACAACCCATTGCCACCGCCTTGCGAACCTCATCCACTACCCATATACTAACTATAATTCGCTCGTCATCAGAGTGTATAACTTGGTTCATCGTGTCGGCAAAAGCGGAACAAAAGGAGAACTTCAGTTTGGATTTCTTTTGTACGCAGGAACCGTATGGTACAGTTTCCTAGGTGTCAGAACCTTATATTTGATAAAACCATCCCTAACCAAAGAGTCAGGGGGGCAGTCTGCACCCAAGTACACGTTCGGTAAACGTGCCATATGTCTAAAGGCAGGGATAGAGTTTTATAACTTCCACACTGTGGATATTCTCCCCTTCCTTGACTTGTAATATGTTTTATTAGCTTCAGTTCAAACCCCCTACAAGGCATCCCGAATAATTAACGGAGAGTTCTTAACGTAGAGGTGCCAGCAATGTTCGTTTTCAAGGCCAGGATTTTCGAGCAACAGTTCTTTAAACTCACACCCCCAGATCGAAACATTAAAATCGACTTTTTCTATTTTCCGTAACCTCCCTTTAGTTTCATCATACTCGTTCTGCAAAGTTCCGTCGGTCCTACAAATCGATTTCAATCGATTGGCCATGCAAAGACACCCATACCGAAAGCACCCGATTTTCTCAAAGTCTTCATTCGTCTATGCGCAGTACCTATCAACTTTCATATTAGGTACCCCAGGTGTAGCAGTAAAGAGGGAGCAACCTTGTGACATTTGTGTGTAAAGTCGTATAAAGAATCACACCCGTTACATATACAATTTTTCACTATAGCACACTTAAGTTTAGTGATTATATTTTCGTGCTTATTATCCCGATCATATAGTAAATGTAATATCTAGGCCGAACGTGAATTTCAGCTAAACATGACCCTTTCGGTGTTCATACCGTCAAACACAATACTTTTGTAGCCCGAGAGGTGGTCTTCAAACTGCTGATGTTCTTGAAAATTTCCGTCACTAGTTAGATCAAAACCGGAAGCCGTCAAGAGAAATTCAAAAGGCTTTTTCAAGCGTCATCGGTTACTATTAGATTTGTACTTTGCGTCATCACTATCCACCGCCTTTGCAATAGTACGTGCAAACGGCAGCGAATTAAGATCCGCCTTCAAAACAAGATAATCTTTTAAAAAGCACCCATAACTTCCAATGGGCGCCCCTATGTCTTTTCAGCCGTTTCACTGTCACCAACAGGCATCCTCAGATGGACCAGATGGACTTCGAGACAATCACTCAGACCAAACCTAACATTGCTATGAATCACTTTCACTAGTACGGCCGAGACATCACTTTTAAGCCGGTAGCAGCGACGCAAACTATTGCCAAACATTTTATCCTCTACATTCTCAGGATTGCGGATTCTCAAACCCACCAAATCTCTACCCGGCACGTAATCCACTAGGTAATCTGTCAAAGCAGTAATGCATTTCTTCAAATAAGTACCGGGGTTTTGCTCTTCACTCGACGAGTTTAAATTAATTACCAAAATACGCCCGGTCGGATTAAATTTCGGAAGTGATTTAGTAGTCTCATCCGAAATCCAAAAGGGTTGCTTTTCCGACACCTGATTTTTCCGACTAATAAAGGCTATTTCCTCCCTGCTGAGAGAGGGGGCCAGAGCAGATAGGTTAACTCTCTCCCTACTAAGAATCATTTTCTTGGCCTATATACTTTGATTTGTAATAATACCACATACTTAATGCATAGTATTAAATTTACTTTGGTACACTGCTGCAGGCCACAGGTATCGAACTCAGTATCGAAGGCTGGTTTGAAATACAGTAGTGCAGACTTTTGACACGTCTCGTACTAAGTACCGAAGATTCTTGACAGGTCTCGAAAAAAACTTCGTTGGTATTGAAGCGGAGGTCTTAACAATGCAGAAGCAGGGTTCAGAATAATTCAGGATGGGTCGGGTACGAAAATTTATAGCCTCCCCTAATGGCTTCCCTAATTTCTTTTGGGATTTTTATCTGTATAATGGGTTTAGCCTGAGGTGGTGTAAGGGACAAGTCAGGTAATTGGACCATTAACGCTAATAGATATTGCTTGAGACATGTTCAGGTTTTGTAAGTGGTTTTGCCATGCTATCGACTTAAATAATTTTTATGGGTTTAGACCGGGGAGTAAGAATGACGCAGCATATTTCCGTGGAATTTAACTCTGCTGCCGACCTTGTGTGCTTGTTCAAACCTCCTGACCCCCTAGGCAAATAACAACCCTCAGTTTCGGTAGTCTAATCCGCTCTCGCGCGAAATTGTATTTCAATTACAATATGTGAAGTTATATTTTAAAAGAAGCACAATATAGCAGCCATAGCGTAACATATGTTATAAATTAAAAATACCCGCTCATTGTAAAAGAGCTAGGTTATATTGATAAACACCATCCTAGCTGTCAGATTCAAAAATGCACTCGTCCTTCTTATTAGATAACAGCGCTCATCCTGATAAACGTCAAAAGTTCTACCGATCTAAAACTTTTGCGACTGGGAATAAAATAATTCGCATAATAGATCAATTGCATTACAATAAAGACCGTATAAATATTATTTACATACCAAAAAGAATGTATGAACGTTAATTTATTATTTGCATATCAATTAGATCATATTAATGAGAGTTTGTGACCTACTTTCCTTCATTACACTAGCGCACTTGTAGCCATATTAAAAATGGTGGAAAACACCAATTAAAATTTATTATTTGGTTTAATTTAAATTTAGTTAGCTGGCCAACATATTGTAAAATGATGAAGTTTAAATATAGGATTAATTTAGAACTAGTACGCTGGCAGCTATATTGGAAAGTGCAAATTGAAATTAATACTGGATTAAACAATTTTTTAATATACGGCGCTCGTAGCCACATTACAAAATGGTGGAATTTAAAGTTAGGTTTAATTTAAAACCAGCGCGTTGTTAGCAATATTCAAAACGGCGGAGAGCGCCAATTCACATTGAATGTTAAGTTAAACAATTTTTAAAATTACCGCGCTTGTGGCCATATTGGAAATTGGGGACTTTAAAGTTAGGTTAGAACAAATTAAAAAATGGTGTTCATTCAAAATGGTCGAATTGTAACTTGGGTTAAAGCTCATTGAAAATAATTGACGGCGTCAAATATTCTGATACTTTTAATTCGGCCACCATATTTGTTTACATACTATGTCATTTCTTGACATATAAGAGCTTAAAGTTAGGTTAAGGCGCCATACTGTCTTCGGAAATTAGGTCATCCGCCATATTTGTTTAAATACTGTGTCATTTGTTTTTATATCAGAGGTTAAATTTAGGTTAGGCGCCACACTGTCTGCCGAAATTAAGTCATACGCCATATTTGTTTACATCACGTAAACGCCTCGAGCAGGTTCGTCAACCATATTTGATTACATATTACGTCATTTGTTTATATCAGAATTTAAAGTTAGGTTAGGAGCCACACTGTCTGGAATAAGTGACTAGTCCTCCACATTTGTTTACATCACGTGACCTTCGGAGGCGATGTCGTCCTCCATTTTCTTCTACATAATACAGGATCTGTTTACATATCAGAATTGAAAGGTAGTTTAGGCGACATACTTTCTAGCATAAGTATGTCAACCGCCATATTTGTTTACTTACTGCGCCATTCGTTTACATATCAGAGTTTAAATTTGGGTTAGGCGCCACACTCTATGCCGAAAGGAGTTAATCCGCCATGTTTGTTCACATCACGTGTCCGCCGGAGGCAAGGTCGTCCGCCATATTTACTTACATGTGACGTCACTAGATCATTGCCCCCGTCGCCATATTTGTTTACATTTCGTGAATGTGACGTCATAGGGTCCGTGGTGGGGTGCTATACCCGGATGCTCTCTACTTTGCAGGTAATTACAAGTGTTAGTATTGGCCGCTCTTACATATTATGAAGAATTAGTTCTATACATTTCCGCCATGGCAAAGTTTTCAATTAGATAAATATTATTGTAATCCTACCACATTGTCACTCTAGGTTGTTGATTTAATAGTTATTATTAATCCAGTATTCTGTACGCGATTTTGTCTCTTCTTCGTGCTGCACGTCTTTGCCAAATGTAACGTTCTCAATTGACTAATTGGGGCCCGTACTCGAGGGAATAAATGTGGCTTGCAGAGCGTCCTAGGTGGTGACTTACAAGGCACAAACACGGGACGGTAATTTTCTCCAGGTTAAATTACTGCCCAGGTCACGTGCCAACTTCTCAGTCATAAAGATTATGTAAAGTGTAAGGGTAAAGAAATCCAGTTAAATTCCTGGACAGGCGCAGAATTTTCCAGGAAATTAAGATTCTCAGATTTCATGAAAAAGCACGGGATGGTGGTAAGTTTGCTAGCCTTACGCACCGTCCGCCTTTAGTCCCAGGAAATATTCCTTTTACTAATTTCTGTTAGAGGCTGAGGCGACCCCAGGGCCATAGTATGATCGGAATGTTTTTATGCCAAAAAAATTTCGAATGACATCAGTTGGGATCTGATCGAACCAGCGACCTTACGATTTGTAGCACAGCACCTTAACCATTGTACTACAGACGTACCCCTGTTAAGACTATGTAGTAACTTGAAACACCCTGAAGTATGCCAGGATGTATGGACGAAACATGTGTTGGCTTTGTACAGTAAGTACGAGTATAAAAACATTTTGCAATTATTTAGTAGTGAAGTCTATGTGCATTAGACCGTAGCACTGAAGCCGCGCATCGAAAGGTTTTTATTTGTGACGTACAAAATTTCGGTACAAGAAGAGCCGGATCATTCGACTTCCCCAGCTCTCAACATGCGTAAAATATTGTTGCATTTTCTTTCAGTTTATATAAAATGTGTGTTGTATTTATTGTGTCAGATTACTTAACAAAGTCTCCTAGAAATTCAATGATATGAGGCAATGTAGAACTTGCTTTTTTCATATTTTGTGTCTGTAATTACTTAATTAAATGGTACATATCATCTTTCGGTTTATGCTGATGGTTTTAATGTTAATGTTAATATAGTGTATTGGGAGGAAATGTACATGTTATAAAGGAAAACGCAGAAAATTTGGTAGTCGCTAGAAAGGAGACTCAAAAAGAAATAAATGCTTATTCTTTGTTCCTTGAAGCTTTTATTTTCGATAATGTGACGAAGGCTTCCTTCCAATTCCTTACCAATTCATCATTCATCATTCGAGATATCATCGACTCGTTGTGACAGGAGATACTAACTTCTGTAGCCTCCAATAAGTAAAGCTGATTGTGAGCGACTTCTTTTTCGACTTTTTTCTTATCGAAATTATTACGTACTCACTTTCCTATTTACTTGCCGACTTTCTTAATCACTTACCGACTCCACTATTAGTAGACTTATTTCCTTATGAACGCTATTACTTACCGACTTTCTTAGTCACGTGGTGCTCTATTTATCGACTTATTTTTGTTTTATTGAATTTCTTAATGAATTTCTTCGTTACTTACCGACTTCGTATAGACTAACTTCACTACTTACCGAGTTACTTGGTTTCTTACTGACATCCTTACTTACCGATTTACTCACTTAACATCTTACTTCACTACTTACACCCTTTGTTGAATACTTACTTACTTACTTCCTCACTTAGATTTGTTTACGTACTGAACTATTTCCCGACTTCCTTGCTTACCGACATACTTACATGGCGACTTACTTCGTTACTATCGACGTTCACATTTACTTATCCACTTCTTTATTTACCAGCTTATTTACTTATTTCACGACTTACGTACGTTCTGAAGTTTTAACAGTCTTCGAGGTTTGGACATATATATTATTGGTTATGTCTAGCAGTAGCATAAAGCACCACCGAATTTAACTCGTCATGAGACACGCATGTGCTAAAATTCGTTAGATATTATAGTAAAGGTAAAGGTAAACATAAAGTGATCCCGTTACAGACTCGGTGTGGCCCAGAAGTTTGGTAGAGGTATAGCTCTAATCTTCTATGACCGCGGCAATAGAAAATGTTAGTGATCAGCAGCACGAACCAGCCGCATTTTACCCGGGGGAAAGACCTGATACCCATTTTACAGCAGGCTTGGTGGGCCAAGGACCCGATATGGACGGGTGGAAAATCTCTTCCCCACCGGGATTTGAGCTCAGTCCGTCCAGCCCGTACCTGTCGGTACTCCAACTGAGCTACCCGGCCCTTGATATGATATTAAAATCATTTAAATTTTAAATAAACCTTTGAATAAATTCATATCTCATTTTGATAAATTTCCATTATGATTGTGAAGACTTGAGCGTTTTAGGTTATGAATCCGTATAGTCGGGTAAAGAAACGAAACCCGAATTTCTACATTTCTACATAAAATGTGGCGTCACATTACAGAAAGCATCAGTGTTAACGAACGTGTTACATAAAAAACTTGTAATATATTAGGTGTAATAATTTTTTAGAAATGTAAGATATCAGTCCAATTCATTTTTTGATACTACTTAGTAATAAATTTAGTTAAACGTTTTAATTTTTGTTACTTCATAATAGTTCCTATGCTTCCGAAACATTGTTATTTAAAGAAAATGTTATAAATAAACTGATGATTTTCGAAAGAAGGCACATGAGGAAAATCCTTGATCCTACTAGAACAGATAATGGCTACTGGAGGATTGAAGCTAATCAAGAAATGAACTAAATATTAAAAGAACAAAATATATTCGGGTTTATGAAAAAAAAATAAACTGCTTAGGCCATGTTGAACGTATGGCAGAGGATTAAATATTTCAGAAGATTAAGAGATGGAAACCCATGTGTAAAAGACAAATTGGAAGACTTAAAACACGTTGGGATGATGACGTTTTGAATTATGCATGAACGTACGCAATTGGAAAAAAGTAGTACTGAATAGAGACAGTTGGATGAAAGTGTTTGTGCAAGCCAGAAACTTATATAGTTTGTAGCAATTTATAAGAAAAATATGTTGAATATAGTCCCTCGCGAACGAAACATGTTGTGTGTTTGTAAGTATAAAATTGAATTACAAATATATTGTGTTCCTTATAAATCTTATTGTAGCTCCGTGTATATTTGGAGAATAACTTCAATTTAACCACCAACGAAAGCACAAATAATTTCACATAAAAGAAATTTAAATCAATTTAAAACACTCCGAGAGGTTTCGATCTTTTCAGATCATCATAAGGCAAACAGAGTAATAAGAACCCGGCGAAATATGTAAACTAAAATATAAAACATTTAACAAAGCATACGTCGGACAGTCCGGAAGATCCATAAACATAAGACACAAAGAACGTATAACATACATAAGATCTAATAATCCGCAAACCGCCTATGCCATCCACATCCTACAAAATAGACA
>Ga0131853_10019155_pt1 | contig 12453 bp, 10 predicted proteins | sample TergutLab28metaG_FD_92764 | JGI IMG/M metagenome (GOLD analysis project Ga0131853, IMG submission 92764) | Labiotermes labralis P1 segment gut microbial communities from Petit-Saut dam, French Guiana - Lab288 P1 (version 2) (version 2) | ecosystem: Host-associated > Arthropoda: Insects >...
GGACCCGTTGCACTGACCACGTGACACCCCTCTACCCGCAAAAGTTGGCACTAACTTCGCCGACCGGCGGCGGCCGCTCTGTCGGTATAGTTCGCGTGCGGACTAAGGCCACGGAGTTTAGTTATAGTGTGAGAGAATTGTGCCATGAAAAAGCCCGAATCAGCTAAATAAACTAAGTATCTGAATCTTTAACGTTGCACCGTGCATTTTGTAGTTTATTTCACTAACACACCAACAAATGCACATACATAGTCTTTAATAATCTAAAATGTACATTGAAACACTTAAAACGCTCCTACATGTTTCGATCATACGATCATCCTCAGGGAGCATACTTTGTGCCTTGCTGAAGTTACAGTTTAAAACACTCAGTGATTTACTTCTTACTAGTCTTACTAATTACTTACTAATGTGGTGCTGCGGCAGCACGTCGCGTGTTATGTGTGAGTCGTACGATATCGACAGCCGGTCTCAGTTGAACATCGCACGACTCAAACACAACACAGGACATGCTGTCACAGCACCAAATTAATATAACGTTAATTATTAACGTTAATAATTAATACAACGTGGCCAAGCTAGCTTAGCCAAGTTGGAGGGCGTTAGCTGCACAAAAAATATGACCAGTACCGGAGGCTGTAGTTACAGTTTTGTGTACTGCTTATGATGGGTGTGGTTGACACCCGAAACATGTAGAATGAACTTGTAGAATAATAAATGGACTTCTTAGTGTTGTATCTCGTTGGACAATTATTAAAAATTTTATCAGCGGAGCACGGAACCATGAACATAAAATAGTTATTGATGTTTGGAAGGGGATTGCTGCACAGTCCTCAAGGTAATGGCAGCAAAGTAGACTCCTCCGGGGCGTCAGTACTTACACATCAATTCGCGCGGCACCGTGTCCCGCAAGTCTATAAACTTCATCACTTCATTACTCAAGAATCAGAAGTTGTGTTTTTTATAACTATATTAAACTGTTCGAAAACACATCGTTCTACAGTTGTGTTTATTAATTATTGTGCATGTACTGAACCTGTACGTACGCGGAGAGTGGTAACGCAGTTGGTTGAGGCACTACACCAAAAGACGGGAGTTCCGGGTTCGAAAATTGTCAAGTGATCTACTTTTTTCTGTCCCCATTCATTTGCCTTCAGTCTCTAACAGAATCGAGTACAAAGGAATATCCTGGGGTAAATTGCGTCCGGCGAGTAGAGCTGACATTTCTGCCTTCCTATTTGTGCCGAAAGTCAAAAAGTAAGGATGGAAACCCAGCAGTCCATCTTCCTTCTGAGCCTTCACTACTTGTTATGGGAAAACTGTACACACATGTACACACACACACATGCGGTACGTGGAGGTGAAGATAAAGTTCAGCCTAGAATCAGCCTTGAAGGCCCACCGGTGTAGTAGAGGTATAGCTCTACTTTTTCTTTAACGCCGGCCCTAGATGGAGATGGGTGGTCAAGGCCACGCCCCAGCCGCTTTACTCCCGGAAAAGACCCGGCAACCATTGTATAGGAGGCTTAGTGGGTCCCAGGGCCGGTCTGGACGGGTGCGGAAAATCTCGCCCACCACCGGGACTCGATCCCCAGATCGTCTAGCCCGTAGCAAATCGTTACACCGACTACGTTATCCCGGCCCGCCATGCGGTACATACACTATGTAATTATAGCGCCTTTTATTTTTGTAAATTTGCGTTAAAAAGACATATGGACAGTTTATCTCTGCCAGCAATGCTGGACAACATTACAGCAATACGGACGGAGTTGTGAGGGGAGTTTAGAGTAAGAAATTCGAAAGTGCAAGCTGTAAAAATGTTGGGCATTCACCTTATGACATGCACCTACTTACATCCGTTACCAAAATAGCGTTGCTGATGATGAAAATATAGTGTGAGACATACTCAGCACAACCGTGTAACTGCAGTATGATGATCGTGACGTTACGCTCTAAGAACGTAATGTGGTAATTGCCGCAAGCTATAACAGAGACACACAAGACGGCAGGTGAGCGAGTGACACGCAGAAAGTACCCTCAATGTTGCGACAGTGCTAGATTGCTTCCTTTTGAATCTGTCATGTTAAGAATATCATGCAATCGATCGCGTTGTCTCTGAATATAAAATATTAGCATCTGTCAGGTTCAGAATATCGTGCAATCAATCACATTTCCTTTGCGGGTATAAATTACTGACATGTCGGGTTAAGAATACAACGCAAAGGCCTTCCACGAAAATACCAATTCAACAGATCTTGAGCCGTCACATCCTTTCGTATCAACAAAGACTAAAGACCTATTCCGATTATTCCGATTCCATTGCTACAAATTCCATTTACACTAACACTGTGATAGAAGGCGCCGTAGACACAACAGTCACCACTAGTAAGCCAGCCACTGGACGCATTCATGAGTGAGTTCCATCCACCTCCAGTCACATCAACTCTTTCCCTAAAATCCATATGTTATTTCAATCGCATTTGTTTCTTAGTCTAAGTAACTTTGACAAGAAATTTCCCACTAATATTTAGCAAGCGTTTACTGTCTCCCATTCGTAGCCACAAACTCAGTCCAACGCGGCGTCACTGATTTCATTGTCCTATCAAGGAACCCGCTAGATGCTTATCTGAATGAATGACATAGTTCCTGTTGATCCAGGACCCTCATTTGCCCATTTATTTCTTTACACCTAAAATTTACCCGAGAACTTCCAAACACTTGCAGTTTATTAACTTTTCTCAAACACAGGAACATATTTCACACCCCAATCTAACCAGAGAAGTTATTCTTCTGTGTGAGTCTATCCGATATATCGCAAGTTCTGTGCCAGGTATTTTAATCTTTGATGTTTCTTCTACACTTTTTAGAACATGGGTCTCCAACCGGCAGTATGCATGCCGTATGCCCACGGCCATGTACATTTCATATTGGCCTATACTATAAAAATTACGAAATAATTTAGGCGATTATGTTTACCACTTACAGATATTTTTCCACGTGTTGTCTGCGAACCAGCCCAAATGAAGTGTGTGGCTGTTTGACATATAATGTTTAGACGCCCGTGCTCTAGAATTTAATGCTGGTTTCGTTATGATACTGTCGGATTGTCCTTACAAATGCTGTTGCCATATAAACCAAAGTTTCACTTGTGTTCCTAAACACATGACTGGAAGATTTGTAGGAGCATGGATTTAAGTTACCGTTCTGGATATCGACATTATGTAGAAGTGAGGCCAGTTTCAGCCGATTTTCTGGAAATCTGGGAGCCTCAACCTCCTGGAAACCGCAGTGCCCCTACAGGGATTGCTTCACCTTTTACCGTACAGACATTACTGTGTTCTGCAGTGGTTTCTTTGTAGAGAGTTAACAGCCTGATTTTCTCTGGCTCTCACGAGGACCGTTAATCTGTCCGCCCTTTTACAAATTCACGCATTACGCCAGGTGTCTCCAACAGTTCCATAAAAGGCTGGTTTCCAAGAGGCTGCAGCTGCAGTATGTCTCTAAGAAACTTGAAGACGTGGAGAAGTAATCAGTAAATTACAATGACACGGGTGTAATATAACGAGCATAAAAAACCCGGCATTTCGCGAAAGTCATTGTGCTGCCTTGAAGACTCCTACGATTATTTTGTATTTGTGATGTATAGAGAACGGCACGGATATTCTGACTGACGTGTTTTGTAGGTGTACTCTGTCACTTCCAGGTACCTAAAGAGGTCACGATTACTTCATCTCGCTTCCTAGTAAAGTTAACATTTAAACAATCCCGTCATTGTGTTCTCCATATGTGGGGCAGTATCTTTGACTGGAGCAGCAACAGCTAGGCGTGCGCGTGTTTCAAGGACTGATTCTTCTAATCGTTCAGAACTTATTTGTCTTCAATCCATGTTGTGGACTGTGTTTATTGCACTTTCACAATCAAACTTTCTTTTAGCTCACTGATCCCACTGCCTTCCCAGGCTCCTCTTAAGCACCAGTCTGACTGAGCAGTCTGCACCATTACAGGCTCTAGATTAGGGATGGATTACCGTCTCATCTCGTACATCTTTCTTATCCAAACAACGGATAGTGTATAAACCTGTGTCAAAAACCCTCAGCGACACATCTCGATTGCTGATGTAGCACAATGTAATCATAACCACATTCCATGTCCTTGGGTCCATACAGTTCACTTCCTTATCCCGTGAACAACTCAGCGGTTAACTGTTTGTACAACAAATGCCTGTATGCATGTCCATTACCTCCTATTCGAAGTACTGCCATTGCTCATCACAGCCGGCAAGTCAAACACATTTCTTTCAAGATTCTCGTTCTGAAGGTGGTTAGTGACTTGCTCTTTGTCGAATGGATTACACCCATTCTCTTCGAATAGATAGTCAATGACCGAAGCAAGGCTAAAGCCACGAATTTCTTCCTAAACATCTCTCATACAACATTGCAAGTCTTGCAAGTGTTGTAGACAAAATGTCCACCCTTTTCTGTATTCATACTTACTTGCCTTGGGTCACTGCGCCCTAGGCACACTGCTCGCTCACTCGGTGGTGTGCTAAGGTCCCGTCTGCATTTAAAGCAGTAGAATAGACGAGAATGCTTGTTGTTACTCGCTGTATTTTCTCTATGGTATGTACATGACGTTTCTTGAAAAGTTGAGAGGTTTAGTGGTCAATGAGCCCGTATTTTATGAAATTTGCATAAATTCACAACCACCTTCACGAAATCAAATTATTTTATACTACCGTGAATGGTACAAATCTGTTCTACACAATCAAACCGTAGTTCCCCATAAATTATTTCCACCCTTTCTTCCACTCTACGAACAAATGTCACAGGATCGGTGTTTCGAACAAAATGTTTTATGCGTTTCTTATTCCCCAATTTGTATTACAGCCTCTTCATCGCAGCTTCCTTGATTTCACGTCAATAATGTTAACCAAAGAGTAGCAATAGTAACTGCATTATATATATATATATATATATATATATATATATATAATAGGATCATTATCTAAACGGATGAAATATTAAACATTAAAACATGTTACCAAAGTTGATTTTAACTTTGTTTTAAATTACAAATGGTTCCTACCTATATAAGATGGACAGTAGGGGGATCGAATCCCGGTGGGGGCGAGATTTTTCTCACCCGTTCATACCTAACCTAGGGCCCAGCCAGCCTCCTGTACAATGGGTACCGGGTCTCTTTCCCAGTGGTAAAGCGGCCAGAGCGTAGCGTTGAATTCCCCCAACCCCATCTAACGCCGAAGTTAAAGAAAGAGTAAAGCTATATCTCTGATCCCTCTTTGAGCTCACATGGCCTGTGCTAGAGTGTAATTTACCTTTACATATGCAAGATATCAGGTCTTCCCCGCAGTGCAGTTGAGGACTTCATTCTTCTGGGGTCTTACGCAGCGTAGATTAATAATTTGTTAATGAAGTTTGAGACTTCTCGACCCTTGAAGATGAGACCCGCACACTGTCCCGAAACGTGGCAACAGACTATCCATTCACACTGTACAACATCTCATAAGAGGGAAGACAGGTTGCTACCTCCTTCGACGCAGATTACGTTAAGCAATCGTGTACAACTGCCAATGAGCTAAACTTCGGGTATGTACGGTATATAAAACAGCACAGCTACTTCACTCGATAATAAATTTGCCTAAAACATTAGGTTCTAAAATGGCATATAATATTATGCCTTAAAGCTAGATATTTAAGCAGATGTGACGTCTGTGGTAGTTGAGAACCTTCTCATGGCCACACCTACATTGAAGCAAATGAGGCAGTTAACTAAGGCTGCGGGGGTCCCTGAAACTCTTGAGGACACAAAATTCCAGGCGTCCTCTGACGGAACAAAATGATAAATGAGCAAGAACTTCCTTTATTTTATCTTACATCTTTTTTCTTCTTTCTTTAACTCAGACTCTGTTATTTCTAACGTGTTATATATTCCTGAAGAATTAAATATATATTACATACAAATTTCCTCTTTATTAATCTAATAACTACAGGCTGCAGACATAAGCAATCATCGCTTGAATAGGAACTAGATGAAACGTAACAGTGTGAAAAAAATAATGTTGTTGTCTCACAGATCTGGCAAGAAGCTAGTGGTTATATTTATTTTCCTCCCTTTTACAAGCATTTATTTCCTCCCTTTTACAACCAAGATTAATATTACTAAGCTTTTGTACTACAGTGAAGTGTTACCTAACCGTACCGTCAATGCACAATGCACGCAATGATAATAAGATTACGAAACAAACGCATGTCTGTTGTAGCGCGGTGAGAGATTTGCATAATCGAAACGTGATAGGCTCTACCAGAGTAATTAAAATTCATACGCAATTTACCTCGTTCATCCGTATATAATGACCGAGTTAATACACGTGTTATGTGTACCCTGTATTACAAAACGCCGACTAATTTCCCTAACCGATTGACTTATTTAACAACTTTAAAGTATTCTTGTGTCCTAGAGGTACAATCAAGTGTGCAGTACACTTGATATCTCACGGAAGAGAAACCTGTAATTTGGTCTTGAAGTATACAATAGGGTAAAATAATATGATTTCTTGTTTCTGAAAGCTTCCACAGATTTCAGTAGCCTGCGCTCCGCAGGTAAAAAAAAAAATTCTTAAAACCACATATTGCATTTCTAAGGTAATAACTGTCATTCCTAACTACCGGGAATATCTCTTGGAATGTATTCAAAATCTACCTTCAAAATGGAGGAAGAGAGTTTCTTCGAAATCTTAAACATTTTATCATTTACGAGGCAACATGGCGTCATAAAGTGAAAGAACAAACCTAAAATCTACACCGCATTTAAAATCTCATACCCCATAAATTTCTCAAAGCACTTAGATGTACCGTAAGCAAGGTGCATTTAGCAGTTCAAAAGACGAGGGTATTGACGGTTTTAACAACATTCGAATGTTTATAACACATAGCACAACAGCAAAAAAAGCGACTTAATAGTCACTTTCGCTATTTTAAAATGCTGTTCTATATGTCCGTCCGTCCGTCAGCGTGTATCAAGTCGGTTCCCACTCGAAATATTTTCGTGAAAATGTGTACTGGGGACTTCTCATGAAAATCTGTCAAGAAAATTCATGTTTGATTAAAATCGGACAAAAACTTGCACCATTTTATGTGAAGACCCACGAATTGTATTGTTAACAGCGACACGTGTCTGTAAGTGACCGTCCGCTGTGCACACCGGACGGTCACTTACAGAGAACACTATACCAGATGCTGTATTAATACAATTCGACCTCCTGATGATGAGCACAGTGCTGCTCGAAACATGTAGAGGATTACAATAATAAACGTTTTACACAACGTAATTGTGCATCAAGTCGGTCATTTACCCAGAGTCATACCACGATGGACGGTAAGCAAAACATAAAATTCAGTACAAAAAATAGTCTATTCTTCTGTATTCTTCTGGCATCAGGATAATGGGGAAGGTATAGAATATGGTAGAACGTAAGTATTCCATACGCCAAAGAATTTCCAGAAACTTATCACACATTGCGATTATCGAGACATGGTGGATAGACTTTTATAAGTTCTTTACGAATCAGTAGAAAAACGAACGTTTCTTGACAACGATAGCACTCCCTAGGTTTTCTGTGAAATTGAATTTGGACATCCAGTTCGAATTATAATTGCATGACTGGCTCTCCTGATTGAAGTTTTCCCTTGTATTCGTCAGCTCTTACAGGCGAATAGACCGAAAGTAGCGGTCTATGAATCCTGCTTCGTATTCAGTAAGTGCCAGATCCATATCCTGTCCTGGGACCTGTTATCCTGAAATTTCTTTCTCTCGAAGTTTGCCTCAGTCGCCCTGAGCAAATTTCGGTACAGAACTTCAAACCATATAACGGGCGCTTTCTTCTATTCACTCTCCAATTCATTACTCACAAAAGTTGTACTTTCTACAGTTATGGAAATAGCCATTAAATAAAGCAAAGAATGAAAGAGCCCAATGCAATAAAATCATCTAGAGCTGATATCCGCTTCAGGCGAATTTGAAAACACCTGTTGCGTCTACAAGTCCGAGAAGGTTCTATTTAATTTGGTCACAGCAGAAGCTTCGAATACTCTCAGGCCACGAATGTCTCTCTCCACTTTCTTTTCCAGTCTTTTTCATGAACATATCCCCATATGCATATTTCGGTTCCGAAGGCACTCCCTTCGAATCCCCTGTCGGATTACCAGCTCTTCTGAGTTATTTCGTGGATTTGTTCAGTTCCCACATGAATGTCCAGATATATACTTCAAATAGCCCACAACGACCTCCATATTTATCTACTCACAGTTCATGATCACCTCCTGATAACGCCATATAACCTCTGCAACCGAAACAAAGTCGTAGAGTGCGATGAGACCCATCCACAGAGCCAGTAATTATAAATACTTTTTTGGTCTAAAAATTTTCCGAAAAATTTTTTCGGCTACATATATTTGGACTCGGTATTCTTCTTCTTATCCATAAAGTGTGATGTGATTGCCATTTGGTGAGTGCAGCAGGTGTTCAACCTCCCCGTGTCGGGCAGCTGCAGCTGCTCCAGTCCTCAGCACTCATCAAGGCCGACATCAAACAAACCTACTCAGGTCTTTCACCTGGTGTTGGATAGAGTGCTACATTACGCACTTCTGCCCTGCCGCAACCGCATCGCTTATGTCCTTGTTTCTATCTTACAAACGCAATGTTGTAATGACATCAATCGTATCTGAAAAGCTAATTACCTAAAAACATTAAGTACGAGCAAGAAGGTAGATACCAATCAAGTACCAATACATGTATTTCAGATCTGCTCTCTTTTGGGATTTTACGCAGCGTAGACTCCCAAATACCGCAGATCTTACTTACACCGCGACGGAAGTCTGAAATCGCGTATATGTGTTTTGCAAATACATTGTGTCCCACTCGCTACCGAACCCGGCATTTCTTTAATAATTTACCACTAATGAGGATATTACAATGAAATTTGAAGCGGACTACAGACACATTCCTCTTCATTTCTCACACAACGAACGTACTCCTGTTCAAATTTCGTTGCAGTATCTTCATTGGTGTTAGAATTACTAAATAAATTCGGGTTCGGTAGCGAGTGGGACACACTGTACATTCTTTGGGAGCCAGTTATCCTGAATGGTAAGACTGTTCAGACATTGCAGTTACAAACAGCTTCTTATTTTGTGTTTCCTTACCGATCTTACTTTAAAATCCTCTGGCAGAAAACATAAATCAAATTCGCAACATCGAACAACGTAAAACCTAATGTTTCACATAAATGAACTGTAATTACAGGAATTTAGACTATTAATAAGCTCACATTTTACTACCTATACACTGTAGATTAAAAATCCTACAAAAACGCCTTCTAGATCTTAACTGGCTGTACAACTTGTGTCACCTACCAAACTATTTTGCAGTAAATTATTTTTTAGAAAGTTTGTGCATTTCGAACTGAACTTCATGTGAAGCCAATAAAAGACAAAGAACTAATATAGGAGTAACTGCTTTTGGAGTAGACTTCCTGTGTCAAATTTCATAAATATACTTTGAGTATTTTCGGAGGCGAAACGTGTGGGCAGGTACTCTTCACAGCAATGATGATGACCGAAATATAATGCAGAGTATCTTTGTGACAGCCAGCATTCAAGTGTGGCTCCAGACGCGGCTACAGGTTGTCACTAGAAGAGTCGGTGTTCTTCCTCCACACCTACGAGAAAATTCTATGATGACGTCATGAAGTTGGTCACAAAATGTCCTTGCTCTTTGTTCTCCCTTCATCATTCAGAGTCTTCCTAGAAATCGAAACGATTGAACCATCTGTTTAAGCGCAGCTAAGCAATCCGAGGGACAAACAAGCCATTTAATCACTGAGGCTACCGGATTCGAATTCCTTTCGGGGCCCGTTTGTTATGTTGTCTTGTACGTTGTCGTCCATCCAATTTTTGTCAGCTGATCTCTTGTAATCAGTATCCAAAGCACGAGGGTCGTATCCAGGGTGGAGTGAGTAGTGTCGCCGTCCCGTGCAACAGAGTCCAAGTAGCGGCAAAATAAATGCTTTCAATGAAAATAAGTATTCCTTTCTGCGGTCAAGGAATTCTAAATTAATGATTCAAATAAAATTCCATAAATATTTGCGATTTTCTAAACTTTGTGACTGCTATCAGGGACGATTATTGTGATTCCTCGCCCCAGCATCGGAGCACCTAGCTACGCCTCCGCAAATCACATTTTTGTAGTGAAAGGATTATTGATGTCACGCATGTTATATGTACCGCACACCGTATTCTTTCTGATCTGCTCACACTAACAATGTTAGAACAAGGGTACAAATTATTTAATTTTCTCCAGTCGGTCGGTAGATCTCAGTGCTTCGCCCTCGGACACACTCAGCGCCCTTAATCTTACGTGCTGACAGAACTGGCGTTGCAGCTGCCAGAAAACCTATAATCATGTTGACACGAAACATTTTTTTGCCCAAGCTCAAATTTCGGGATTTTTAATTCAATGTTCGGACAAGATCTTGTATTCGACAGTCATGGTCAAGTCCATATTCTATGTTAGGTCTATTACAACCAGCAAATCATTACTAGTGGAAACACCATATCGCAGCCAGTGTAGTAACCATGCTAAGGGCTTAACGATACTACTTCCGAATTTCGAATGGGGCAAGAGGTTTTCTCTTCTCCAAAACGTCCAGACAGGCTCCGGGGTTCAATCAGCCACCTGTTTAAAGGGTAAAGACAGGTATCCGCAGAGGATAAAGTTCCCGGAGACTGAGGCTGATCAGTTACCTTCGTCTAGTGCCGTGGTAAAGAACGAGTGGAAATACGCCCCCGCACTTCCTATATGCCTTAGTGGCCTGTACAGGAACAACGTTAACTGTACTTTTATCTATAACCAAGGGACTACAATTTATAGAGCAAACAGTTGTATGGGCAGCACTCTAGGCTTATAACGCAGACGCAAGGCTCTCGGACAGGTTGCCTGCTGCCCTGACTGTGGTCTTTCGTGGTTATCTTCAGTCGCTTAAGGTAAATATCAGGATATATCTTGAAATAGGCAAAGGCCATTTCTGTATTTGATGAATGTTGGACCGTGTATCATTGTGATAACTGAAGAATAAGAACCAATTAGATGCTACTTCTTATTTTATGGTACTCCTAATAGGCTCAACATGTTTCGGGCATTACTATGCCCATTATCAGGAGCTCACGACTATAATGTTGATTACCACATTGGTCGTTCCGTTCTTGGTTTGCTGTAGGTTGGAAGTTAGGTGCGGTTAGGCTGGAGTAGTGTCCGGGCTGCAGGCTATAGCACAATAGCGTGATGGGCATAGTAGTGCCCGAAACATGTTGAGCCTATTAGAAGTACAATAAAATAATAAATTGCATCTAGTTGGTTCTTATTCTTCAGTTATCGGCCATTTCTGTATTCTTTCGTATTTAAGTTTCACGAATATGTTCTCGTCTATTTCAGTGCTGCAAAGGGTCTAACTCTTGCAGATTCAACAGTGTCACCAACAATCAAGAATCCAGTAAACGGGACACATCGGGACAATCATCTGTGGGACGACTGGTTCAAGTATGAAAAGGCAATCACATTTCCCAACCTCTCGAAGTACTGTCACACAGTACTGAAGACGAATACCTAAGGAAAGAAGCACGATGACAGTGCACAGTGGCTACATTCCACAATAAGGTACTGTTGTCCCAAGGTGTTCTTCCTTTACATCGGACACACAAAAGATATGCACACTCATTTTTTGTTCAGGCAGCGAAGCGTGGTCCTTCTGTTGAGCGTCACCTGCTGTTCAATTCTTCATGCGCCGTACAGTAAATACAGAATGCCTCTTTTGTACTGTGCCTGAGGACGGCAGCTTTATCACGTAGCAAGCTCCCATCCGTTGGCACAGTATCGCTCAAAGACGCGAGAAAATGACGCTCTTTACGGTGGCGTGGATAGCCGGTCTCCCGCACCCCCCCCCCCTTTCCCCAACAAATCGATAATGAATCAGATGCCCCACAGTAATTATTAGCGTAGTTACAGCCTTCTGCCAGCAGAATCAAATCAGATCTGAAAGAAACCAAACAAGGTTCGGCACTCTGTAATTTTGGGGCACCCTGACCCACGCATTACGCGTCTGCTTGGCCTTATCTACACCACAGTTTCAGATCTTCTGATATTGTTGCATAAATCGTATATATATAGGTGTCCCAGGAGGAATGTGCCAGACTTCGGGAGGGTGTTCCTTATGTTAAAGTATACCGATATAACCCAAAACACCTATGTCCAAAGGTAAACGGTTACGGAGATAATGGCAGAGAAGTTTGAAACTTTGACAGCTGTTACACACTTATTGATTACCAAATACATATTAAAACTGGCAGGAATATGTGGTTTCTGTAATGTTAATATCTGTAC